>Ga0123352_10018045_pt1 | contig 11244 bp, 6 predicted proteins | sample TergutLab28metaG_FD_89700 | JGI IMG/M metagenome (GOLD analysis project Ga0123352, IMG submission 89700) | Labiotermes labralis P1 segment gut microbial communities from Petit-Saut dam, French Guiana - Lab288 P1 | ecosystem: Host-associated > Arthropoda: Insects > Digestive system > Gut ... | reverse complement strand
TGGCCAATATCTCCGTAACCATTGAACTTTGGATATAGGTGTTTTGGGTTATATCGTTATAGTTTGACCTAAGGAACACTCTCCTGAAGTTAGGTCCTTTCCTCCTGGGACACCCTGTATATAAATATACCAGTTTTGAAGTTCATTGTTCTCCAGCAGGGACTGCAAAGGTAGTCTTGTGGGATGTGATTCTGTGGAGCTAACATCTGCTTCTGTCTTCAGGATAAGCGTGAAGCACCAGGTTCCTCTGATGTGTCAGTACGTCTGCCAATCTGCATGGCATCACATCACAGATGAGAGCAGTCTTCTGTTCCCTCTACATACTTAGTGTCTATCCTCTTGTATACATCATATTGTACTTGATTTTTATGCGTTCTTAAAAGTTTGAATACAATTCCTAGGATTGTGTATCATCGAGTCAGCCCGAAACTCCACCTGTTGAGAGACATCAAATATTTTCGGATCTTGCCCATGAGGAAGTACCTGTAACACCAACAAAACCAGGGTCTACAACAAGAGGTAAAGGAGGGAAGCCACTTCGAGAACCTATTAAGCAGTAAGTAACCCTCTGTGTTTTTTTTATAGTTTAATCTAGATACATTCATGCGACGTGTCCTGGGAATGAATATTGTGTGAGTTTTCTTAGTTTTACTTTTATTTCATCCTAAAGATTGGTACAAAGCGATAATGGACACATCAAGAAAAGGGTCACAATAAAAGTAATAAATACGTGAAATTAGTAGGATGTAACTTGTATACTTAATACAATAACATAGAATACTAATTAACACAGTATACAGATATAAAGTTCAAGCCTACTGTAATTGTAATCATTTCTCTGTGGATTGTGTGTCAAGAGACCAACTAATCTTGGGGAGTGGACACTTACTAGTCAAACTACATACAAGCATCTTTAGCATTGCACCATTTTTTCATGAAACCCTGATTTGTCCTTGCAGTTTTCAGTACAGTTTCATTACAATCTGAAAACAGTTGGGCAGATTCTTAGATTTTATTTTGTTGAGTTTATCCATTCATTAAGATGCTAATACTTGTCATGATGTTGTTTGCTTGACAAGTAGTAATGAGTAGGATTTTTGTGATATTTGTGGTCGGCACTTATGAGATTGAACAGTTTCTGCAGTTCCTTATGGTCACTTTGTGCTAGTGGCTGGTTGTGGATAGAGTAGTGTGTCCCTGGAATGTTAGTGTAGTCTCGGCAAAGGGACTTGTAGGATAGTTTTTTTTTTTTTTTTTCCAACTTGATGCACAAATTCTTTTATTTAATACATTTATTACATTCCTCTACATGTTTTGAGCATGTACAGGAATGTAATAAATGTATTAAAATAAAGAATTTGTGCATCAAGTTGTTAAAAAAAAAAGATTATCATATTAGGATGCACGATCAACAAAACACAAAAAAGGACTTGTAGAAGCCTTTGTCTATGTGTATTTGGATGTAATGTCTTTGTGGCTGGTTGTGTACCAGCAGATTTCATAATTCCCACTACTTGGTCATCACACGGAATTATGTTTGCTTGTGAAAGGGACACCAATTCTCACTGTGACCATTGACAGGGACACTTATTTCCTTTACAAAGTTACATTGCAGCCCTTAAGGGCGAGTAGGTGATGTTCGTGTATGTATGTTGGATCAGCAAACACTACGAATAAACAGATAAACTGTAAGAATTTAAGATGGCAGTTATTAGTGTTTTCTCAACATGAAGTACAGGAAGAGATATCAAAGAGTGATGTCTGAGGTTGTCCTCTGGAATAGCAAAGGGTTAGTAACCAAGGCTGCTCTCATCCACAAGTGCCATAGATATTTTGTGTTGCTTTTGTTTCAGGCCTTGCATCCTGATATTCGATTCTTTGGCAGGAGCAAGTAGGTCTCGTGTGGTTGCAACATTGCGTGACTATCTGCGCATTGAATACAGAGTAAAAGAAGGAAAAGAGAAAGACTTTAACAAGGATACTATTAAGGGCAGTACACCGAAAGTTCCCCAACAGACTAATTTCACAGACTGTGGCGTTTATGTTCTGCAATATGTGGAAAGTTTCTTTCAGGTAACAATAAACAAGTTATTCACTGTAGGTTGTGTGTGCATTTGTAATGTACAGAAATTCAATTTTTCTGTCCCCTGCATCTGTGTCCTGTTCCACACTAACAGAGGATATCCAAACATAAAAAAATTTCTTTCCTACTCTTGCCCATCTCTACAGTAGCCACAGCTGTTACAGCGATGTGCAAGTATTGCATTGGTTACTATGTGATTCAAATCCTCATTGTCACTATATCAGTGCACACGGTTACCAATATGTACAGTAGCCTTGGCTGTGCCAGTATTGCAGCAGTTGCTTTACATGATTCGAATCCTCAGTCTCTATATCAGTGCACACTGTTACCCATATGTACGGTAGCCACAGCTGTTAAAGCCATGTGCCAGTATTGCAGTACAGTTACTCTATACCATTCCAATCCTCACTGTCACTATATCAGTGCACACTGTTACCAATATGTATGGTAGCCACAGCTGTTAAAGCCATGTGCCAGTACTGCAGTACAGTTACTGTATGCAATTCAAATCCTCACTGTCACTATATCAGTGCACACTGTTACCAATATGTACAGTAACCACAGCTGTTGGAGTGATATGTAAGTATTGTAGGACAGGTATGATGCAGGGTAAGGATTCATAATCAGTGGAAGTGACATTAGTTCCAAGAAGGAATAATATTCAATACTTTGTGAAGGAATGGGCCTGTGTGCGTGCGTGCATGCATGTGTCCGTGCATACGCAAATGCACCCACATGGTAGATGTGCTTCTCTGCTTGTGTTTTAATGTTTCATATCATGTCCTCTCAGTACAGCTTGCATTATATATATGGCCATGCCAAATCTTGGGAAGATTGTCAATAGCCTCATTTAACAGCCCTTTAAATTGAAGGAACTATTTTCCTTTGAGGTGTTGGGAATCATTAACCCAGGGACAGAGTGTCACATCTTGGATACAAGTCGTCATTATCTACATGTTTTGTAACTTCAATTTGTTTACACTTTTTGCATCCTGCACATGTTACAAAAGGTGTGTGTAAACTGTGACTTCTTACATAAGTTCTGTTTAGATTATAGAATAAGGTGAGGTATATTGGGTGTCATTTTACATAGGAGTATGACCTTGTTTTTTACCTGATATTTATTTACAGGACCCCATCAAGGATTACTACTTGCCCATGAAGAATCTCGTAAATTGGTTTTCGGAAGATGTGGTAAACAGAAAGCGGGAGGATATTCAGAAGCTTCTCCTAAGACTGCTGGAGAAGAGTAATGTTAATATCGAGAGTCTAAACTTGCCGAAGTTGACGTTCTGTGGTAACCACTCTGAATCTGAAACACAGGTATGTAGTACTGTACATCTGTTCACTGAATTCCTATTCACGTATCTGTGTAACTTCATGAATATTCAAAGTACGTGTAGCTATGCACAGTGCTGAATAGCTTCACTAATCTACCCATCTGTGATGGGCAAGAGGTCAAGGCATTTGAGGAGTAGAGAAGTCTTTGATTTATTGCTTAATATCATGCTCCACTGTCTTTTTACGCACATTTGCAAAGTTGCAAATATAGCTGTTAACCTGTCCATATGTCTGCCCACATTTAACAGCTTGCCTCCCATTGGATCAGTTTTCATAAAGTTTTATCCTTGAAGGAGGGGTGGTCTTAAAATCTGTCAAGGAAGTTCAGGTTTGGTTAACATCGGGCTAAAATAACAGGCATTTTACATAAACATCTACATACATTTATGACAGTTTTGATTACTAGCATTACCATAGTTACCATTGGTAGTAATTGGTAATTAATATACAAAATTTCTTCATGCAGTTTTACAATAATTTGCCCTTTAAGTATGTAACATAGACTGAATTTGTCAAGGAATACAGAATTCCATATGTTAATAGATTATAAGTATACCTGAAGATAGAATAAGTAATAATAAGCCATTAATTACAAAAATATTTTGACAGGTTTAAGATTTGAAGCTTTGGATGACCCATAAATTGAACAGAATCAACTAGACATATAAATAATAAGTTCTGCAAAGAAATATAATAGCAGAATTTAGTGATACCAATAAATAACATTCTATAATATGGGGACAGTTGTGAATAATAACAGAAAGTATGACCGCTGTGGATTGAATGGTACAGACACCTGAAATGGATCCAGGATGTAGAGATCCAAATGGCCCTGAATGATAATGTTATATGTCCATTTCCCAAGTTATTTATCCAGTTGTCAAACAGCATATAATGTCTTGTGTACATATTACGTGATGTTCAGTACAGTGTTGTATGAAATGTAACGGTAAGTAGGCTGGTACAAAGCAATTACATCAGTGTGTGCACGCGCACACATGTGTGTGTATGTGTGAGAGAGAGAGATCATGTTTTCTGGTGGAACTGAGCAAATATCTGCAGGCCCCTGGCTATGTGTAGCACAAATTTTGATTTGTTGTTGTTGTCGTCATTGTCGTTATTATTATTATTATTATTATTATTATTATTATTATTATTATTAAGGAAAACTTTGTTGAAGGTTGTAAACCGAAATTGGGACAGAGAGTAATTATATATGTATGCACCCATTTTGCTACACTGTAGTCAGATGCGACATTTAGAAAGTCATTTTCTTTCTAAGTATTTCTTACTTTTTCTTGTATGTTTCATCTTTAAGGAAGGTGTTGTAGTAGTTTGTGTGCTGTTGAGTTATTTGATGGTTTCAATTTATTCTTTACTGTTACAAAGAGTATGTGGAATGTAATAGGATAGAAAGGATAACGTACTTGTCCATTTCAAACAGAATACAAATACTGGATAATTCTCATATAATTAAGGTATAGTACAGTCACCTGGGGTCTGATAACCAGCAGGGGCCAGAAATTTTTCTGTTTTCCAAAATGTCATATCAGTTCTGGGGCACTCCAAGCCTCATATTCAGGGTATACCATTTTTTCAGGTGAGACATCCCCATTGTGTTCAGTAATCAATACAATATATATCAATTGTACAGTCAAACACAACTTTTTATTGAGCAATTACAATCAAAAGATAATTAAATCATTTATAACAGCAACATGTTTCGGCTTTTCTTATAGAGCCATCTTCAGGCTGAGCCCTAAAGAAGTGTTATATACAATTAGCAATGCTTTATAGAGTACAAGATCTCATATTACATGTTATTAATTTATATTATGAGTTAAAAATAAATGTAATTTCAAATATAAAATAATAAGATTAGAAGTTATAAGTAATAAAATTTTAAATTTAGGGAGAATAATAGCATAATGTTTTTATATTTGAAATTATATTTATTTTTAATTCATAATTTACATTATTAACATGTAATAGGAGATCTTGTACTTTATAAAGCATTGCTGATTGTATATAACAATTTTTTAAGCCTCAGCCTGAAGTTGGCTCTATAAGAGGAGCCGAAACATGTTGCTGTTAAAACTGATTTAATTATCTCTTAATTGTAATTACTTAAAAAAAATTGTGTTAGACTGTGTGTGTGTGTATATATATATATATATATATTCTGTTGAGGGTATTTATGCACAGACAGAAAGGGGATATTAATTCCAAAAAGAAGTATGAGTGTTCTGATGACTGAATACTTTCATAGCCATTCCTCTAATATGAAGGTAAGTCATTAAATAACAAGAATTTTATAATTACTTTTTTTGCAAGAGTACTTACAGAAATTTTTTGTGTCTTATTTTCCGACATAGTCCCCCTGCTTCGCAACACACATGGTCCACCTGTCCACAAGCTTCTGGATGCCCTCTAGAAAAAAAATGTTTTGGCATGGCCTTTAACCAACTTTGCACTGCCTCCATTACCTTGTTGTCATCTGCAAACTTCTGGCTCCGCAATTGTTCTTTCATAGGTCCAAACAAGTGAAAGTCCAATGGCGCCAAGTCCGGACTGTATGGTGGATGTTTCGACACCTCAAATTTCAGAGCATGTAGTGTATCCACTGTATACTCAGCCCTGTGGGGGCTGGCATTGTCATGAAGCAAAAATACTCTTTTTGAGAGAAGTCCCCGACATTTCAATTGTATTGCAGGCTTAAATTCGTTCACTAGCATCACTGTATCGAGCACTATTCACAGTTCGACCCTTTTCCTGGAAGTGCACCAATATAGGGCCATTGACATCTCAAAAGATGGTCAGCATGACTTTCCCAGTGGAAGCCTGTGTCTTGAATTTTTCATTGGCCGGAGACAACGGGTGCTTCCACTGCATTGATTGTCTCTTACTCTCTGATTCATGATGGTACACTCAGGACTCAACTCCTGTCACAATTCGATGGAGGAAAGCATCTCCTTCACGAGCATGACCGTCCGAATGCTCCTGACAAATCATCTGCCATGCATGCTTGTGATCATCGGATAACTGCCTTGGGACCCATCTGCTACACACTTTCCTATGCCCAAGGTCATCATGGACAATATTGTACACAGAGCCATGACTCGTGTTGAATTCTACGGCAGTTTCATCAGTAGCGACACGCCTGTAGTCATGGATTCGCTACTCGATCTGCTGTTTCACCATCCTAATTGCCACGCTAACTGGTCTCCCACTCTGGTGTTTATCACTGACGTTTTGCCTTCTGTTTTGAAATCTTTCCACCCATTCATACACTCTCCCCTGACTCAAACAACTGTCTCTATACTGAACTTTCATTCTTCTGTGGATTTTAGAAGGTTTCACACCCTCTGACCAAAAAAAAAACGAATAACGCTTCGTTGCCCTTCCATGGTGCAAGTTGACAGTGGAGCGGTCATGTTGTACAAGCTATTGCGCAGGCTCATACTTCTCGATCGTCACGGCCCCTATATAGTATATTGCTAAGGAGCCATATTGTGTCCTGAAATAAGATTTTTTATTGTGCATATTTTTCCATGCACTTTAGAATAAAATTCCTGTTATTTAATGATTTTTCCCTCATATGTTATCATGCAACAGAGATTTCAGACATCAGCTCTGAACAGTCTTGTGTGCATGTGTGCATGCTTGGTGGGGTGGGTGAGTGATTTTTTTTATTGAGATTGCCGACAGTTGTCAAATGTAGTAAAGCCTAGTCAAATTTACATAAAGTACTATGAGCTTGGTCTAGAAATAAATGGAAAAAAAATTAGTAAATGTGTGTTCACTGTGCCATTACCAGAATGTAAGGAGCAGTTGTTTTCAGGATGGCAGTTAAAAATCAGAAGCATGTTAGTGACAATATTGACAGTTTATGCAGACCTTTCCCCCCATCTGCATACCAAGATGCTAGACCGTTATCTTGCTCCTAGTCAAAGAAAAGTCTGATGCCGTGCACTAATAATACTTCATAAATTACAACTGTTGGATTTTTAGTAATTGATGTTCAGTGTAGTCATAGCCTGAGTTCCTTAATGACATTCATTACGTATTCCTTTTACTGCTTCTTTAATTAATCCTTTAAAGTGTAGTGGTTACTGTGTGTGCCAGTTGCTCACTGGTTTAGAAATTGCTTCTGCGCACAGAATATGTATTTCTTTTGTATAATTCACAGAACAAACGATCATCTGTTTAAACAGCACATACTTGGTGGTCATTGTAATGGAGACATAGTGTGTTCTGTGGTTCACTTGTGTTTTGTGATGCTTTATTAATAAATTACGGCATTTCATTGGTTTACTGTTATTCCATTTAAGCCTGCATCATGAATTAAAGAGTTGTCTTTATCTTGCAGATTTCTTGTTAACAAAAACACTTCTTACACTATATGGTAAAGGTCTATTCTGATGTTGAAAAGGAATGTACTGCCTCCACCTTCAGGGTGTCTGTAAAGAATCCACCTGAACGGCAGTCATTCACCCTGAAGGTGGAGACAGTACATTCCTTTCAAATGTCAGAACATACATTCACTACATGATAAAGACCCCCCCCCCCCCTCAAAAAGGACCATCATTTGAACAACCAATTCTGTGAAAACCTACACTTTCTTCTTGTTGTACTGCGCATTATTCATTCAGCTATGAAATTCATTGTAGTGGCAGATTAAGCCCTTGTCAAGTCTGAATGCTCATCTGTGAACTTCCAAGCAACTGCCTTGTAAACGCCACAAAGTACGTTTGGGAGATACTGTAAATAACGCTGTACAAAAAATGAACATCTACCTTTTGTCTGAAATAATGTTGGTGATTTTGGTGAATTTAAATGTGCAAAATTTGCCCAGATGCCAAACTTCTGTGTTATCACTGACCACTTCCCTGCAGATTTTCAGAAATTCATATACAGCAAGCAGTAAGAGAGAGCTGATATGATACACTTTCTGTAACAAGTCATTGTCTGCCACGAACGTCCCCTAACCCTGTTCTTCTCAAACTTCGTGGACCTCCTACACTAATTCTGCAGACCCGCTCCCAAAAATCTCACCTCATAGACCCGTATTGTACAACTTGTGGTAACATTTATGTTCAGATGATTAAAAACAAGAAACATCCTTAAAGTAAACAAATTTAAGTCAGTGGAAACCTCGGAAACCTCACTACAAAAGGTTGTGATCTTCCTAACAGTAATGAGTAGAAAACTAAGAGCAGGAAAAACCGTAAAGAAAAAAAACTTTGTGTCATACTGAGCAGCATTTAAACTGGGTTATACCATTTCAGATAAAGAGATTTTGAAAAATGTTAAAAATATTCTGTACAACATTCTTTACTTCTGATTGTTGTCAGCTTCAAAACTTTAACCACACATGTACGGTGTAATCATTGTCAGAAACAAAGATCCAGAAAATGGTAACTGCCATCCATTAAAATATCAACATAAGGGAGTGAAATTCACATTGAAGGCCAGAGGCCTACATCATTTGTTATGTAAATGTTCTGATATGTTGTAGTGGGATTTTTGGCTGAAGTACCTTGTGGATTACTGCATAAAGGGTACTGCTGACATAGGATGCAGTCAGTTTACAGAGAAGTATTATTTACCCTGCAGCTACTAGTTTTAATTCCTACAGTGCACTTGTCAGTGCAGAGCAAAATTAGTGGTTAAATATACAGTGAGAAAAATTGCGCATAATGTAAGATGCCAACAGTTGTCATGTGCTGTCAGAAAAGTGTTCATGAATGTCAAGATGTTTATCATTGGGCACTTTTAGGGCTAAATGTGAACTGGCTTCTACTAGTATATTCTGATTGGAAGATGAGGGAACTGTAGAAAACTTTATTTTCAGATGTTAAAAGTAAAGAAATAATGCAAAGGAAAAAGTAAATGAATATTGAAGGTATTCTACAATACATGGTGTGCAGACAGGCCCAACAGACATCATGCTATTGGCAGAAATGCTGGATCCACATATGAAGAAGTCAAAAGCCATGTCAGGCAGTCAGTGCAATGCAGCGTTTCTAGTGTACATTACTCAACAGTGAATGGTTCTTATAAGTTAATGGGTCTGGAGTTCCTTAAGGATCACCTTTAGAACCTTAGTTTTAGTGCTTCATTACATTTACTTTTATTTGCTGATGGTCAGAATGTGTGTGTTTTATTATTGAAATGTAAAGTTTTGCATTCAGCTGTTGATGCCATGTAAAATCGACATTCTGAATATGGTATTAAGCTCAGTATAGTTAAAGTGATTATATCCTTTGTTCATAAAATCGTCAGTGCCAGTTTAATTACAAATTACGCTGTGTTATCGCATCTCATTCCCAGTATTGTTAGGTATCTTGCAGTACTGTTGGACATGTAAACCGTGGTCTTAGAATCTGCCACTGAAGACTAATTTTACATTCATGCATTCATCCAAGCTTGAAAGAGTCTGGAAAATACTGCACAGACTTAAGCTGTGTGTGTTTGTATTCTTATATCATTTCTTTTGTACATGTAATTGGCTTCACTGCTGTTGTCCAGCACCATGGACTCACATATCTTCATTGTGTCAGTACTGTGATGTAGCAGTAGGATACTGCTAACAATTTATGATGAAGGTTAGACTTTCACTGAAGTATGAGATAGCTGGTAGCTGCTTTTTGACTGTGTAATTTCTTAATCCAAGTTAATATAAAGAAATACATCTTTTTGTCAGTTTGTATTAATTTGTGACTTCAGTAACAACTGGGAAAAGGTTCTGCCAGGCAGTAGTGAAGTTACCACTAAAAAGGAAGGATCATTTGCTGAATGTGTGACATAGGTTGGCATGTCTGTCAGTACAGTATTGTTGAGTGTTGTCATGAATCCAAAATTGTAACCAGTCCACTCACCATTATGAATTGAATCAAGTAATGAAGGTCATTATACCGCTGATGTAGCGTGTGTGAGGCGTAATGATGGTCCAGCACGCAACGTAGAGCCTCCAGAGTGTGTTATATGACACCAGCAAATTGATGGCTGCAACAGCACACAGAGAAGAACAAAGAACAAATTCATACATACGACATGAAGTCTTCCTGATGGTCAGGTTTAGTAACATGGTGTTCTTGGTCATGATACCACATAGATCAAAGAGGCTGAGGTAGCAGTTATGCTGTAGACATATAATTTAGAAGGTACTCAGTTTGGTTCATGTCTTGGACAACCGTTATTATGACCGAGATGTGTAATGGTCACCCTCAGTCCCTCATCTCTGGGCTGGACCACAGCCATTGCCTTCCAGATCCTTAAGAGTTGTATGCTATTAGATCTGAGAGCATCACAGAATAAACACACAGAAAGACACAAAGTAGTGTGGTGTAGCTACCAAGATAATGTGAAGGTAGTGGCTGTACACTACTCCCAAATGTCAGTACCCTACCACATGAACAGTATCAACCCCAAATACTACAGTACAAGAAATCAGGGATGTCTCACATTGTGTGTTTAAGTGTTGATATTATGAAATATACCAGTAATTCAGAAGTAACAAAAATTGTCCTATAATATGGGATAGTACTGAAAAATGATGTGTGATAATGTATACACTGTTGCTGAGTGTCACTGTACAGTAAAATGTCGCTGTAACGAACGCCAGTATAACGAAATGTTCAGAGTTGCGAAATTATTTTTAGGCCCCTTCCCTTTTCCCTATTTAATGTGTGTTGAAACATTTCATTTTAACGAATTTAGAACTTTCAGTATAACGAATTAAAATTTTGCCTTTTGCATATGTTTAACTTTATTTTTTCAAAATATAATTGCAATTCATCCTGTTTTATAACATAAAT
>Ga0123352_10018043_pt1 | contig 11245 bp, 10 predicted proteins | sample TergutLab28metaG_FD_89700 | JGI IMG/M metagenome (GOLD analysis project Ga0123352, IMG submission 89700) | Labiotermes labralis P1 segment gut microbial communities from Petit-Saut dam, French Guiana - Lab288 P1 | ecosystem: Host-associated > Arthropoda: Insects > Digestive system > Gut ... | reverse complement strand
GGGGTTTTGCGTGGGATAAAGGAGACTTACCCATGTATAAAAACAATCTTCGCAAAGTGATTTGTGTTTCTTGATTTGCTTTTTAATTCTTTGTACTTTTGTGATTTAATGATTATATCATGGATAGTTGTTAAGGTCAATTGTGGGTTTTAGGGTGCGACCGTGCGACCCTAATTCGGTACTTTTTTAAAAACTGCAAATTTTAAATTTGTGTGTTTTTTGAAAAAGTGAAGATTTTTAGCTATAAAATCTATGCTTGCAAAAGATTTTTTTAGTGAGAAAAAAGTCTTTGAATCGGCCGTGGTGGTTCTTCTTTAGGATTTGGGTTTCAGGTTTTAAAGTTTGGATTTTAAAATTTTGAGTAAAGAGTTTGGACAAATAAAAATCTAATATGCATTTAAAATTGATTTAAGGGGCATAGGAGCGATTTTATTTTTTTTATTAAGTTTGCATCAACTTTACAAAGAAAATAGATTAGAATATAAAATTTAGAGGATATAGAGGTGGTATGAGCAGAATCGGAGTGGGGGGATTAGGTGAGGGGCGGAGCGGTGTTATTTGGGGGAGTTAAAAAAGTGGCAAGCAATGTTTGTGTGTACACACAAACGCATTTGTTAAATCTCACCTGCCGGTTGATTTAACAAATGCCCGCTTGTTGGGGATTCTCCCCAAGCCCCTGCAATCTTGTTTGTAATGAGATTGTAATGCGGACTTTGGTGGCGGGCGGGGGTTTTTTGCAGGGTTTTTAAAATGATATACACCCTTTTAAAACGCAAAATTTGCCCTCTACAGCGTTTCTTTTTGTTTTTAGGTTTTATTATTGGCTTATGGGTTGAAAACGAAAATAGACCCCTTTTACGGCGTTTTGGTGATAAAGAAATAAAAATAGGAGCTGCCATATACTATTTGGGGTTAATAAGTATATGGCAGCTCCAAGAGTACAGAATAAAAAAGACATGATTATTTTACAGTGATGGTATCTTTTTGTCAAATGAAAACCCAAAGCCTAAAGGCTATTCAGAAGAATCACCACAGCCGATTCAAAGATTTTTTATTACTCAAAAAAATCTTTTGCAAGCATAGATTTGGTATATACAAATCTGAACTTTTTCAAAAATACGCAAATATAAAATTTGCTGTTTTTTAAAAAGTACCGGATTAGGGCTATGCCCTAAGACCCATTATTGAATTTTAAAATAATGTTTTGGTGAAGTGGGTTTTTTAAAAAGTGGGTTTTTAAAGTTGAGCCTAAAAATTAAAAAGTGGGTTTTAGGGTGTAACCCTAATTCAAACTTTTTTAAAAAATGACAAATGCACCATTTGTCATTTTTTAAAAAAGTTTGAATTTTCATATGGTTAATCTATGCTTGTTTCGTTTTGGGGTACTGTTATTAGTAATGGTGTCCCAGCTAATTTTACATCAGACGTAACTTTTCACGCTTAATTCTCGTAAACATAGATTAAAAATAAGGTTAAGTACAAACCACTTTCAACGGTTATCGGTTATAACGATAGATTCCATCTTTTGTTGATTCATATACCCTTTGCTTCCAGACGAAAAAAAATATTTTAATTTGCTCTTCGATGTTCTGCCAGTCAATACAATTATGGGCGATAATAGATTTATGTGGGGGCCCCTGTATATTCCCAAGATAAGTTAAATGTTTTTCAGGGTAATGCGTATTTTTTACCAATGATATTCCTGTATGCATTTGAAGAGGTCTGTTAAACTCCAATGAATCTGATGGAAGAATGCGATAGTTATTAATATTCTCCAGCTTCGGTATTTCATTAAACATATGGTCAATGAAGTGAATCTGCATGCGGATTTTTTGTTTTTCATAATAGGGGTGCTCGCCTATTTTTTGTATAAGAATATATTTTTTATACATTTCCGTATCTTTTGATTCATCTTTATGAAACTGGTAAGCATAAACATCATTTAACTTCCAGGGATTTAGTTCAAGCTTTTCCATTCTTTTTTCACTGCGCATTGCAGAATTTAATTTATTTTTTAAGTTTAATAATGTTTTATTCCAAGCAACACTATTAAAGGAGGAATCGGGAAATAAAATTTTATCAGCACTTTTCTCTATCCAATAAAGTGCGTTTTCCTTAACCTCTGGCATCAGTCTACCGACTTTCCATTGTGTTTCCGCAAGTGCAAACCAAAAAAGAGGTTCTTCCTCATCCCCAATGTATTCAATGTACTTATCTAATGTTTTTTCATATGACTCTTGGTTGCTTAATTGGTCTTGTAAAAAATCTAAATAAGTATCGCGTACATCGCAAGTGGTGTCGTTTGCATACAATTTAGAACCCCATACTCCCATACTTTTTATCATCCTCACTTGTATAATTTAACCATAGTCAATTAAGTATATCACATCATTATGTGATTGGCATTAGTTTTTTCATATACTCAGCAATCTATGGTAATTTCACGATAAACTCATGTAAACTAAAATCGTAGGACGCTGTTCTATGCGTACAAACTTTTTATAAAGTTTAACTAAAACCTAATTCATAAAAAAGTGATTTAGGGTCGAGAAAGGCACTCTCTAAATTAAATTCCGTTCATGCGTTTTCCGTATTTCTCGTAATTACACAATGCAAGAACCCCACAAAGGGACTGTTGTACTGTTACGAAATGAAAATATCCAAGAAATCCTCTTAATAATAAATGAAAACTGAAATTAACGAGACAGACAAAAAGGGCTGAAACGGCATTTTGTTACAGCCCTTTTGCATCAAGACCTAAACATTACCTGGCGATGGAAACGAATCAAGGCACTGTACTAAACAGGTCGATAATGCGTTGTGTTTCATTGGAGAACTCTCCTAAATCTAAACGCCATGGTGCTATGGAGTTTATTTTATTGTCTAATGCTTGTATTGTATATCCAACGATTAATGCCTGTTCAAGTCGTCTTGCTTCACTTAATGTTAAACCAGTCGCTAAAGGCATCATTGTAAATGTTCGTCTATGACTCCAGCCCGGATGTGCATTGTGCCTGTTTCTGCGGGCTTCAAAATTCTCGGTTCTGCCTACATAAAACACACGACTATTACTATTTTGGCGAAGGATATAAACGGTGTGATTACGTAAAAGACCTTCCGAAATCCCGCCTGCAGCAATCATTGTATTTGCCCAACTTCTTGCATTAACAGCGTGCGAAGCATATATTGATGCTGTTATAGCAACCGCAGTGACAGCGGCTAGAGCAGCAACTTTGGCTCCCTGCCCCCAAATAGGTACCCAGAATGTTGCGGCGGCCGTTGCTACAGTGGCTTTCATTGCGGTGATTGCGATAGTAAATGCAGGCTTAAAATTCGACAAGGAATCTATGGCATTCCAGGGAATGGCATTAGCGAATGAAAGAATATCGAAAATGTTCTCTTCATTAACTTCACACCATGTCATAAAATCATTTATTGAATATTTGTAAAAACTTTCGTCATGCATGAAATCATTTAAATACTCAAAGGCACTAATAAAGCACTCTTCATTTGACGTTGCAAAATTGGCGTTAAAATTCCATCCACCAATTGCAGCTAAACGATGTATTAAACCAAACAGTTGATTCATCATGAAATCGTTCGCTACTAAGCCAATAACCATGCTCATATGGAATAAATCCTGCCACATGAAGTTTTCAAGCCGATTATTCGTGAAAGGATTGTTAATCGTTGCGGTAGGAAATCCTCCCCAGCCGATTTGCCAACCAATGTATTGCCAGTGGACACCATCCCTTGAGATTGAAACGTCTATTTCCTGACTGTTAAAATAACTTGCCATCCCCACATACACATTTGTAAATCCAGCAACATTCTGGAAGCGCTGTTGGCTTACCCTAAATTCAACGCCTGTGGCTGAGTCGAAGAATCGAGTAAAGGTTGTCGGAGTCGGAATCCAATGTGCATATAAAGCCAAAGTGCCTTCTGTCTCCGTGTTGAAAACGATGTTCATGCCGGGGTCGACAAACTGCCAATCTGAGGTTCTCCATGCATAAAACACATACCCTGTTCTGGCTAAATTGCCTGGTGCTCTGGCAGACGTAGAACCAGGGGTGCGGATAGTATGGCTAAGAGGTACTGAACCGCCTGTGTTTCCATTACCCCTATATTCAATTCTAACGTTAGCTGGTATCCAATGAGCATCAAAAATTACGGTTCCTCTGTTAGGGTGCGTAAAATTTATGGATTGCCCAAGCGGGATTACTGTTCCGGGCGCAAACAACATGCCCTGAGTATCTCTCCAACCAGCAAGCACATACCCCGCTCTTCTCAATGTACCCTGTGGTCTCATCTGCACAGAACCCGGGGTTTGGAAAGATTGACTGAGCGGAACAGTACCGCCGGTATGCCCTGTGCTTCTGTATTGGAAAGTAACAATAGCTTGCTCCCAATGTGCTTCCAGAATCACTGTACCTTGGAACGCAAATTGGAAATTGATTAGTTGGTTGGCAGGAATTATGGTTCCGGGAGTAAACAATGTTCCGAATGTATCTCTCCAACCGATAAAAACATGACCTGCTCTAACCATTGTGCCTTGTGGCCTTGCCGTGACCAAACCCGGCGTAAAGTTCGAGTGGTTTGCGGGAACTGTACCACCAGTATGCCCGTTACCCCGATAAGTAAAAGTTACAACAGCATTTTGTGTTGCCGATAGATATACATCGCCTAAGTTGTGAGAGATACTGTCCTCCCGCAAAAAATATTCGGATGACTGTAGATTGTTGTCACCTGCTTCGTCCACCCGCTGTTGTTGAATGGCATTATAAGGCAATGCATATTCGCCGTATACTGTGAGCATAGGTATCTGAAGCTCATGGGTCATATGGAAATCATCGGCTACTATGTTAAAAGTTGTTACATCTGTCTGTGCGTGTTCAAAAATACCATTTGTCTGTAAATTTTGGTCTTCTGATGTCAAAGATACCAAATGAGATGCATCAATACCTTCAAAATCAGACATACCTCTGCTAAGATGCGAACGTTCTGGAGTAGCGTATACCGATACTCTATCGCCACTCCTATCCCTGCCATCGAAAGCACCCGGATGCACCCCATTGATTCCATGTGGCATTTCATCGTTGATGAATGTGGCCGATGCTTGCACATTCTCACCATACGCTTGAAGGTTCATTGTTGCTGCTTGCACTTCAAATGCGGGAGTTACGATAGCTGCGGTCATAATCACAACAAGCATCAAGCTGACAGTCTTCAATACGGTTCTCTTCATATTACTCAATAATTTGGCTTTTGTTTTTTTCATAAAGCGCCTACCTCCTTTTGGCAATGAGCAATGTTAGTTGATTTTCGTTATACAGCTTTTTCAAAGTTGACTTGCCTAAAAATATTTCATCTAAATCGCCCAATGGAATCACCCCTAACCTTGTAATTTATGTACATAAACATATCTCGCAAATGATGTATTGTATAACCATAGGTTGTTGTGTTTTTGAGGTTTACTCTCGTTAACACGGCATTTATATAGCAACCCTTATCCCTTTTTGCATATCAATAGATTACTTCTTGAAACATTTTGTAATAAAAAATACTCATAAACCGAAAAATCTACCGGAATCATTCTTTTAACTTATATTATATGAAAATTTTACCACATATCTAACTAAAAGTAAAGTACAAAATTATTAAATATTATTTAAATTATTAAACCTAAAATTAAAATTGACCTATATATAGGTCAATTTTAATTTTAGGCAGGTTCTTCGTCCGAAGCATACTCCGCTATATCTTTAAGTCCGCAGCCTAAAACCCTGCAAATTTTATCAAGCGCATTAGCTTTTAATCTCCGTATAGTTTTGCTATTAAACAATACAATCTCCAGCCCAACTTTACAACTTTACTGTATTCCCCAAAACAAAACCCTTAAAAAAATAATTGCATCTACCTGTCATATTATGCTATAATTTAGAATACACAAATAAAATTAGGGTTAACTCCCTGCAAAACTTATAAAATTCTAACTGAAAGGAGATGTAACCATGAGTAATTTTTTCATCCAGATTTTTTGTTTTTTCGGAATTGTAATTAAGCCACGTGGCGGTGTTATTGGTGACCAGCCTCGTTTTCCTGTTTAGAAAATTATCCTTTCATAGTGCCCTCATAAATTGAGGGCACTATGAAAAAATGGAGGTGCATTTTGATTGAAAGAAGATTTAACAAAAGATGAAGTTTTACAACTATTTTTTGACGTAAGAGATAATTGGGATTATGATAAAATTCGTGAAGCAAAAGAAGAACTTGAAGCATTTATTGAAGCATACGGCGAATTTGAACCAAATATTTATCAGGTTAAAGAAGCTTTAAATGCGCTTACGATATGGCAAATTGAACGCTACCCAGGTTATATTTTAAGCAATTCTTCAAAATTTGAGAAATGCTACAAACTGGCTGATGTAACGTATAAAAGGCTATCAAAAAAAGAAGAATGGGAACTTTTTGATTTTAGACTTCTGTTAAGAATTATAGGTTACAGAAAGACATTTCAAGAATGTCATTTATATTTGAATGATGCTTTGGAAAAATTAGAATCTTATTCAGACCGGGAAGAATATATCGGTATTAAGATTGGCTTTCACATGAATATCTTGCCACGTTTACTAAGGGGAAAATATTTTGATTTATCATGGATAAACAGAGAAGCCATCGAGGAACAAGAACCAGGGAAATCCAAGGAAATAGAAAAAGAAATTGAAGATATATTTTTAATTCATTGCAATAAAGTTATCGAGCTATGCGAACAGGGAAATTTCAAAATTTTTAAAGCATTTGCCACTGTAAGAAAAGGTATACTGCTCGAAGATAACAAGCTCATGGGTGAAGGTTTTAGCGTACTTGAAAAAGCCGGGGAACATGAATTATGCAAAGTTTGTCAAGATGAAATAGACGAATATGGCCTATTTTACACAGGACTAACGACAAGCACAAGACAATTTAATGCAGTAGTAGGAAGCAATATCAAGAAAATAAGAAAAGCAAGCAACATGACAATGGACGAAGTAGCAAAAGTACTTGGGATTAAAAGCGAAGAAGTGAAAGAAATGGAACTTGGAGGGAAAACTATATCCTTCTTTGATTTAGTTAAACTTTCAGAAACATTTAAAGTGTCTTTTACCGCTTTTCTTGATAAAATAAATATACAAAATCATCATGACCCGGATTATGAATTTAACTTTGAAGGTTTTAGCGAAAGAATACACAAAGTACAACAGTTTACCCAATTTGCAGAAAAGCTATCGCCGAAGGAATTAAGTTTTGCAACGGAAATGATGAATAATCTTATGGGCTTTATTGATATTTATGAGCCGTGATGTATTTGGAATTAAAGATTTATAATTTTTTAAAACAAAACCCCTTTCAATCCGGGAAAAACATTAAACCGGATTGAAAGGGGTTTTGTTAAGAAGTATGGAGAATTACCATGTACTAAAAATTATCTTTACGGTATGGTTAATGCATTGTAATACTTTGAGAGTTTAATGATTTTATCATAAATGGCTGCTAAAGTCAATTGTAAAATTGAGTTACAAAATTGAGAAAGTTTCTTTAAGTTATCGGTTTCTTTTTACTTCCAAAATTCCCACCATTTTTTGGCGGTAACTTCTGAATCTATAAGCTTTCGCTGTCCGTCTATAAGAGTTTCGGCAAGTTCATTTTTGCGGTCTGCGTTTATGCTTTCAGCTTGTGTTTTTATTGTTGTGGTTAGTTCTGAAATTTGTTTGTCTTTTGCCTTGATTTGTTCTTTGAGAAATGCAATTTCGCTCTCCAATAATCGCAAAGCAAAATGCAAAGTAGTTTGCGTTTCACTTTGCGATTGCTTTGCGTTTTCACTTTGCGATTTATCGCCAAAAGCTTGTAAAATTAAGACTTCTTGCTGTTCATCAATCGCAAACTGATTTCCGTTTTTTCGCAAACTGCTTTGCAAACCTAAGTTTGCGATTTGATTTCTTACCGCCTGTTTGGACACTCCTAATTCGTCTGCTATTTGCCTTATTGTTTTCATGGGTTATCCTTTGACAAATTTAATTGTAATCTTTCTTACTCATTTTTGATTTACCTACCGTTTTGTAATTGTATCACGATTAATGGACAAGGAGCAATCCTGTTTCTGATATTACTACGGACAAAAAATAACTAAGGCATTATTGACAACATCAAAATTTAATTTTATAATGGTGACAAAAAATATTGAACGTCACTTTAGGTCGTACTAAACGTCACCGTCAATGGCATAAATGTCACTTTAAAATGGCATAAATGTCACTTTAAAATGGCATAAATGTCACTCTCAATGGCATAAATGTCACTTTTAAGCTTCAAAAAGCCCTGAAATTCAAGCTTTACAGGCCGCCTTAAATAATAAATAATAATAAATAATAATAAATAAATATGATATGTAATATAACGCGCGCGCGATTATGGAAAAGAGGATTAATAATGATGAAAGCAAAAGATGAAAGCAAAAACCAAAAATTCGAGTTAGCCGAAGCAAGAGGGTACAAAGTCATTAAATCCAATGACCTAATACAAAAATCACGTTTTCAGTTATCGACTCAAGAACAAAAAATAATTTTGTACTTGATAAGCAAGATAACACCGGATGATGTCGAGCTAAAAGAACACGACTTTGAAATTAGAGAATTTTATAAAATTTGCGGAATTAAAGAAATAGATGGTTCGGCTTATAAATATTTAAAACAAAATTTGCAAAAATTACGTGACAGAAGTTTTTGGGTAGCACAAGAAGATGGTTCAGAAACTTTATTTTCTTGGCTGGATTGGGTTACAATAAATCAAAAAAGCGGAACTGTTATCATAAAACTTAATGAAAAAATGAAACCATATCTTTTAGAATTAAAATCAAAATTTACTCAATATGAGTTAATACACACCCTTGCTATGCGTAGCCAATACGCTATACGTTTATATGAAATTCTTAAAAGTTATGAATACAAACAAAGATGGCTAATTACAACGGACGAATTAAAACGGCTCTTATCTGCGGAAAATTACGAAAGGTACGCAGACTTCAAACGCAGGGTACTTAACATAGCGGTAAGGGAAATAAACGACCTATCAGATATCTTTGTGAGCTACAAACCCATAAAATCAAGCAGAAAGTACGTAAAAATTGAATTTGAAATTAAACCAAAAGAAAGCCAGGAGCAAACAACGGCTTGGGTAAAAAGAACAAAAAGATTAGACCGCATCAATTAAAAGAAAACCCCTCAAAACCCTATAAAACAAACATTCATCAACAACAAAAATAATCAGAATAAAACCTTGACACTTAGGAACAATATATTGTACAATATACTATACAATATATTGAACATATCTTTTTTTATATTGAGATATATTTTATATTAAGATACTTTTGAAAGGGGCTGATTTTATGTTAGCAGTCAATTACTCCACACTTCGCAACAACCTTAAAGATTATTGTGATAGAGCAACAGATGATAACGAAACGGTCATTGTTACTCGAAAGGACGAAAAAAATGTGGTTATACTAAGCCTTGAATCTTATAACGCTATGTCCAAAGCCGCCAGAAATGCCGCATATTTGTCCATGATAGATGAATCACACCGTCAATTGGCAGAAGGTAAAACTTATACGTTCACGACAGATGAATTGCTTGCAATGGAAAACATGACTGTTGATGAAATACAAACTTTCGCTGAAAAGCATAAGGATTTTTAATTTATGAATGTGACATTTACACCAAGAGCATTAAAGCAGTATATGGACTGGCAGACAGAGGACAAAAAGACACTAAAAAAGATAAATAAGTTAATAATTGACATTCAACGCAATGGATTATTAGTGGGCGAAGGACACCCCGAAATATTAAAACATCGTAAGGGATATAGCCGTCATATTGATAAGAAAAACAGATTAGAATACGACGGTGACGGCGAAAGAAATCTTGTAATTATATCCTGTAAAGGGCATTATGAGGATTAGGGAAGAAATCAAGTAAAGGAAAAAACCCCTCAAACCCCGATAAAAACTGGGCTTTCGAGGGGTCTAATTTTTTCTAAAAAAATCCCTAAAAAGCCACTTGACAAAGTAATACATACACAATACAATGTATGTATACAATATTACAAATAAGATTTTAAAAAGGAGTGTGATTTTATGGCTCAAAGCACATTAAGCATAAGAATTGATGATGATATAAAAAAGGGATTTGACAAATTTTGTGAAGAAGTAGGAATGAACCCATCTGTTGCAGTAAATATGTTCGTCAGAGCTGTACTGCGTGAAAATAGACTGCCGTTTGAAATATCCAGCGTCACAAACTCTTTTTACAGCAAAGAAAATATGGCAAGGCTGCGTAAGTCCATAAAACAAATGGAAACTGACCCAAAATATAAAGAATTTGGCGAAGAAAATACAAGAACGGAGGTGCAATAGATGCCAACTGAAAAAGAATTACGCTCTCAGCAAATGTCAATACTTTATGATTTATTAAAATTGGTTCATGACTACCCAGAAATATCTGATAACAAAGGTGTTAAGGATTTAATCAAAAAAGCAAAAGCTGTGATGGAGAAAGAAGATGTGGCTTGGGTTGAGAAGATAGTTTCAGAATAGTTTTTTACAATTTTTACAAAAAGAAGGAGGTTTCAAAATGCCATCAAATAAAGAATTGTCAACCATGCACAGAACAGTACTTTTTAGGCTTTTGAAAATGCGTAAAGAACACCCGGAAATTACAGAAATAAAAAGTCTTGATAAAGGTTTTGACGATTTCATACTCGAAATGATTGCTGTTATGGATGCTGAAGATGTTGCATATGTGCGTGAACAAGTGGAATTAGTAAAAACACCCTAAAAACACCCACCCACCCAATCGATTCCGCCCCGGCCTGACAGCTAACAACTGCCTAAGTTATGATGCCGGGTCGTTAGTTACACCCCCGGTTCGCATTTATTATTATTTTAATTATTGACCGGGGGCGTAGGGAAGCAAAGACTGTTGAGCGGTATTTAGTAGTTAAGGGAAAATCTTGTTTTTGGTTGTTTAGCGGTGTTGGGTAAAATCAAAACCCCTCTAAGCTGGGAAAAGGAGAAAGAAAGCTTGGAGGGGTTTTGCGTGGGATAAAGGAGACTTACCCATGTATAAAAACAATCTTCGCAAAGTGATTTGTGTTTCTTGATTTGCTTTTTAATTCTTTGTACTTTTGTGATTTAATGATTATATCATGG
>Ga0123352_10018042_pt1 | contig 11247 bp, 6 predicted proteins | sample TergutLab28metaG_FD_89700 | JGI IMG/M metagenome (GOLD analysis project Ga0123352, IMG submission 89700) | Labiotermes labralis P1 segment gut microbial communities from Petit-Saut dam, French Guiana - Lab288 P1 | ecosystem: Host-associated > Arthropoda: Insects > Digestive system > Gut ... | reverse complement strand
CAAGCCACGCCGCAAAGTGCCGTAGGTGCTATTTTGCGTACACGTAAATCTATTATCGTGGGCGACCCCTTACAAGTAGAGCCAATACTTACTACCCCAAAAGTTCTTATGCGCCATTTCGCTGAGAAAAATAATGTACCCCAAGACTACCGTTCAAGTGAGCTATCTGTTCAAGTGCTTGCGGATGCTCAGACACCATATGGAGGCAAAAGAAAAAGTGCGGAAGATGAAGAAATTTGGATTGGCTGCCCGCTAATTGTTCATCGAAGATGTGTTAATCCTATGTTTGATATATCTAATCAAGCAGCTTATAATGGAAGGATGATGTTAGCCACAAGAAGTCCTGATATGGATAGGTCATTTTTACTAAATGAATCTTGCTGGTATGATATTAAGGGAAAGGCAAAAGGAAATAAAGACCATTCTGTTAAAGAGCAGACAGAAATTGTGTGCCAGATGATAAAAAAAGCAATGACGGTATATAATGGCTTGCCATCTGTATATGTCATTACACCTTTTACAACCGTGAAAAATCCGCTTCAAAGAGAGCTAAGGAAAGTTTTGCTGGCTGATATGCCGGATATTGAGGACAGAGAGAAAAAAATAGACAAATGGCTGAAAGGTCATTGCGGAACCATACATACATTTCAAGGAAAAGAGGCTGACGAGGTCATTTTGGTTCTTGGATGCGATGAAGTTTCGGGCGAAGGCGCCTCAAAATGGGTTGGACGAAAACCGAACATAATTAATGTTGCTGTGTCTCGAGCAAAATACAGATTGGCTATAGTTGGAGACCGCAGTTTATGGGGTAAAGTTAACTTTGTTAAAGATATATGCAATCGTGACGATATAAAGGTTAAAACCTATTTTGCTGCTGAATAACCAAGTTCAATTATCATAAAAACACCGCTATTACACTTACAAATAGCGGTGTTTTTATTCAAAATTGCTAAAAATATTTTGTTAAATATTGGGCCATTTTGCAACTCTCAAATGCCTCAATAGGCTATCTACAGGCATCCCCGACACAAACTCCCCAACAGAACCACTCTTACCGTCAAGCACACTAAAAATAAGGCTTGAGCATATCGTTTTGCTTACACGCTCTGCCAATTCTTTTCTATTTGGGTAATTAACAGCTTTTATGATTTCAATCTCACGTTAATTGTACGCAATAAACTCGTCTAGCTTTCTGCGTATTTCTGCAAATATCGGTGTATGTTCGGGGAAGTAATTCAAAACTTCATCTACTTCACCAGAACGGATTATGTCAATTATGTTTTTATCGGTTGTGCAATTTCCTAATGTGTAATGCAGTTTGATATACAGTGGCGATTTTACTTTTATACGGCGATAGAATTTATCTACAACTACAAAACCTTCATGGTATTGGCTTAACTCCTCTGTTGCTTTTACAACTTTCTCAATCGAATCAAGCGGATACATCTTTGGCTTTTCTACACCAATACAAACATCAACTTCTTGCAGAGTAATGTTGTTGCGTTTGCCTATGTGATAAAGTTTTGTTTCCGTATGTGGGATAACTACTTGGGTTTTAGGAGAGATAAGTTCAAATAGATACGTATAGCTTGGGTTTAGCTTATCATAATCAAAATTTGATTTTATTCTTGCTTCCTCGAATATATCAAAATAAGAAACGTCACCACTGCCAACAATCGCATCGCTCGCATCAATATTTCCATTTGTGGAAACCCACCATTTGCTGTTGTGATACCAAACTTTAATTAGCGACCCGTCTATTTTTTCAACCACCTTGACAGAAGACCAGTCAATATCATCAGCATAAGGTTCTCCATAGTTTGCAAATTTGAAGAATGGAACGCATACGGGTTTATAATTATCAGTTTCATCAAGGATAATACCACGACATTCTCTAACCAAGTCAACGCTAAAATCCGAAGTACAATCAAGCCCTCTTTGTGTGTATTTGAAAAGGACATAGCTGCCTTTGCGTTTGGTGTGTATGTGATACGGTGGCTTAAAGAGTAGTTCTTCCCAGTCTGGGTTTTGGTGGATGAAGTTGAGTAGTTTAAGGATATTGTTCGCCTCCCATATTTCTGTGATAACCTGCATCACATTTATTGTTATTATACAATAATCTTGAGATAGTTTCAAGTAAGGTAGGTTATATTACAAAGAGTTTTGTGGTTGTATTTGTCGCAATGGCGTAGTGTTGACGTATTATCGACGTAAAGCATATTTTTAGAAGATATTGTAAGAACGAAAACGATCATTCGTTGACAATATACGTATAATAGGTGTATAATAAGCCAAACAATTTTAATAAACCGATATTCGTGTTAACATCCAGAATATATGTTAATATAGATAACCAAATAAAGAAAAGTTTCCAAAATATCTACAAGAATACTGACTGATATTGGCATCATAAGTGTATGTGTTAACATCTTGAGCTTTTATAACGCGAAAATTACTAAACAAAATGAAGATAATAGAAAGAATTTTGGCAACAACAGAGATACCTAAAATATGGAGGAGAGCCTATGACACACGAAACACAAATTGAAAATGCACTTATTGGCATCTTGGCCGAACGTGAAAACCAATGGACTTATAGAAATGATATAAAAACGGAAGCTGCCCTTTGGGATAACCTACGAGGACACATCAACCGAATTAACATTGCTCGGCTGGATGGCGTTCCTCTTACTAATAAAGAGTTTGAACAGCTAAAAGTTGAGTTTAGGCGTTTAACATCAACTCCTTTTGGAGCATCTCAATGGCTAAGAGGTGAAAATGGTGTCGCCGCTATCAGTATTGAGCGTGAAGATGTTAAACAAGGCAGAATTTCTCTTGTGTTGTTTAGCAATAAAGAGATTGCTGGCGGTATTTCCAGCTACGAAGTAGTGAACCAAATCAAGCCAGATGCCGATGCAAATATGCGTGGAGATGTAACACTACTTATAAATGGCTTGCCGATTATACATATTGAGCTAAAAGCTGAGTCTGCAAAAGATGGCTATATGCAAGCCTTTGAGCAAATAAAACGCTATGCAGAGGCTGGCTTTTTTGATGGCATTTATGCCACAACACAAATATTTGTAGTTAGCAATAAGGTGTCTACAAAGTATTTTGCACGCCCTGGCTCAAATAGTGCAAAGGTCTTTGATGCGGCAAAAAAATTCTTATTCAACTGGCGAACACCTAACAATGAGCCTGTTGAAAATCTCTACGACTTCACAAGGCAAGTTTCGCGTATTCCTGATGCACACGAACTTGTTAGTCGTTTCACTATTTTAGTTGATGACAAAAAGAGCCAGAAATTCTTGATGGTTCTAAGACCTTATCAAATACACGCTATTCAAAAAATTATCCACCAAGCGGCAAAGCATCAGGGCGGCTTTATTTGGCACGCTACGGGGTCGGGCAAGACTATAACAAGTTTTGTTGCTACTAAATTATTGGCACAAGCATCTATCGGTGTTGACCGTACCGTTATGGTAGTAGACCGCACAGACTTGGATAGCCAAACAAAAGGCGAGTTTAGCAAGTTTGCTTCCGAGTTTCATACAGGGCTTGCATCAGGCAATGCAACTGATAATACGCTGATTGTTGGCGTTGATAATCAACGCCAACTTAGCAATAGCTTGCTCTCAAAGAAAAACAATAACACTATCATCATTACCACCATCCAAAAACTAAGTGCCGCTATCCGTAGTGCGAAAGAAACGGAAAGCGGCAAGTTTGAAAAACTAAAAAGCGAACACATTGTTTTTGTCGTTGACGAATGCCATCGTGCGGTTAGCGATGAGCAAATGAAAGAAATTAAAAAGCTCCTGCCAAACTCAACTTGGTTTGGCTTAACTGGTACGCCTATTTTTGACGAAAACCAAAAACAAGAAAACGGTGCATTTGCAAGAACAACACAACAGCAATATGGCGATTTGCTACACGCTTATACAACCAAAAACGCAATGGACGATGATTCTGTTCTAAATTTCCAATTAGAATACCATTGCCTTTTAGACGCAGACAGCAAGGATGAGTTTTTATATAAAAAAGTGAGAGAGAAGTATCCAAAACTCGACCCCATTAAAAAACTTGCAGATATGACAGAAATCGAAAAAGAGGAGCTGCAAGATACAGAGCTTTTCGAGCAAGAGGGTTATATCGAAGAGATGTTGTTGAAAATATTCAAACGTCAATCCGTGATAGAGCGTTTCAAAGTAATAAATGGCTATCCAACTATGAGTGCCGTTTTAACAACGCATTCTATCGCTCAAGCAAAACGTATTTATCACAAACTTCAAGAAATGAAAAATAATGGTGTTCTGCTAAATGGTAGAGAGCTTGACGAGCGTCATATCCTCCGTGACCCCGATTTTCCAAGAGTAGCCATTACCTATTCACTTAACGAAAATCAAGCTGAAATTAATGAAGCACAAACTGAAATCAATTCAATTATGCAAGAATATAACGTTCTTTTTAATACCAACTATACAGATATTGACCAGTTCAATAGAAATATCAATAGTCGTTTGGCACGAAAAGATGCTCAATACCAAAAGGATGGGCAATGGCTTGATATGGTTATTGTTGTTGACCGCTTGCTCACAGGCTTTGATGCGCCAACAATACAAACATTGTATGTTGACCGTGAACTTAAATATCAAAAACTGCTGCAGGCGTTTTCTCGCACCAACCGCATTGCTCCCGGCAAAGAGTATGGTATCGTTGTAACTTTTAGAAAACCACAAACTATGCGTCAAAATGTAGCAGATTCTATTAGGCTGTTTACGAACCAACAACAGAATTGGGAGGACTTACTCCCACAAGAATATTCTGCTGTAAAAACTGCATTTATTGAGGCTTATGAGGAACTTTTGACAGCGAAAGAGGAGCTTGCAAACGACCCAAGTAATATCAAAAAGAAAATAGCGAGGGTTCGTGCGTATCAACGACTTGAAAAAATCCATAGAGCAATTAAAAGCTACGAGGGCTTTGAAAGAGATTTTGTTGAGCTGGAAACAATCATATCAACTCTGCCCGAAGAAAAAGGACACGTTGAAAATCTAAAAGTAGAAATTCGTGAAGAGCTTAAAAGCAAAGAACTGGATGATGTAGATGATTGGCTAAAAGATATTGAGTTTTCAAGCAACCAAAGGGCTGTCCACGAAGAACGCATTGACAGTTTTTACATCAATCAGCTTTTGGATGAATACCAAAAATGCACAGGCAAAACGGACAAAGACGAACTTCGGGATAAAATTATGGAGGAGATAAACACAAAGCCTGCTACTATTCAAACCCTTTACAATGTCGTTTTGGACGATATTGACCAAAACAGGCTGGCCAAAAAATGGACAGAGTATTTTGAAGCAGAAATTGACCGCATTATACAGAAAGCGGCTGATACGTTAAAAGTGCCGTCTGCGAGCTTGCAAGCCAGTTTTAACGAATATCGCCCAAACAGCGGTTCTGTGCCTTTTATAAATACAATTAGCGAAACATCACAGCTGGACAAAGAGGCTTTCGAGGCGGTATTTGATGAAAAATATAGGAAACGCCTTCTTGTTATAGAGCAGTATTGGAAAGGCGTGATTGAAAACGAATTAATGCCGTTGAAGGAGGAGTTGTATACGTGAGTAAACAAGTAATCGGAAAATTGACCGCTTTGAAACAACTCAAGGCGGCATACTTGCAGCAGATGTTTCCGCAAGATGGGGAAAGTGTGCCGAGAGTGAGGTTCGGTGGATTTTCGGGAGATTGGGAACAGCGGAAATTATCCGAAATCGGTTCTACTTACGCAGGGCTTTCAGGCAAAACAAAAGAGGATTTTGGCAAAGGTGATGCTCGTTTTATTACTTATATGAATGTTTTTGCCAATCCTTTGGCGAGTCTTGAAGAGCTTGGCGAGGTTGAAATAGATGATAAACAAAACACCGTAAACTATGGCGATGTGTTGTTTACAACTTCGTCCGAAACACCAGAAGAAGTTGGAATGTCATCCGTATGGTTACACTCGATGGAAAATGTATACCTTAACAGCTTTTGCTTTGGTTTTCGCCCAGAAATTAAAATAGACCCATACTATTCTGCTTTTATGTTGCGTTCACCTGCGGTAAGGACAAAAATACAATTTCTTGCACAAGGGATATCGAGATACAACATTTCAAAAACAAAAATGCTGGAAATTGAAGTGTCTGTACCATCCATCCCCGAACAAACTGCCATCGGCTCATTTTTCCGCACCCTTGATGAACTTATCGCTTTGCACCAGCGTAAACTTGATGCCTTGAAAAATCTCAAGAAAACGTATCTCCAACGCATGTTTGTAGCCACTAAATATTCTGAGAAGACCCTTCAAAACACCGAAATCTCTATTGTCACTGGTGCAAATCGGGAACCACAAAATGTGCCAGAACTTAGATTTGATGGCTTTGCCGAACCTTGGACACAGCGGAAATTGGGTGAGGTTGTATTCAGTTTAAGGAGCGGCTTGTCCCGTATGCTTTCAAATGAAGATATTGGACTTCCTGTGGTTCGTGCTAATAACATTGTTGATGGCAAGTTTGACATGGAAAATGATGTTAAATATTGGTATATTGATGACCCGCAAGGAGCGCAAACCTCAAACTTTCTTGTGTGCAAAGATGATATTTTGATTAACTTTATAAATAGCGAATCAAGAATGGGAACAGCTACTATTGTCACTGAGAATCCTTCAAGAAATACGATTTATACCACAAATATTTTGAACCTAAGAACTAACGAATACGCCAGCCCTTACTTCATTTTCACAATGACATTCTCAAAAAAGTACCAAGACTACATTTCGTCTATAACAAAACCTGCCGTAAGCCAAGCAAGTTTCACGACTGTGGATTTTAAGAATTATATATTTGGGTGTCCGTCTGTAGCAGAGCAAACCGTCATTGGCTCATTCTTCCGCAACCTTGATGAGCTAATAAAATTGTATAGCTAATTTTTTTAACTTTTTCTACTTATCGCTGTACCCAAGCGAAAATTACATATGAATGGAGACATAAAAATGAGCAATCTAAACAATCAACTTTGGGCAAGTGCCGATATACTAAGAGGAAAAATGGACGCCAGCGAATATAAGAACTATTTGCTTGGTCTTGTTTTCTATAAATATCTGTCAGATTTGGAGCTACGAGCCGTATATGAAGAGGCAAACGGCAAGCCATCCGAATATCCCTCACGAGAAGAACAAATGTCGGAATTAAATAATTGGTATAACGATAATACAGATGAGTTAAGAAGTATTATGCACCGTAAGCTGGGTTATTTTATTGAACCGCAATATCTGTTTCTTACACTTCGCAACAAGGCGTCTAATTATGATTTTCAAATTGATGATTTACAGACTGCTTTTACTGGGCTTTCACGTCAAAGTGAGAGTTTTGTAGGGCTTTTTGACGATGTGGACTTACGTTCTACAAAGCTAGGCTCGCACGACCAGCAACGTAATGTAACCATAATGGAGGTTATCAAAACTTTAGATGAAATTGACCTTTTCGGACACGAGGGCGATGTTATTGGTGATGCCTACGAATATCTAATCTCTCAATTTGCCGCAGGTGCAGGCAAAAAAGCAGGGGAATTTTATACGCCGCAAGCTGTTTCAAAAATCATTTCAGAAATTGTCAGTATTGGGCAAGAGAAGTTAATGCCATTTCACATCTACGACCCTGCTATGGGTTCGGGTTCGCTGATGCTCAATATTCGTAAGTTTTTGGATGATTCCGAAAAGGTATTTTTTCACGGGCAGGAGCTAAACACAACAACATACAATCTCGCTAGAATGAACCTTATTCTACACGGAGTTGACCGTGAGCAAATGCGATTAAATAACGGCGATACTTTGGATGCGGATTGGCCAACAGACGAGCCGTTTCTTTTCAACGCTGTTGTGATGAACCCACCATATTCTGCGCAATGGAGTGCAGCAGACAAATTTTTAAGCGACCCACGCTTTGAGCGTTATGGCAAACTGGCCCCTAAATCTAAAGCAGACTTTGCATTTTTACTACACGGATTCTATCATTTAAAAGACAGTGGCACAATGGGGATTGTTTTGCCGCACGGGGTACTGTTTAGAGGTGCATCAGAGGGCGTAATAAGAAAGACATTACTTGAAATGGGTGCTATTGATGCCGTTATTGGATTGCCATCCAATATTTTCTATGGTACAAGCATACCCACTGTTGTATTGATTTTGAAGAAAAACCGTGCAGGGCGTGATGTTTTCTTTATTGATGCCTCAAAAGACTTTGAGAAACAGAAAAATCAAAATAACCTACGTCCGACCGATATACAAAAAATTGTTGATGCTTATAAAGGCCGTGAAAATATCGAAAAGTACGCCTACCTTGCCAGCTTTGATGAAATTGTCGGCAATGACTACAACCTTAACATTCCTCGCTATGTAGACACTTTTGAGGAAGAACAACAGATTGACATTGTAGCGTTAAGCCGTGAAATGACAGACTTAAATTCTCAGATAAAGCAAAAAGAAACCAAGTTTTTGGGTTTGCTTGATGAGTTTGCTGTTACGGAGGACACCAAGGATATTATCGAAGCAACAAAACGGATTTTTGAAGGGGGCTTCTGATGAAAAAATCACGAGAAGAACACGCAGAAGCATTGAAACAAAAGCGAAAAAAGGCAATAAAAAGTCTAACAACATACAATGAAGCGATATTGCAAGAATCCAGTGCCGCACAATATCTAACATTTGTTGCGGGCAGCGGAGAGGGTTCGTTTGAAGTGCGTTATCAAGATGAAGATATTTGGTTGACACAAAAGATGATGGCAGTGCTTTACGATGTAGATAGAAGTGTAATAGGAAAACACTTAAAAAAAATATTTTTGGATAGTGAGCTAGAAGAGGATTCAGTATGTGCAAATTTTGCACATACTGCCGAAGACGGCAAAACATATAACGTGAAATTTTATGCACTGCAAGCAGTCATTAGTGTTGGTTTTAAGGTTGATAATGCTAGGGCGGTTCAGTTTAGAAAATGGGTTTTGCATATTGCCAAAGAGTATACAATTAAGGGCTTTGTTATGGACGATGAGCGTTTTAAGCGTGGACACAAATTAAGCAATCAGTTTTTTGAAGAGCAACTGGCAAGAATCCGTGAAATTCGTGAATCCGAGCGGCTGTTTTATCAAAAAGTCACGGATATTTATGCTACCTCTGTTGATTATGATAAAACTGCTGAAACAACTAAAACTTTTTTTGCAGCGGTTCAAAATAAACTGCACTACGCTGTTCATAGGCACACAGCGGCAGAGCTAATAGTAAAAAGAGCTGATAGCGAGAGCGAGAATATGGGACTTGCCACTTGGAAAGAAGCACCGCTTGGAAAAATCCAAAAATTTGATGTTTCGGTAGCAAAAAACTACTTGAACGAAAAGGAAATTGATTTTTTGAACAGGCTGGTTACAATGTATCTTGATTTTGCTGAAATGCAAGCCGACAATAAGATGCCTATGACGATGGAAGATTGGTCAGTTAGGTTAGACGGATTCATTGAATTTAATGGCAGGGAGCTATTGATGGATGCAGGAAAAGTAAGTGCCGAACAGGCTAAGCTGCACGCCGAAACACAATTTGAAAAATATCGTATTGTACAAGACCGCCTTTTTAGAAGCGACTTTGATTTGTATTTAGAATCTGTGAGCGAGGTGAGAAAATATGGCGAACAACAATAGCTCTGTGCCACAAATTCGTTTCAAAGGATTTGTTGACGATTGGACACAGCAAAAATTGGGGGAAGTTGCGGAGTTCGCAAAAGGGAATGGATACTCAAAAGGCGATTTGATTTCCGCAGGCACTCCAATAATCCTGTATGGCAGACTTTATACGAAATACGAAACCGAAATAAATGATGTAGACACTTTTGTTGATATGAGAGAAAATTCTGTATTGAGTGAAGGCGGCGAAGTGATTGTTCCGTCATCAGGTGAAACCGCAGAGGATATATCTCGTGCCTCTGTTGTTGCTAAATCGGGGGTGGTTCTTGGCGGTGATTTGAACATAGTCAAGCCCAACGCTACAATCTATCCACCTTTTTTGGCGGTTACAATTTCAAACGGCAACCAGCAAAAAGAGTTAAGCAGAAGGGCGCAGGGCAAGTCGGTTGTTCATATTAGCAATTCAGATTTGAAAGATGTTATCTTGCAACTTCCTTGCCTTGGAGAGCAAACACAAATTGGTTCGTTCTTCCGCAACCTTGATGATATTATCGCCGCCACCCAGCGAAAAGTGTCAGGACTAAAACAGCTAAAAGCGGCATATCTACAACAAATGTTTCCGCAAGCTGGGGAGAAAGTACCGAGGGTTCGGTTTGGTGGGTTTAGTGGGGAGTGGGAAATTAAGAAGTTTGATGAAATTGCAGATGTCGTTATGGGACAATCACCAGACTCTAAAAATTACACCGATAATTCAAATGACCATATTCTTGTGCAAGGCAATGCGGATATGAAAAATGGACGGGTAGTTCCACGAGTTTGGACAACGCAGATTACCAAGACGGCTAATAAAGGTGATTTAATTATTAGTGTTCGTGCGCCAGTTGGCGATGTCGGCAAGACCGATTATGATATAGTGCTGGGTCGTGGGGTGGCTGCCGTTAAAGGTAATGAATTTATATTTCAAACTCTTACACACATGAAACTATTTGGATATTGGGATAGGGTAAGCTCTGGCTCAACATTCGAGTCAATCAATTCAAGCGACTTGAAAGGTGCAGAAATATTATGCCCCACATTATCAGAACAAACAGCCATTGGCAAATTCTTTCACAATCTCGATACACAAATAACCACCCAATCCGAAAGGGCAGAAAAGCTAAAACAACTAAAATCTGCATACCTACAAAAAATGTTCATCTAAAAAGGCGCATATGCGCCTTTTTACTTACCCAAGCATAGCCAAATGTTTAGTGATTTTGTCGTTATCTTGATTTTCAAGCTCTTGAATTATGTGCAAATAGGTTTCTTGCGTGGTGGTTACGCTGCGGAAGAATGTGCCTATAACAGGATTGGGGTTGTGGCTGGGCATTATTTGTATGGAGCTATGAAAAGTTGAGTTTACACTGGAAATTCGGTGGCAACAATAAATGTGAGGTGATTTATATAAGGAATTTCAAGAAAGAAGCTGTGATAAGACAGCAAATTGCGTTGAATAAGAGAATTTATGATTTAGGAAAGATTTCCAAAACTTTGCACGAT
>Ga0123352_10018039_pt1 | contig 11248 bp, 7 predicted proteins | sample TergutLab28metaG_FD_89700 | JGI IMG/M metagenome (GOLD analysis project Ga0123352, IMG submission 89700) | Labiotermes labralis P1 segment gut microbial communities from Petit-Saut dam, French Guiana - Lab288 P1 | ecosystem: Host-associated > Arthropoda: Insects > Digestive system > Gut ... | reverse complement strand
TATAGTGGTCGTACTGCACCGCTAACCTCTAAAGTTGCATTTTATATATTTATTCAACAAATATAGGTACTGAATATTTTAAACATGTTATATACTCTCCGTTTTTTTTTCTCTTCAAAATGCAGTTTGTTTCACAATTCTAACGTATTTGGTTCCTGTATTCACATTTTATATACAGGGTGTGCTAAAATTTAAAAAATAATTCCGGCGCCAAAAACTGTGTCTCTTACAAAATTATTAACTATCACATGTTTTAGGTGCTGATTTGAATTACCACTCCCGTATTTTTGGGCACTTCTAGTTGGTATGGGAACACTTAATATCCTGCACAGTGTTTGTGGAATGTCCTCATTACAGCAAAATAGCTTGACCATTAAACCACTTTTTCTCCAGTTCATCCCTTTGAGCAGTAAGGTGTATAACAGTTTTGAAGAACAGGTGACATTGGGACTCAAGCCATGCCACTTAATGGGGTTGTCAGTTTTTTCAGGATACGAACTTCCAGTCTGTGATATGTGTATATAGATTCAAATCTTAATGCCATGTTAAAGTGCCTTAAAAAGGCATGACTGCGTGACTAAAAGTACTACTTTGCCCTTTGAACCTTACTCATACAACTGATTTTTCAACATTCGTCTTAAACCACTAATTACAATGTGTGAGAGTTGGTTTGTAGGACCTACCGACCTTATTACATTTCTTCTGTTTGAAATCCTGTGTCAAATGTATGGAATGAACACTTTGCATCTCAAAAATGACTTTGTATGCTTAATAAATTACGTATGTATTGAATTTTCTTTATAACCGTCTGAGCTTGAACTTCTAAGTCATGACCATATACCAGTTTGAACATAATATATCTGAAGATGGATGTTTGATGATAGCAGAAATAATGGGACAGTGTGATAACTGAAGAGCAGCAGACTAAATGTTGCTATTAAGTTGAGTAATAGCCCCCTCCTATATTGTCTGTAGGGGTCATAGTTGATGCTCACATATAATAAGTACAACAAAACTTAAAACCTAAGGAAAGTAATCATCTTAACTGTGATAAAAGGTAGGTTTTGGAATTAACTGTAACTAGTTTTCATGTTCATTTTACTGTGGAACATAGACAACCTGGACAGGAGAAGGTTTTAGGTTTGTACTTCACAAAGTGGCCAGCAGTTGTGAGAAACATGGGAGCATGATATTTTGACCATGCAGGAAGTTTGTGTTTGTGGGAATGAGTGGTATTTCATAATAAACACTTCAATTGTAGTTGTTGTAAACTTTGTGTCTTGTTTCATTTTGATTCTCTTGGTTATGTTGTGTTCCTACCTGTGTAATCTGCTGTCTCAAGATCATAAATTTTACTCTCTCTGCCACCTGATTTAAGATAGGATTGCCAAACAGTGCGGATATTGGCAGTGTTAAAACATCTTCATTTGGATTATTTATATTCTTTAATTTGGGGTTGATTGAGATTTGGAATTTATCTATTGCATACATATGCAAGCAGGTAAGAATGTAAGTTCACTTGATGTAAAATTGCCAGTTAGATTGGCTAGTTTCAGGAAAAATTCCGAGTACAGAAAATCTGTAATACATGTCTTAGATCCTGAGCTTATTAATCTGTACTCTGTACTGAAACCAGCTACATGGAATTGAGTCAGATATTCCAAAATGAAAGCCAGAAGTCCGTCATGAAAATCTGGTATAAACATGCAAATGGCTTCATTACTTAGGCTTTCAAACAGCGATTGTTGTCTAAATGAAGGGTCACTACACTACCAACATTCAAGAACTCATAACAGTGTGCTAGTACATTCGGTTACCATGTATATTATTTTATGCTTGGAAAAAGTAATGTTTCAGACTTTTGCTGTATCTTCCTAGCACAAACCCTTTCCTCCATACATAAACAAATACTTTGAATGTAATATTAATAATAATGAATTTTATAGAAAGTAGTGACCATTTTGCATAAATTAACTGGGCGTTTTCCACTGTCTTGGTTTCTTCAGATACCATTTCAGAAGCAGACATTAGCTTGTAAAAGTATCATTCCATCTGAAGGCAGAGGCGGAGTAAGGTACTGAAACATGGTCTTTAACCAGATGAGATGATGGGAAGAGTCCAGTGTGTTCTATTATTAACACACCCTTATCACAAAACTTTAAACTTGTAGTGACTTGCACACAATGTATGAAACTTACATACTTGTCTTGTATTAGTTTAATGACTTACAAGGGGTGACAGCATGTGAAATTGATACTGACTGCAGTTTTAGAAACCAAAGTTAAAAAATACTCGTGCATGCATATTAGTGACAGGGTGAAGTAACACTAGAGACCTGCAAGATTTCCAGCTTCTGCCCTGGAGTTGTTGAGGCCCTTGCAGTTTTGGGATGTGTGATGTAAGCTGGTAGTTGTTTACTGACATTTTGGGTTAACATGTCAGTTTCAACTGCAAGGATCAAGCAGTCAAAGCTATGTTGGACTGCTTGACCCCCAAGACAAGAACCCACAGGTTGTCCCGAAATGTCGATAACCAACTACCAACCTACCAACTTACACTGTATATAACATCCCAGAAAAGTATGGCCCCCAGCACCAGAGCTTTGTTAATTTGTGTGTGGTTGATCTTACCGTCTGGGAAAATGGCAGTACTTTAACCCTTCAGTGATGCAGGGGTTTAAATTCCAACCACTTTGCAGGACGAAGGGGTTCTGTGATTGTAGAACCATGAAATGCATTCAGGATGAAATGTTGGATCAAGGTCAGCAGTGTTCAAGGAATTATATGTCCATACAGTGTGCTGTGGTTGGCATTGTGAAGGGTTAAATCTCCCAGTACTGTGGGGCTCGTGACATTTTCACATGGGGATAATGGTGTTAGTACTGAAGTAGATACATTGATTTCCCTTCCCCATGTTATAGTAATTGGTTTCAGAGGTCAAAAATTTTTTCCCAGTCATAATATCACCTCAATGCAGCACAGAATGCTACCACAGTATGGATAAAATTGCACCAGTGATCGATTACTGTATTTACATTACCAATAATGTGATTTGTCTCTGTGCATAAACACTGGGTACCATCTTTGCTACAGATAAGACAACCAACAAGAAACTCAGGGAACAGTTATTGGTTTGCAAAGGGAAGGAGCTCAAGTAAACAAAAATGCATAAACCATTTGATGATATACTGTCAGACTGCATTATTTTTTGACTACTTCAGTTGTGTAAAATTAATACCTGTAGGAATTAAATAATTTGCTTGGGTATATCACATTCAGCATGACGTCCTGGACTGGAGTCATAATTTACACAATTTTATGGTGGTTTGTTATCTCAGAGTGAATTGTGGAAGTTTAGTCTGTCAAGGTGTGTAGGGGACTGTGTTATAGTGGTAAATATGGTAGTCATTTAATAGTTTTGTATGGAAGGTATTTTGCTGCACATTCCTCCTCTCGGGTTCCCCAGACATGCACTGATAGTTGCATCATGGCATAGGAATTCCATTTGTACTGATTTTCCCAGGATAGTCCCTGTCCCAGTGTCCCACAAAATACACTTCAGGATGCCAGATGTTTCAGCTTTTTCCCATGGTCAGAATCCCAACTCTCCTGGCAGCTGGCATTGTTGGGTTAATAGTGTGTGCACGTTTGGCTGGATGGCAGAGTGAGCAGTGATGAGCAGATTGTCACTCTATCAAGTTGCATTGTCCATGTAGCTGTTCAAGTCAGATTTTTTAATGCTGTATTTCTTCAGTTACAGTGTTCTGAATTATTAAGTATAAAAAGTCAGTGTTGGTTACAAAGTGCCTAAGAGAGAGTATGTTTTAACTGGTAGTTCAAATGAGTAATATCCATGCATAAAAGACAATGGTAGTGGCAGTAGTAGTGGTCACTTGAGAGGTAGAATGTTCATTGTGCCATGCAGTGTTCAGTTTAAGTCAGGAGAAGTGGGGGAGATAATAATTGGCCAAGTCAGCACAAAATAAAACTTTCGCAACTCATGTGGTGATGGTTGTCAGCTAAACATGGTGACTGGAATGGAACAGTGGTCTAAGTAGTCTAGGCAGTAATCTGGTTTCTGCATGCAAGGAATGTCTCTGCAGCAGAAGTTCATCAGCCAGCTAAAAGTTCATGGGAATGATGTGTTGAATCAGTGTGGAGGATGTGAGAGTAACAGCAGATCATCAACAGCCAGTACACCAGACAGGAAGGTGTGCAGAAAACACGGTTCTCGAATACGGAAGAATTAGAGTCAGTGAACTGCAATACAACTTCAGTCAAGTAGACCAGTTGTTAGGATCGTTCAGGGGTTAGGACTCCACACAGCACGTGCATGATGGGCGCCCCACCACAAAGGATTTTGTGGTCTCATTGTGACGACAATATGCTATTTGTGGCTACAGGTTTGTGGAATGCATTGTCACAAAAATCAGGCATGTTTGTGACCATATTCTGGAGACAAAATGTTCAAGTATGGAAACATGGAAGGTCCCCATGATCAAAGTTCAAGGTTGTAAAGTCTGCTGGCAATGTGATAACCACCATGTTTTGAGGACTACAAAAGCGTATTGTTGGTAGACTTCATCCACCAAGAAGCAGCATTCAGTGCTGATGCATTATCACACTGGAACAGTGAAAAAGAAATTTCCACAGATAATTATGAAAGGTGTTCTGCCTGTGTGTGATAATGCTTGGCTTGAGAACTCCTGTAGTGCTTTTGGTGGGTTAACTTGGAATGTCCAACATGTGGTCCTGATCTGGAACCAAGCTACTATCATCTGTTTCCTGCTATAGAGGATCATCATGCAAATTTCAAAGTCATGATGACATGACAGCATGGCTGGAATTGCAGGACACAAACTTCCATCAACAGGGAATGCAGAAGCTTGTTCCATGATATGACAAATGTCTCCATGCTAGTGGGGACTACAATTAAAATTAATATGGCAGTCATAGAATGGAATGTGTATTTTTAGATCTAGAAATAAATAGTTCAGAATATATGACTCATAAACTTATTTTTGGACAGTCCCTCTGGAGAATCGTGTGTTCGTGTTGCTCACATAAGAAGTAGGCAATTCTGCAGAGTATAACACAGCTGAGGTGGATTAAAAGGATATGTGAAAAAAATATTCTTATTAAATATGAAGAAGAGTTACCCATAAACAGTAGCATAGTAGGTGTAAGCTGTGCAGCACACTTTACACACAGTGAAGTACAAATGCTGCTGTTTTACCAGCAATTGTTCAGGCACTTCAGCGAAAATTTTCACATTATTTTCTCCAGTTCACAGGCAGAGTAGAAAGCCAGATATTCCTCTTATTTTGTTGGAATCATGTATAAAACTTTTAGGGCATAGCAAGACACAGTGGTTATCATTGGAACCAGCCCTAAATCGTTAATCGAGCTGCACGAGAGACCATCTTATTTCCTCGTTCATTCTGAATGCCCAAATATTATGTGTGAGTTTTTCAGCAAAAAAGAAATCTCACTTTCTTTCTGTTATTTAAAACACAGTTCTTTCTGATACTGGTCTGCAAAATGACCTCATGATGTGTCAGAATGAAACGTGTTTATGTAGTGATGTAAAAATGGAACTGACATGGCTTCATGGAGGTGGCTTGATGAATGACAATCGTCTAAAAAAAAAATATGTCTATTGCAGGTGGTCCTTACATCCAGTTATTTCCTTGAGTACATCATCTTGTTGGGAAACTATCAAAGATGTGCTGTAGAAGTAACTGTCTTCCTAAAGATTGCTGTAAATGAAGGGAGCCTATGTGATCACTACATTCCTATCAAAATATATGCACCTGGAATTCAAATAATTGACTTGGATAATGCTGGTCATAACAAAGAGTCAAGTTGAGTGAAATGGAGTTTACGTAAGTTTTTGTTTGTTGTGACAGAGTCAGATGCTTCACTAGAATGTCTTCTCTTTGGCGAATATATTGTGGCCCAATGGGAGAAACCGCCTGCTGTTGGACATGATTAAATCAGTCCTGATTGTTAAAACTCACTACAAATGTGTACTGTGTTCCAGATTATTTGCTTCTTCTGACGAGTTAACTGGTATCAACTGGTGCAAAAGGAAGATGGGTCAGCAAATTGTATGTGGATCTGTGATGAAGTACAGCTGAACCAAGGAGAGACTAGAATTGTGAAGTTTGGTAGAGGAGTTCAAGAAGGATGATGTTTGTTACAGATTCTGTTGAACATATATAGTGAGTATCTTACCAAGGAAGCTTGTGGAGGGTTTGGAAACTTCCAAATAGGACAAGTAATTCATGCTTTGAGATAGGCAGATGACCTTTTGCTACCGGCTAAGAAGGGGTACAACTACCCCGGGGCAAGATCAGTAGACTAACTGAAATATGCTATGGAATGGAAATGAATGTGGAAAAAACAAAGGTAATGAGAATCTCAAGGCAAGGAACCCCAATACAAATTATGATACATCAAAAAACACTGGAGAATTTGGAATATTTAAACTATTTGGGTAGCATGATAATCAAATGATGCAAGATGTATATGTGGAATTAAACCCAGGATGGCCGTGGCAAAAGCAGCTTTCTACAAGAAGATTCTTTTCACCAGAAAATTGCACTTGAATTTAAGGAAGAAACTAGTAAAGTGCTATGTTTGGAGCATAGCTGTGTATGGTGCTGGAGAAGGATGAAGAAGATCGATGGAACCAGTAGTGTAAAATAAGTATTACATTGAGTCGAGGAGTAAAGGAATATTCTTCGTACAATGAGAAGAAAGCAGGCATATTGGATTTGCCACATCTTGCATAGGAACTGCCTTCTAAAACCCATTTTTGACTGAAAGATAGACGGAAGGATAGAAGAGATGGGAAGACATGGAAGAAGACATAAGCAGCTACTGGATTACCTTAAGGAAATGAGAGGATGCAGTACATTGACAGAGAAAGCATTAGACCACATTCTGTAGAAAACTCACCTTGACAAGGCTACGGTCCTGTCATAATACCGGCAACGGAATGAATGAATCCAAATACTGAGAACTCTTACAGAAAATCCATTTTTTTAGGTAAGTGTAAATATGATGCCAAGCATCAGCAGATATGAAAGAGAATATCTGCAGAAGTGAGGGAGCAGAGCAGCTAATGGAGAGGAAAATGGATAGATTAGTGATTTTAGTGTGTGGATTGAGACCACAGAGGATGAGTAATGGATATGGAAAGAAAAATGGGTAAGTGAACTGAGTGAATTTTATTACTAGTCATTTTATTATTTCATTTTTGTTGTACCTGTATGTAATAATCTTATCCGAGTTATTCTGGTAAGAAACGTTTATCATACTGGGATGGGTATTTAAATTTTAGCAAATGGTTGTTGAAAAACATAATTTGAACAGAAAAAGGTAAAACTATGAAGTGAACAGCATTTTGTGGGAAGTAAAAGAGATTATGCAGCATGCCTTAAGAATGCAGTAAATGCCCTTGTTGCCCAACTATATAACATGAATTTCTAGGGGTGTCTGTAGATTTTTAAGAGATTACTGCTTTTTGGGTGCATTTGCGAAGTTACAAAAAGTGCCTAGTTTCTTCATCATGTCCGTCTGTCCACAGTGTAGCTCCCACAAGACGGATTTGTAAGAAATTTTATATTGGGGACTTTCATATCCATATATGGTTAAAATCAGGTAAAAATATTACGTCCATGTGTCTGCAGGTGTTAGTGCAGCTCCCACTGGGCAGGTTTCTAGGAAATTTGCTATTGGGGATTTATGTGAAAATCTGGCCAGAAACTTGAAATATGGTATAAAATCAGGCATATGAAGTCCTAAGTACATTCTATTGTTGCCTGTGGCAGTAAATTGCTGCCAAGGTGCGGCTGTCTTCAAGTGAATTGTTAGGTGGTTATGATAGCCAGGGATGTATAAACATTACACGAACATACCACATTACACATACATAGTCCATTTTGTTTTTGTTGCATGATGGGACTGAAACATTTGTCTTATGCCCCCCCCCCCTCGGTTTTTTGTTTTTAAACAATGGGATCCTTCCTGGATTCTTGACCCTTGGAAGATGGGACTGATAGGTTGTCCCAGAACGTTGGTACAAAATCACCACCACTTGCTGCATATAGCACAGTGTTTAAGTTTTTTTTTTTTTAAGTTCACATTTGTTAATTTTTCAACCTTCCAGGTTTTATCACTGTTACTCCAAGTGGCTTGTAACAGTTCTGCAAATTGCGTTAGATAATTTGATGGACAGAGGTCTGCAGTGTTAGTGAGGCTTCATAATGTGTCTGCATTACCAGGAAGCTCAAGAAATATTGGTCAAGATGACTACAATATTATTGTCTTTGTGTGTGTGTGTGTGTGTCTAGGACTATTCTGAACATCCGTATTAGCTCCTGGACATTGAAGGGTAATGGAAATATCGTGAATATTTCCCTGGACTGTTTACAGTAAGGTAGTATGCAGCTCCAAATGGCATTCCAGTGAGGACACAAATTAACATCTCTATCGTCAACTGTACTGAGTGGCTCATGGGGGCATGACTTTGGCACTGTGTAGCACTAAGCCTGATGCTGCAATAAAATCTTGAGTCCTATGCATAATTATGAATGTCATGGTATGCTGTTTTAATTGAAGGTCGGTTATGACCCTGCCTGTGGTGTAACTGGAACATACATTATTGCCAGAAAATCTGTATTGTTTGGCAGCCATATGTGCAACTGATTTACCACTTCAGCAAATACAAGAGCACATCCTGTTTGTATTAGTGGTTAAATAATACATATTTTGGAAACTTAAGTAGCAGAGTTCACTGCAGAGATTACAGCTTTTCTTTTTTTGTGCAAAAAAGACAACAGAAGTGATTTTATGTGTTGATGAGCTGCATGAAAATATTTGGTAAGTTCAGTTGATATATATAACTTCCCAGAGTAAGACACAGAGGTATTTGAATGTATGACCTTTCAATTGATATTGTACTTTTTGGTTAATTTAGGATGGACATGTATAAACGCTGTAGTAAAATACAATTAAATTTATATGAAAGTGTATATAATGTAGAATATATATAATACAAGATCACAGTTCTTGAAGACTGCGTATTGCAGCTGAGAAGAACATTGTTTCTATTGCTGAAAGGATGAGGTGTGCAAAATAAAAGACACTTATAATGATTTTGGTGTTTTTTCTATAAAATGTGTTGACTGTATCAACCATCTTCTCAAACTTTGATAGTCATACCGTCGTGCGGTTCATTAACAGTACCCAAAACATTTTAACTTTAACGTTATTGGGAGTGTAAGTGCATTCCAGTTAAGCATGTTCCACTATGTTGAAGGAACAGGGTAATCAGTTGATGGGGGCACCAGGTTCCTATGAAGAAGTTGGTATACATCTGCTAGATTACACTGCTTCACGTGGCAGAAAATGGTTACGGTATTTCCTGGATCGTGCCACAACTGACCACAAAATGCACAAAGAGTTTTAGAAGACAGATTTATGGAAAAAGAATTTTATTTGCACTTAAGCCCATTACACAAGTACCTCAATGGAATATTGGTGCAGAATGATGTTCCTCCTGCTCATAAAATCCCCTGAAATCTTCCTTACCTCTGTCACGATCATTATTGGTATCGTCATCTGGACTCTCACTCTGTAGAAACAGTCTGCAATTCTCTAGTGTTTCACAGTCCATGTCTGTCCATAAATCTGCAGCCCCAAGACTATGCCAGCAAAATCAGTTATAAGCCGTATTCCCCCTTCTGAAGTAATCATTTTCAGACACAGAAATTTTGTTGTTTCTGCAGTCTTCACTTCTTCTCTATTCTTCTATGTCAATGCATTTTGTGTGTTATAGAAGAGTGTTTATTCTTCTCCAACTCTTTCTCTTGCCTGTTCCATTCACATACCATTTTCTGGCTTTGAGATGAACCAAAATGTGTTTAAGCTCCCTTGGTAATATGCTCTTGCATGTACTTTATTGGGGGACCGTGGTAGCACAGTGGTTAAGGTGCTGTGCTACAAATCAGAAGGTCACTGGCTCAATCCCAGCTAGTGTCAGTGGCTCTTTCATTGACATAAAATCCTTCCGGTCGCACTATGGTCCTGGGGGCAAAGGCGGCCGGTGCATAAGGCTGACAACCTACCACCATCCTGTGCCGTTGTCATGAAATCTGGGAACCTTAACTTCCTGGAACCTCTGGGCCTGTCCAGGCCTGTAATGGGACTGCTTCATGTACTTTATTACATTTAATTTGAAATCTTGCAGTACTAAGTCCATGGAACAGAGTCTTTGAAAAGCTAATAGTTCCTTGGCCAGTGAAGGAATTTCTCACATTTATGGATTCGGAAGGTTCATTACCGTGTTCACAAGATCCCATGACTTGTTCCTATCCTAAGCAAGTTAAGCCCAGTCCATGCCCTTCCAAATGATTTCTGTAAAATTGATTTGAAGCAGCTTTTTGTCATGGGGTTTCCCCACCAAAACATCCTCCCATCTTGTCTCCACCTATACATGTCACATATCACACCTATCTTATTCTTGATGCGATCACCCAGGTAATATTTGGTGAGGAGTACAATCACGAAGCTCCTCACTGTTCAGTTTTCTCTAGTCCCCTGTTACTCGCTCCCTCTGAGGCCCTACTGCCTCCCTCAGCACCCTGTTCTTGAACAGTCTCAGCCTATGTCTCTCCCACAGTGTAAGAGATGAAGTTTCAAACTTACATAAAACAACAGGAAAAATTTTAGTTCTTTTTATGCCATGTGCAGTACAGTACATTTAATCCCATTTACCACACATTTTATTAGGAGAACCAATTTATTATCAGTAAACTGTTATCACTGCATGCTACTAAACAAGTTGTTTAAGGACCAGTGAAGCTTTGTTCTTCTGCCACCAAGAATAAATTGTGTGTAAACCACCATCATTATGCAGCAATGTGTGTGTATACATATATATATACACTGAAAATGATAAGTAATCTATTTTCAATCTTTGACCCAACAACAGAAATTAATAATCTCCCGCTAAACTGAACAAGAACAACAATTGGATTATTACTAATCCCAACAAGAAATTGAATAATTCCCTCATGGAATAGAATAATAATGAGATTATATATATACACACACACATATATACAGGGTGTTTCACGACTTTAGGGCATAACTGCAGGAGGTGATTTCCTAGGTCTTTGTGATCAAAAAAGTTCATCTAAACATGTGTCCGATTTTGGACGGTTACGGAGTTATGACCG
>Ga0123352_10018038_pt1 | contig 11248 bp, 10 predicted proteins | sample TergutLab28metaG_FD_89700 | JGI IMG/M metagenome (GOLD analysis project Ga0123352, IMG submission 89700) | Labiotermes labralis P1 segment gut microbial communities from Petit-Saut dam, French Guiana - Lab288 P1 | ecosystem: Host-associated > Arthropoda: Insects > Digestive system > Gut ... | reverse complement strand
CAGAACAGCGCGGTCTCCACCGTCTCGAGGGGAACGTCGTTGCCGTCGACGGACAGCAGGGCGGCGCGGCTGCGGGCCCAGTCGGCCCGGGATTTGCTGGTGAGAGCGCCGACGCCCTGTCCCCGGCCCTGGCTGGCGGCGGCGTCCGCGGCCTCGCGCAGGGCCGCGGCGATCTCGTCGGGGGTGTGCGGCTCGCCGTCGGGCGTGATGACGTCCACGGCGTAGGCGTTGGCGCCGGCGAAGACGAGGATGTGCGTGGCGTCGCTGGGTCCGTCCGGCCCGGCGGGCACGGGAGTGCCGCTGGCGGGGTCGGGGGCGATCGACAGCCCGTACGGCGCGCGGACGCCGTCGCGGGTGATGCCGGGGATGCGGGTCGTGGAGAACAGGCCCCGGTGCTGCTGCATGGACAGCGGCTGGCCGCGGCGCGCCGAGGGCGGGATCGACTCGTCGTCGAGGCCGTGCTTGTGCGCGAGGGCGGCGGTGATCAGGCGGACGGCCCGGCCGATCTGGTCGTCGGAGCCCGCGGTTCCGGACGGGGCGTCGTTGAACAGGAAGAAGAAGTTGGCGTTGAGCGCGATCCGGTCACGGCGGCCGAGGTAGCGATCGTCCCAGAAGTCATCGAGCCAGCTGTGGGTGCCGTCCGCGGCGGCGTAGGCCGCGAGCGCGTCGTGGACCTGACCGGTGACCGGGTCGACCCGGAAGTTGGTGACGGCGCGCCGGGTGTCTTCCAGCTCGGCCGGGGTCAGCAGCGGCGCGCACCAGTCGAGGAACCGCTCGCACGTGTCCTCGGCTGACGGCAGCGGTACCCGCGGCAGGCCTGCCTCGCTGCCGAAGGTTCCGGTGGGGGTGGTATTCAATTTCCCTCGTTTTCTGTCAGTCAAGCAGGTCGTCCGGACGGTCGCCGCCCACCGCATGCTCAGGCGCGGTCCGGCCGAAGAGCTGGCGGGATCGCTCCTCACTACCCATTACCCCAGTCCGGCGCGTATATGCGAATATCGCGGAATACCGCGAAGTCGCACCCGCCACAGGGCTTACTCGGTGCAGAGAGTATCGGCCGTGGAACAGCTGGAGGTCACCGGGCCGCAGCGTCAGGCTTCGGACCAGGTGAGCACCGTCTCCGCGCAGCACGGCGGCCACGTCGGGGAAGTTCTCCGCCTGGGCCGACCGGATGCCGGGGCAGTACTGGAACACCCCGCCGCTGTCGGGTTCGGACGTGATGAGGCTGACCGCGAATTCGTTGGTGTCGAAGTGCCAGGGGTGTTCCATGCCGGGCCGGACCACGTTCACCGTCAGGCCGGCGAGGGGGTCCGCGAGCGGGTGAAGCTCCGCGGCGCCGAAGCAGGCGGCCAGGAACCGCCGGAACTCCGGGCTGTCGTACAGCCGCTGGATGATGAAGCCCGCCGGGATCCGGTCGCGGGCGACGAAGGCGTTGCCCCGCAGCATGGTGTGCCGGGCGGGGTGGTCTTCGGGCAGGGAAGGGTCGGGGGCCGTGTTGTATACGTTCACGACCCGCTCGCCGTAGTACGCCTGATCCGACAGGCTGGCGCACTCGGCGCGCAGCGCCTGAAGGGCCCGCGCGGGAATGAAGTCCCGCAGCACGCAGCAGCCGGAGCCGGCCAGGTCCCGCCGGGCCGCGGCGACCGCGCGCTCCCAGACGGGGCTGCCGGGTTCCGTCAGCGGGTACCGCTCCGCGTCGGTGATACGGGCCAGACCGCTCTCCAGAACTGCCACGTTCCTCCCTCTGCCCGGGTTTCTCACAAGACGGTAACCGGAAGGGTAACGGATGGGAATAAAATCACCGCTACCCCCGAAGAGGGGTGGTGCCAGCCCGCGCCGGCGTGCTTGCATGTCCGATACGGTACGGCTTTCCAGCGCCGGGGAGCCGAAGCGAACGGGAGTGATCACGGGTGTCTTCTGCCATCGCCGCGCAGCCCAGTTATGCGTCGGGGACGTCGGACGTGCCGCTGCTCGGCGACACGATCGGGGCCAACCTGGACCGGACGGTGGCCGCCTTTTCGGGCCGCGACGCCCTCATCGACCTTCCCAGCGGACGGCGCTGGACCTACGCCGAGCTCGCCGCCGACGTCGACGCGCTCGCGCTGGGCCTGCTGGAGTCCGGGGTCGCCAAGGGCGACCGGGTCGGTATCTGGGCCCCGAACTGTCCCGAGTGGACGATCACCCAGTACGCGACGGCGAAGATCGGCGCGATCCTGGTCAACATCAACCCGGCCTACCGGGTCCACGAGCTTGAGTACGTGCTGAACCAGTCCGGGGTGCGCACCCTGGTCGCGGCCCGCAGTTTCAAGACCTCCGACTACGCCGGCATGATCGACGAGGTCCGGCCGAAGATCACGACGCTGCGGGACGTGGTGCTGACCGGCGAGGATGACTGGGACCGCCTGATCGAGACGGGCCGCGCGGCCGACGCGGGGCGGCTGGCCGAGATCGGCGCGGACCTGTCCCCCGACGACCCGATCAACATCCAGTACACCTCGGGAACCACCGGGTTCCCGAAGGGCGCGACGCTCACCCACCACAACATCCTGAACAACGGGTTCTTCGTGGGCGAACTGGTCAGCTACAGCGAGCAGGACCGGATCGTGCTGCCGGTGCCGTTCTACCACTGCTTCGGCATGGTGATGGGGAACCTGGCCGCCACCAGCCACGGCGCCGCGATGATCATCCCGGGCCCGGGCTTCGAGCCGAAGGCCTCGCTCCGCGCCGTGCAGGAGGAGAAGGCGACGTCGCTGTACGGCGTGCCGACGATGTTCATCGCCGAGCTGGCCGACCCCGACTTCGCCACCTTCGACCTGTCCACGCTGCGCACCGGGATCATGGCCGGGTCGCCGTGCCCGGTCGAGGTGATGAAGCAGGTCATGGAGCGGATGAACATGACCGAGGTGTCCATCTGCTACGGGATGACCGAGACCTCCCCGGTCAGCACCCAGACCCGGTCCGACGACACCGTGGACCAGCGGACCGCCACGGTCGGGCAGGTCGGCCCGCACCTGGAGGTCAAGGTCATCGACCCGGAGACCGGCCGTACCGTGCCGCGCGGCGAGCCGGGCGAGCTGTGCACCCGCGGCTATTCGGTGATGCGCGGCTACTGGGAAGAGCCGGAGAAGACCGCCGAGGCCATCGATCCCGCCCGCTGGATGCACACCGGCGACCTGGCGGTCATGGACGGCGACGGGTACGTGTCGATCACCGGCCGGATCAAGGACATGGTGATCCGCGGCGGGGAGAACGTGTACCCGCGCGAGATCGAGGAGTTCCTCTACACCCATCCGGACATCCTGGACGCGCAGGTCATCGGCGTGCCGGACGCAAAGTACGGCGAGGAGCTGATGGCGTGGGTGCGGATGCGGGACGGCGCGGAGCCGCTGACGCCGCAGTCGCTGCGGGAGTTCTGCACGGGCAAGCTGGCGCACTACAAGATCCCGCGGTACGTCCACATCGTGGACGACTTCCCGATGACGGTGACGGGCAAGGTCCGCAAGGTCGAGATGCGCAATCAGGCCACGGAGATCCTCGGGCTGAAGTGACCGGCGATGCTGCCCCCGGATCCGCTGCGCCCCGATGACGGGGCCGCCTACCGGCAGGCCCTGCGCCTGGCCCGGGAGCGTACCGGGACGCCGCTCGCCTTCGGCGGGCAGCTGTCCGGGGATCACGTGCTGCTGGAGGAGTTCCTCGGCACGCAGACCCGTTCGCTCAACGGGCTGCTCGTCGCCCGGGGGCGGGGCGCCGGCGGGTACGCCGTCGCGGAGCTGCGGCCGGTGGCCCTGGAAGACTACGCCGCCGACCCGCTGATCACCCACGACTACGACCCGGAGGTGACGGGCGAGGGCATCCGGGCCCTCGCGGCCGCGCCGGTGACCGTCCGCGGCGTGCCGCGCGGGGCGCTGTACGTGGCGGTGCGCTCGGTGTTCCCGCTCGGGGACCGGGCGATGGCGGACCTGTCCCGGATCTCCCGTCAGCTGGCCGGCGAGATCGCGGTCCGCGACGAGGTGGACCGCCGCGTGCGGCTGCTGGAGACGGCGGCGCTAGTCCCCCGGCAGCCCAGCGGGCTGTCCGCGGATGACGTGCGCGACCTGCGGGACGAACTGCTCAGCATCGCGGGCGAGCTGGATGACGAGGCGCTCCGGGCTCGGCTCCGGGCGGCCTGCGGCCGGCTGGAGCGGATCGGCGCGGACAGCCGCCCGGCGCCGCCGACGGCGGACGGGCCGCCGCTGTCGCCCCGGGAACTGGACGTGCTGCGCGAGGTCGCGCTCGGCTGCAGCAACGCGGAGGCGGCCCTGCGGCCGGCCCTGCGCCCGGAGACCGTGAAGGCCTACCTGCGCAGCGCCAGCCGCAAACTGGGCGTGCACAGCCGTTACCAGGCCGTGCTGGCCGCCCGCAGCCAGGGGCTGCTGGAGAGAACTTACAATCCGTTAGGACCTAACGGATCTTCGGTTTTACAGCAGTTCGAGGATGGTGGCGTTGGCCTGGCCGCCGCCCTCGCACATGGTCTGAAGGCCGTAGCGGATGCCGTTGTCCTTCATGTGGTGGACGAGCGTGGTCATCAGGCGGGCGCCGCTGCCGCCGAGCGGGTGGCCGAGCGCGATGGCGCCGCCGTTCGGGTTGAGCTTGGCGACGTCGCTGCCCTCGATGTCGTTCAGCCAGGCCATCGGGACCGGGGCGAACGCCTCGTTGACCTCGTAGGCGCCGATGTCGCTGATCTTCAGGCCGCTGCGGTCCAGGGCCTTCTTGGTCGCGGGGATCGGGGCGGTCAGCATGATGACCGGGTCATCGCCGGCCAGGACCGCGGTGTGGATCCGGGCCAGCGGGGTGAGGCCGAGCTCCCTGGCCTTCTCGCTGGTCATCATCATCAGGGCGGCGGAGCCGTCGCTGATCTGCGAGCTGTTGGCCGCGGAGATCACGCCGTCCGCCTTGAACGGGGTCTTCAGGCCGGCCAGCTTCTCGACCGTACCGCCGGGGCGGATGCCCTCGTCCTGGCTGACCACGGTGCCGTCGGGCAGCTTGACCGGGGCGATCTGGGCGTCGAACAGGCCGTCGGCCTGGGCCTTGGCCGCCTTCTCGTGGGAGCTGATGGAGAACTCGTCGAGCTGGGTGCGGGACAGGCCCCACCGCTCGGCGATCATCTCGGCGCCGAGGCCCTGGTTCGGGAACTCGCCCTTGAAGAAGCCCTCCAGCGCGGAGCCGAACGGAAGCTGGCCGCTGGCGAGCGCGGAGCCCATCGGGACCCGGCTCATCGACTCGACGCCGCCCGCGATGGCCACGTCGTACTGGCCGGCGATCAGGCCGGCGGCGGCGAAGTGCACCGACTGCTGGGACGAGCCGCACTGACGGTCCACGGTCACGCCGGTGACGCTCAGCGGCCAGCCCGCGGCGATCACCGCGGTGCGGGCGATGTCGAAGGTCTGCTCGCCGACCTGGCTCACGCAGCCCCAGATGACGTCGTCGACCTGCGCGGGGTCAACGCCGGTCTTCTCCGCCAGGGACTGCAGCACGTGGGCCGACAGGTCCACCGGGTGGACGCCCGACAGCGCGCCTCCCGGCTTTCCCTTGCCGACCGGCGTCCGGATTGCCCCTACGATAACCGCGTCACGTGCCACGGCTTCCTCCTTGATGTCGCTCGCGTCGTTGCCCGACGAATATCGATATTGTCGCTGATCGCATAATCCCATGCCGCTCCCGGGTTTCGCTACCCGTGAGTAACATCAGATTTTCGCGAACTAGATCTTCCGGAAGTCCCAGCTCGTGATCTTCTCCGGGACCAGTTTCAGCCAGGCGTGCCGGTTGTCGTGGCCGTAGGCGCCGCCGAAGTACTTGTCGCCGGTCTGCGTCTCGATCTTCTCCAGCTCCTCGTGGGGCTCGCCGGTGCGGGGCGCCTCGCCGACCTTCTCCACGCGGCCCTTGATCTCGGCGCCGCGCAGTTCGCCGTAGTCGTGCCCGGTGTCCACGATGACGGCGACCCGCGGGTCGCGCTCGAGATCGGTCCAGCGCTGGCTGCGGACCAGGGAGGTGAACCACATCGCCTCGCCGTCCCATACGAACCACAGCGGGGTGTTGTGGGGCCCGTCGGGACTCGACGTGGCCACCCGGCAGGTGCGCTCGGTGGTGAGGAACTCGTCGAGTTCGGCCTTGGTCATCGCGATGCGGCGGGCGCGGCGCTGCTCTTTGGGCATGTGTCCTGTCCTTACGAGAGGGTGGCGGCCAGTTCCCTGGCCTGCTGGAGAGCGTTCGCGTGCTCGGCTTCCGCCTTCGGCTTGAAGTCCGCGAGCTGGGGAACCCGGCTGGCCAGGGTGTAGCGGCTGTACAGGACGGTCAGTTCCATGCCGAGGGCACGGCCGAGGATCTCCTGCAGGACGGGGACACCGTGGTCCAGGCCCTGCTGCGGCCCGTCGTCGTAGGACAGGCCCTGGCTGGCGACAATGACGGCTTCCTTTCCCTTGTAGGGCTGCGTCTCCTTGTCGCCGAACGGCGCGGTCACCCCGAGGACATGGATCTGGTCGATCCAGGCCTTGAGCGTGGACGGAACCGTGTAGTTATACAGCGGCGCCCCGATCAGCAGGACGTCGGCGCGGTCGATCTCGTCGAGGATCTCCCGCTGCGCGGCCTCGGCCGCGGAATCGGGCTGCTCGCCGGGCTGGCGCAGGTCCTTGGCCCAGTGCAGGGCCGAGTCGGTGACGTGCGGGACGGGCTCGGCGACGAGGTCGCGGTGGACGACCTCGTAACCGGGGCCGCGGGCGGTCCAGGCGGCGGCGAACGCGTCGGTGACCTCACGGGAGCGGGAGGAACGGGAATCGGCGGATGAATCCAGGCGCAGCAACGTTGGCACGTTGGCACATTACCGACGGCCGCTTGGCGCCTGTCAAGATCACGCCCCGGCGGCGAGAGTGAAGTAGACGGCCTTGCCGCCCGCGGTGCGGTAGCTGCCCCAGTCCGACGCCATCAGGTCGATGAGCAGCATGCCGCGGCCGTGCTCGTCGGCGTCCGCCGGGCGGTCGTTGACCACGGGCGAGGCGAGCGAGGCGTCGTGCGCCTCCACCCGCAGGCCGCCGGCGCCCCCGGCGATCAGCAGCGTGACCCCCGCGCCCGGCTGGTCGCTGCCGTGCGTGACCGCGTTCGTCACCAGTTCGCTGGTGAGCAGGAGCGCCATGTCCATGTCGACTCCGGCCGGCACGTCCCCGCGGGCGGCGGCGGCCCGGACCAGCCGGCGCGCCTCGGCGACCGCGCGCGGGTCGGCGGGAAGAGCGGCCTGGTCACAGGAACGCTGTGCACGGGACGGCGCCATAGCGGACATCGGGGTCCTTACTCGCGGGGCAGCCGCCGGGAGAGTCGCGCTGGTGGCGCGCGCCCCCGGGCAGCTTCGTGGACGATGCTGTGCCAGCTTCATGCCCGCGCCCCGATTTATATACGCATGTTATACATATCGGCTACGTCACATCCGTCCCGGGAATACCGGCCGATGCCGTTCGAAGTCGATCCAGGGCGGCGCCGGAGAGATAATCGGCGGATGAGCCGCAACCTGACCGCGTTCCGGGGTCCGCGATGCGCGTAGTGGTAACCGGAAGCTCGGGACACCTGGGAGAGGCCCTGGTCCGCGTCCTGCGCGACCGGGGGGACGACGTGACCGGCCTCGACCTGCGCCCGTCGGCGTACACGGACGTCACCGGGTCCGTGGCGGACCGCGACGTCGTGCGCGGGTGCCTGGCCGGCGCCGACGCGGTCCTGCACGCCGCGACCCTGCACAAGCCGCACGTCGGCTCGCACTCCAAGCGGGACTTCGTCGACACCAACGTCACCGGGACGCTCACCCTGCTGGAGGAGGCGGTCGCGGCCGGGGCGAGCCGTTTCGTCTGCACCTCCACCACCAGTGCCTTCGGCCGCGCGCTGAACCCGGCGTCCGGTGAGCCCGCCGCCTGGATCACCGAGGACGTGACGGGGCGGCCGAAGAACATCTACGGCGCCACCAAGACCGCCGCCGAGGACCTGTGCGAGCTCGTTCACGCCGAGCACGGGCTGCCCGTCGTGGTGCTGCGGACCTCCCGGTTCTTCCCCGAGGGCGACGACAACGACGACGTCCGCGCCGCGTACCCGGACGCGTGCGTGAAGGCCAGTGAGTTCCTGTACCGGCGCGTCGACCTGGCGGACGTCGCCGACGCCCACCTGCGGGCGATGGACCGCGCGCCGGACCTGCGGTTCGGGAAGTACATCGTCAGCGCCACCACGCCGTTCACCCAGGATGACCTGGGCGAGCTGAGGACCGACGCACCCGCCGTGGTCCGGCGCCTGTTTCCGGACTACGGGGCGGAGTACGCCCGGCGGGGCTGGCGGATGTTCGGCTCGATCGGCCGGGTGTACGTGAACGCGCGGGCCCGCGCGGACCTGGGCTGGACGCCGCGGCACGACTTCCGGACGGTCCTCGACGCCCTGAAGGCCGGCGAGGATCCCCGCAGTCCCCTCGCCCGGACCGTCGGCGCGAAGGGCTACCACGACCGCCCGACAGGCGTATACACCCGGTAGTTCCGGCTAGATCCCCAGGTCATAGGTCCTGCCCCGGAAAACGGCTGGCGCGCGGGGCCTGGCTTCTGCTGTGCTTGCATGCGTGACCACGCCCGCGACGATGCTGCCGCTGCTCGGCCTCCGGATCCAGGCCGGGCCGATCGAGCTGCGGGGAGTCACTGACGACCTGATAGGGCCGCTCTGCGACCTAGCCGCCAGGGGCGTCCACGAGCCGGGCACGATGCCGTTCTCCTTGCCCTGGACCGAGGTGCCCGCCGAAGAGTTTCAGCGGAACTACGCCCGGCATCACTGGGAGGCACGGGCCTCCTTCAGCCCGGAGAAGTGGAGCGCCGAGTTCGCGGTCTTCCGGGACGGGGAACTCGTCGGGGTCCAGGGCGTGACCGCGCAGGGCTACGCCGTTCTCCGGACCGGGGAGACCGGTTCCTGGCTCGGTCTCGCGTTCCAGGGACAGGGCATCGGCACGGCGATGCGGCAGACACTGTGCGCGTTCCTGTTCGACCACCTGGACGCGGACCACATCACGTCCGGCGCGTTCACCGACAACCCCGCGTCCCTGGCGGTCAGCCGGAAGGTCGGCTACGCCGAGAACGGCTGGAGCCGCGTGGACCGGCAGGGAAAGCCGGCCACGCTCGTGAACCTGGTTCTGGAACGGGAGAACTTCGTCCGCGGCGGGCACGCCCTGACCGTGGAGGGCCTGCCCGAGTTCCGCCGCTCCGTCGGCCTGGACGGCGGGTTACATGATGCCGTCGACCCGGTGCACGTCGCCGCAGTCCACGTGCAGCGCCGCGTGATGCTTGCGGATCGCGTCCTCGTCCGGGCCTTCCAGCAGGCAGTAGACCTTGCCGTCGGCGTTGTGGAACAGTTCGACCTGGCGGACGCCGAACTCGTCGGTCTCCCCGGCCCTGGCCCCCTGGGCGATCTGCTCGATGGCTTCCGGCGGCAGTTTCAGGTCGTCGTGGAAATCCATGAATCGGGGCATCGTCGCCCTCCTCCCGGTCGCGCTCTCCCTCTCACCGTGCGCCCGAAACGGATCGATGTCCACAGGCACCGGCCCGGTAACTCGGCGAGCAGTCCGGCCGCGGCGAAAGCCCGGCGGTAGATCTCCCGGATGACCTGCTCTTTGCGGGCGTTGTACTGCTCCACGTGCTCGCCGCGCGTATTCGCCTCGGCGGCGGCCCGGCGCTTGGCGGCGGCGTAGAGGTCGCGCTCACCGGGATTGCCGCGCAGCCAGTCGCGGCAGATCCGGTGCCGTACGGGTTCGGGACTCTCGAACCCGAAGACGTGCAGGTTGCACCGGGGAGGCTCGTCCGCGCGCAGGCACCGGTGCTCGTACCACCAGGGCTCGCGGATCGTCAGCATGAACCCGGCGGATTCCAGCGCTGGCACGTACTCCTGCTCCCGCGCCGGGTCGGCCACGGTCAGGTCGATGTCGATGACGGGCTTGGCCGGCAGTCCCGGAACCGACGTGGAGCCCACATGCTCAAGCTGCAGGGCTCTCCAGCCCAGCACCTCGCGGATCCGGGCGGCGAGGGCCTGGTACGTCAGCGGCCAGGCCGGATCGGGTTCGGAGATCTCGATACCGGTAGCCGGGACGGCGCCAGGAACCCAGGCACTGGCGCCCGGCGGCGGCGGGAACTCGTCGAACGCGACGATCGAAGCTCGGCGGGGCACCGTCTCAGCCTATGACCCGGACAACGACTGCGGGGGCCGTGCCCGTCACCGGACACGACCCCCGAGGGTCAGGTCTTGTCGCTTACAGCGCGCGGACCTGCTCGGCCTGCGGGCCCTTGGCGCCCTGGACCGAGGTGAACTCGACGCGCTGGTCGTCCTGGAGGCTCCGGTAGCCGTCGGCCTCGATGGCCGAGTGGTGGACGAAGACGTCCTTGGAGCCGTCATCGGGGGCGATGAAGCCGTAGCCCTTGTCCGCGTTGAACCATTTCACTGTGCCCTGAGCCATTTTTTCTCCTGAGGGATTCGATCGTTTCGGGATCCGCAGACGCGGAAACCGGGCTGCGCGACCGCCCGCCCCGCGAAGAGGGGGCCTGGGCCTGGGAATCCAGGAACGCCCGCTGTCAAATTCGCAGGCGCTGCAACACGAGCACGAACTTCGACTACAACCACCTCCATTAAACCGCATCACGGGCCTGGATCGGCCACTTTCGGCGAGACGCCACGCCGGCGTCGCGCCCGGACGTGGTCAGCGCCAGCGCGGGTAGGACCGTCCCGGGTCCTGCGCGGCCTTCCTCTCCAGGCTGATCTCGACCTCGCCGGACCCGTCTGAGATGCAGGTAATCCGCTGGGCCCGGGCGAGCGCCGCGGCGAGCCGGATCTCGTCGTCGCCGGCGCTGTAGGCGTTCTTCCCGACGCGGAACACGTGCGGGCCACTCCCGTCCCAGCCGAACCGCTCACCGAGCACGTCGTGCAGGTCGGCCAGCGTGAAGATCGCCGGCACCTCGACGCCATGCCGGGTCTCGTCGTCCAGCGTCACGACCAGTTCCAGCGCCTGCTCCACGCTGCGCGGCGCGCCGGAGGCAAGGAAGCCCGCGACCTGCTTGGCCACCGCCGCCGCGTCCGGGTGCCCGGTGGCCGGGACCGACTCCAGCATCGCCCCCGGGTCGTCTCCGGGCAGACCCGCCTCCCACAGCACGGTCTGTTTTTTGTTTAAGTTTTCGTCGACCAGCGCGATCGACGCTTTCTCCCTACACGACGCGAGTCCGAT
>Ga0123352_10018031_pt1 | contig 11250 bp, 10 predicted proteins | sample TergutLab28metaG_FD_89700 | JGI IMG/M metagenome (GOLD analysis project Ga0123352, IMG submission 89700) | Labiotermes labralis P1 segment gut microbial communities from Petit-Saut dam, French Guiana - Lab288 P1 | ecosystem: Host-associated > Arthropoda: Insects > Digestive system > Gut ... | reverse complement strand
GCTGTTATGCCATATTTTGGCTATGCGAGACAAGACAGAAAAGCGAGGGCGAGGGATCCAATAAGCGCGAAACTCGTTGCTGATCTTATTACAGCGGCAGGGGTTGACCGTATTTTAACGATGGATCTCCACTGTGACCAAATACAAGGCTTTTTCAACATCCCGGTTGACCATTTGCGCGGATTATCGTTATTTGCAAGATATTACAAAAAATCGTTTGAAGATTTATCAGATGTTGTAATAGTTTCGCCTGATCTTGGAAGCGTTACGCGAGCGCGAGCTTTGGGTGAAAAGCTTGACAGACCGCTTGCGATTATTGACAAGCGCCGTCCGAACAAAAACGAATCGGAAGTTGTAAACATAATCGGCAATGTACGTGGCTGCCGCGCCATTATGACTGACGATATAATCGACACAGCGGGAAGTATTTGTAACGCTGCAAACGCGATTGTTAACGCAGGCGCAAAAGAAGTTTATGTTTGCTGCACGCATGGCATTTTATCGGGCAAAGCTCTTGAAAATATTGAGAAATCACCGATTAAAGAGCTTATCTCACTTGATACAATACCCCTTAAACCATCGCATAGCGAAATTACTAAAAAAATCAAAGTAATTCCAACAGCAGACGTCTTCGCGGATGCGATAAGAAGGATCCACACCGGTCTTTCTATTTCTAAGATGTTTGATTAAAAAAGGAGATAAAAAAATGGATGAAAATAAAGTAGAGGCAAATGTTAACACTTGCGCGAAATGCGGCAAGGAGCTTGAAGATTTTGAAGTGACGTATATACTTGATTCGGATGACAAAAATGCGGAAGAGAGAGTTTGTGCCTCTTGCTCTGAAACTGTTCAAGATGAATATTACGAAGAAACGACGGATGTGAACTTCATAGGCGCGGTTTTGGGCGGCCTTGTCGGTGCAGCAATTGGTGTTGGGGTTTGGTACTTAATCGCCATTTTGTTCGATTTAACAATCGGTATCGTCGCGATTGGCGTTGGTTTTTTAGTTGCTCAAGGCGCAATGTTTGCTTCGGGCAAAAAGCGCGGCTTTTCACTTCAAATTATAAGCCTTATTATTACAATCCTTGCGATTTATTTCGCTGAATACTTAGTATTTTCGCATTTCTTTAACGAAATGATGACTGAATTTTTAGGCGCGGCTCATGAGTTTTACTGGATGCCGCTAGGAGAATTTACCGGGCTTTTGATTGAGTATATGATTGAAGAGCTTGACTTTATAGGCCTTATAATTTGGGCTCTAGGCCTTTGGACAGCGTTTGCGACGCCTGCGGCTAAAAAGCTTAAGACTAAATCTTAGCAATGGAGGGATTAAAAATGGCAGAAATTAAATTAGACTGCCCATGCCCAAAAGATTGCAGCAATCACGGCAAATGCGACGTTTGCAAGCCAAGCCATGAAGCAAGAGGCAATCTGCCTTTTTGTGAAAGAGAAGAAAGTTCAGACGAAAAATAGTGTAAAGCTTAAGGCTTATGTCCTAATCTTCAAAGTTTAGGCATAAGCCTTTGCCTTACCACTTCATACATTAAAACCCCGCCAGCGATTGACGCGTTAAGAGACTCTGCGCGGCCAATCATCGGAATTTTTACTAAAATATCGGCCAAACTTTCCGCTTCTTCGGTTAAGCCGTTACTTTCGTTGCCAAGAAGTATCGCTATGCCGTCTGAAAGGTTAATATCATACGGCAGTGTTTTGCCTTTTAAACTGGCGGCGATTAATTTTATGTTTCGTTCTTTAAGCAGGGAAACAACATTAGATAAATCCACATTTTGAATAACGGGCATATGACAAAATGAACCTGCGGCAGAACGTATCACTTTTGGATTATAAATATCCGCACTTTGATTTGTAAAAATAACGCCGTTTGCGCTGCAGGCATCGGCTGTTCTTATAATCGTGCCTATATTACCCGGGTCATTTATGTTTTCGCCTAAAATAACAAACGAGTTATCAGCTGTCATAACACTTTCAAGCGAATAGGCTTTTTGTTTAACAACCGCTAAAATCCCTTGAGGCGTTTTAGTGTCCGCAATTTTTATAAAATCATCATCCGAAAAAACATGCCCGTTTTTTAAACCTCTTGACTTAGCCAAATAGCTTTCCGAAAATACATATTCGACTATCTCAAAATCAGACCCGATATCTTTAACAAACTTCTCGCCTTCCACGACAAATAGGCCTAATTCGTTACGAAATTTTTTATCGTTTAGGCGAATGAGTTTTTTAAGCAATGATTTGCTTCCTGACTTTAACATGATTATATAGTAACACAAAAGAATGTCTTTAATCAAGTTGCATTAATGAATTAAATATGCTAAAATCGTATATAAAGACTTACTATGAAATGACAACCACTAAATAATGGAAAAGCGAGTTTAACGCTCATGGGTTCTCAGGAATAGAAAAAGACAGCCTAGGCTGCCTATTCCGTCGAACCGCCACAGACGCTCAGGTTGCACTCCTGCATTGCCCTATCCTCCTGTGGGTAATTTAAGTTTGCTCAATAACAAGCAAAGCATACAAATAAAGCCAATCACCTAATTGGCTTAAAATGTGGTGTTACATGGTAACTATGCTACTTGTGAAGCATACTGTTTTTGATATTTTAACAAACTAAAAATAACCCTAACGAGTTTTTTAGCAACATGACTAAGTGCAACGTAATAATGTTTGTTTTGAGCAATCTTTTTGTCATGATATACCCTAAACTCTGGCGCATATCGTTTAACACAACTTGCCGCTTGCATGATGGCATACCGCAAATATGATGAGCCGTGTTTCACCATTGGCGTTCTGTCGGCAGTAAATTTGCCCGATTGATAGCATGAGGGGTCTAGGCCGGCATAGGCAAGAAGCTTGGCCGGATTTCGAAAGTTTTTTATATCGCCTATTTCCGAAATTATCATTGCACCAAGAGTGAAAGATGTGCCTGGAATTGAAAGAATTGGCGAATTAAGCTCAACCATAATTGCTTTGATTTGTGCATCAACCTCTTTAATTTGTTGCTCTAAAAACTGCATAGATTGCAAATGATGTTTCAATTCAAAGTCCGCACCACGGTTGCTTGTGCCTACCGATGTTCTGGCGAGGTTACGAATTTCTTCGGCTTTATCTCTGCCAAAACGGTGCTTGGATGTAGCCCACAGCAAGTTTGTAAGTTTGCGAATATCCACAGTGGCAATAGCTGTGGCACTTGGGAACTGCAATAATAATTCCCTCACTGTAGCAAGCGATGTTGTGCAAAAAACACTTGTTAACTCAGGAAAAACAATCGTAACAAGACGTGAAATATGCAACTTGTGTTTGGTCTTTTCTTTGACCAAGCGGAAGCGATGGCGGGTTAAGGTTTTGAGTTCCTCGATTTGGGGTAAACTCTTTTCGTAGGACTTAGAATCGTCCCCAATCAGCATACATGCCAAAAACTTCGCATCTGACTTGTCTGTTTTCGTTCTTCGTAAAGTTTGTGCTTTTTGAAGCCGCTGGACAGTTAGAGGATTAAAAACTTTAACGCTTAGACGTTTTTCGTGTAGGAAGTTCACGATATTGTTGCTGTAATGACCAGTCGATTCAAGTCCTATTTCTATGTCCGAAAAATCTTTCTTCTTAGAATATAGGGCGAGTTTTGATAACAATGTATCATAGCCGACACGGTTATTTGGAAACACAAAGATTTCACAAACTTCACCTGTTTCCGAATCAACGATAGCGCAATCATGCTTGTCGCTTGCAACGTCGATGCCAACGTAAATCATAAAAATCAGATCCTAATATTGGTTTTAGACGCTTGCAAATAATCCACAACATTTACACCATCGTAGCCTTGTCCTTGATAAATCGTAGCTTGGCAGACACTTGCCAACTCGATAACTTACTAATCAACGATTTAAGCATAATGCTGTGGCTGTAGCCTTTAATTAAACAGTCAGCCGCAGTTAAGCAGTGCCGTAGGGGAGATTACCATTCCACAGCGTCTGCTTAAATCATTCACAGGATTTAAGTGTTCTAAATCCTAGTCTTATAATACAAGGGGGAGTCTGTCATGAAAAGTAAATTATTAATCATAGTCGTTTTTGCAGTATTTATAAGCTTAGTGTTTTTTATAGTGCCCGGCGACGTGGGTGACAGCGGCTCTTTAGCTGAGCATGCGACGGACGCTCTTCGTTTTAAAGCGGATTATGAGGCGTTAAACGACACTGAAAGTCACAGAAATATTTACATCCCGGAAGATAATCGCATAGTATATATTGAATTTGATGATTTGGTGAATTTGTTTGATTCGGGAACAGGCATTTTATTTTTCAGCCGCCCGCAATGTCCTTCATGCCGCATCCTTATTCCGACTTTACTGCAAGTCTCTTATGATGTAGACATTGACATTCACTATTATAACATAACTTATGACAGAGATGCGCATAATGAACGTTATATATGGATGCTTGAGACGCTTAATGATTATTTACCGGTGGATGCAAGCAATCAACATCCTGATGATCCTAATTTTGACGAAAGCATAAAAAGAGTTACCGTGCCGCACTTATTTTTTGTGGCGGATGGACAGATTATAAGCGAAATTATGATGAACTCTCATCCGCTTATAGTTTCGGAAGATTTTGAAGGCATTTACGATCTTCTACACGGTAAGTTTTTACAAGTGCGACAGGTACTTGAAAGAAACAGAGGCGGATGCCCGGTTTGCTAAATACAGCTTGTAAATATAGTTAGACTCTGATATACTTGAAGCTAATAAAATTAAGGAATTAAGACGGTGATTTTATGTATGCAATTGCATTTGGCTTAGAGCAGAATACACTTTCAAAAACATATGGAAGCCCGACGTATACTAATGCTTATACAGATATTAACCGAGTGCTGACAGCTTACGGTTTTACAAGACAGCAAGGCTCAGTCTACTTTGGAGATGTTGAAAAGGTAGACGCTGTGCGCTGTGTTCTTGCAGTTCAGGAGTTGACTAAAAAATACGCATGGTTTGCCGCAAGCGTTGAAGATATTAGGATGCTAAGAATTGAAGATAATAACGACTTAAGGCCGGCGATTGAAATGATTGTTGGGCACTAATATTTAACGAAAGACGAGGAGCCTATATTATGAAAAATGACGATTTAAATATACAGATGCAAAATAGGGCCGGAAAAACTAAGAAAATGATCAAAACAAATTTTGCTTCAATGTCGATTGCTCTGATTATTATGATTATTGTTGCAGTTTTCGGGACTTCCTCTGTTTGGGTTCTTGCGGCATTTATCATACTGACTTTGGCGATTTGCGCTGTTGGACTTATGTCTGTGAAAACGGTTAGCAGTACCATAGATGTTTTGGTTGAAAGCGCTCATGAGTTACCGGAAACTACCAATGTTATTGTGGATGAGCCGGTTAAAATAGATGTTTCTGACATTTCAGCCTGTTTAGTCGCGTACGCAAAAGGCAATTTCAGCGGGCAGTTTGAGGCTTTTTCTGATAATTCTATCAATGAGGCTTTGACAGAGCTTAAGCGAAATACGCTTGCGTTTAAGCAAGATGTGGACGCTCTTTCAAAGTCAGTTCAATCGGGTGAATTATCCTCGCGCCTTAATACGTCAAATTATGACGGAAGTTGGGCAGATTTAGCCGTAGCTGTTAACTTAATCGTTGATGAATTTATGCTACCTATTAAAGATGTGTCTGCGTTTTTCAAAGAAATGTCAACTGGTAACATGAACTCGGTTCTAACATATAGCTATCGCGGTGACTTTAAAGCGTTAAAAACTGATATCGAAGCATATTTAAGCCGGGATGGCGCATACGTTTCTGAATTAATACGCGTTCTTAGCGAAATGGGCAATAAAAACTTTGACGCGGAAGTTAAAATGGAATTCGAAGGGGATTATAAGCCAATTAAAGTATCGGTTAACTCTGCGGCGGCGGCAGTTAATGAAATTTTGTCAGAAGTTTATAACGCTGCAGGTAATATGTATGGTGATGTATCGAGCATAGCAAGCTCTAGCCGCACTCTTGAAGAAGGCGCAATAGAGCAAGGAACGGAGATTGACATCTTGCTCAAAAACCTTGAGGAAATTGGCAATCATGCCTATGAAAATTCTCAATCAGCGGCAACAGCTAATGAATTAACCCAAAAAACGCAAGAAAAAGCGATTCTTGGTGGAGCAGAGCTTAAGCAAATGCAAAAAGCAATCGAAGAAGTTAACGAAGCGGCAGGGAGCATTTCAAAGGTCATTAAAGTTATTGACGATATCGCATTCCAAACGAATCTTCTTGCGCTTAACGCGGCAGTTGAAGCGGCGCGCGCAGGGCAACATGGTAAAGGGTTTGCAGTGGTTGCCGAAGAGGTTAGAAATCTTGCAAACAGAAGCCAAAACGCAGCAAAAGAAACCGGAATTTTGATCGCAGGCTCAGCCCAAAAAGCGGCTGAAGGAACTAAAATTGCGAATCAAACCGCAAGCACATTAAGTGAAATAATCGAACAAGTTGTTGAAATTTCAACTTTAATAAATGGCGTTGCAGAATCTTCTGAGGGGCAAGAAACGGCTGTTAAGCAAATATCCGAAGGTGTTGAGAAAATTTCAGCTATTGCAAGAAGCAATTCTTTGGTTGCCGAAAACGCGGCCTCGTCTGCTGAGTCTCTTAACTCTCAAACTGAGATGTTCAAGAGCATGATTTCTTCGGTCAAAATTAAAAAAATTCCGGGAAAAACAGTGAGGCTTGAAAATAATATGCCGATTGGCAAACCGATTTCCGCGCCAAAAGCGACGCCTAAGGAACCCCCTAAGGCTAAACCTAAAGCTGTTAATATACCAAAGTCAAAGCCGACTGAAAAGCTTACCGCACCTAAAATGTCTGTACCTGTTAAAAAAGAAAATTTTAAGCCCGCTTTGCCGAAGGCAGACGCACGCCCTGCGCCCGAACCGAAAATCAGCGGTTCAGACAATTCGCATGAGGCATTGTTAAAGGAAATTCATGCTAACTTAGACGCTCCGCCTGCTGAAGATATGCCTATCGACAGCGTGCCTAAAGCAGCGCAAGCGGCGCCTGTAGCAAAACCGCCGTCTGCAAGGCCGATTGTGCCAAATCCGATTGCTCAAAAGCCTTCCGCCCCAAAATCATCTGTTCCAAAAAGCAGCGATAATCTCGGAGATAACACAGGCATTAAAGGAAGCAAAGTGACCGCGCCGGATTTCAGCCACATTTACGACAAAAATGACTTTGGAAAGTTTTAGATATGCGCTTTAACTTTTCATTACCTCTTTTATTAGTTAAGAAAAGTTAAAACAGCCGAAACTTGCCTTAATTTTATAAAGCCTTTTAAAGGCAAGTTGCTATATACAGCTCGAAAGGGATTTTAATGAAGATCAGAAAAGTTTATGATAACGAAAGCATTACCTCGTTAAAGGGAGCAGATAGGGTGCGAAAGCGCCCTTCTGTTATATTCGGTTCGGACGGAATTGAGGGCGCTCAGCACTCTTTTTTTGAGATTTTATCAAACAGCATCGACGAAGCCCGAGAAGGGTTTGGGAGTAAAATCGAAATCATCCGCCATAAGGATTTGTCGATTACGATTAAAGACCACGGTCGTGGAATACCTTGCGACTATAACGAAGCCGAAGGCAAGTACAATTGGGAACTTGTGTTTTGCGAACTGTATGCCGGCGGGAAATATAATAATAATGAAGAGGAAAATTATTCATTCAGCCTTGGGCTTAACGGCTTAGGGCTTTGTGCGACGCAGTATTCATCGGAATATATGGATGTATCTGTCGTGCGTGATGGTTTTGAATACATCCTTCATTTTGAAAAAGGCGAAAATTTAGGCGGCATGAAAAAAACAGCAGCAGCAAGCCGAAAAACCGGCACGACAATCAAATGGCGGCCCGATAGAGATGTTTTTACTGATATTTCAATCCCAATCGGATATTTTTTGGATGTTTTAAAACGCCAAGCTATAGTAAATTCAGGATTAACTTTCACATTTCACGACGAATCGAGTGGTGAAAAACACGAGTTTTGCTATAAAAATGGGATTATGGATTATATAACCGAAATCACGGGAGAAAAATCCTTGACCGTACCGACGTTTTTCGAGCATGAAGCTAAAGGACGTGACAGGGAAGATAAGCCGGAATATAAGTTTAAAATGTCGCTTGCGTTTTGCTTTTCGAATTATGAATGCACGACTGAATATTACCATAATTCAAGCTTTTTGGAGTATGGAGGATCGCCTGATAAAGCGGTGCGTTCGGCGTTTGTAAGCTCAATTGACAGCTATTTAAAGTCAAACAGCCTTTACAAAAAAGATGAAAAGAGGATAACTTACGCCGATATCGAAGATAGTCTTGTGTTAATTTCAAACTCATTTTCGACGGTTACAAGCTATGAGAACCAAACGAAAAAATCAATTACGAACAAATTCATCCAAGAATCTATGACAGAATTTTTAAAAAAACGGCTTGAAGTTTATTTTATTGAAAACAAAGCCGAAGCCGACAAAATCGCCGCACAAGTTCTAATTAACAGAAGAAGCCGCGAAACGGCGGAAAAAACGCGGATCAATATTAAGAAAAAATTAACAGGCACGATTGACATTAACAACCGCGTTGAAAAGTTCGTTAATTGCCGCAGTAAAGATGTGACAAAGCGCGAAATCTATATTGTCGAAGGGGATTCTGCGCTTGGATCATGCAAAATGGGGAGAGACGCAGAGTTTCAAGCGATTATTCCCGTTCGTGGTAAGATTTTGAACTGCTTAAAAGCTGATTATGACAAAATATTCCAAAATGAAATAATAACCGATCTTTTGAAAGTACTTGGTTGTGGTGTTGAAGTTCGGTCTAGGCAGCAAAAGGAGCTCAATTCTTTTGACATAAATAACTTGCGTTGGAGCAAAGTAATAATTTGCACGGACGCGGATGTGGACGGTTTTCAAATTAGGACGCTTATCCTTACGATGCTATACCGTCTTGCGCCATCACTGATTGAGAAAAAGAAAGTCTATATCGCAGAATCGCCACTTTATGAAATTACTGCGGGTAAAGAAACGTTTTTTGCGTATTCGGATGCCGAAAAAAACACGGTTGTTTCGAAATTGAAGGGCAAGTGCAAAATACAGCGTTCAAAAGGACTTGGCGAAAACGAGCCTGAAATGATGTGGCAGACAACGATGAACCCAAAAACGCGCAAGCTTGTGCAAGTCTTACCCGATGATGCAAAAAAAACGCAGGAAATGTTTGACACTCTTTTAGGTGACAACTTAAAGGGGCGCAAAGAGTTTATCGAAAAATTTGGTCATCAGTATATTGATCTAGGTGAGATTGGATAGAGGTATAAAATGGAGAAATTAAACTTAATTGCGACTTCAACGTTCGGACTTGAAGCGAGTGTAAAGCGCGAAGTTACAAAACTTGGCTATGAAATAACAGCTGTGTCAGACGGGAGGATTGACTTTTCAGGCGACATGTCAGCAATTGCAAATTCTAATCTTTGGCTTCGTTGTGCTGACCGTGTTCTTTTGAACGTCGGGGAGTTTAACGCGCTTACTTTTGATGAGCTTTTCGAGGGCACAAAGGCTCTTGCGTGGGAAAGGTGGATTACGAAAGACGCAAAGTTTACAGTTGTTGGAAAGTCAGTCAAGTCAAAGCTTTTCAGCGTATCGGATTGTCAAGCGATTGTTAAAAAAGCGGTTGTTGAGCGGCTTAAAAAAACGTACCATATTGACTGGTTCGAAGAGAGCGGCCCTGAATATAAAATCCAGGTCGGGCTTTTGCGCGATAAAGTGACGCTAACAATAGACACGACAGGTCCGGGTCTTCATAAGCGCGGCTATAGAGAACACCACGCCGAAGCGCCAATTAAAGAAACTTTAGCGGCAGCGCTTATCGAGCTTAGCTATTACAAAAAGGATAGAATTTTCCTCGATCCGATGTGCGGATCGGGCACGATTCCGATTGAAGCCGCTTTAATAGCAAAAAACATCGCACCGGGAATTAAGCGCCGGTTCGTTTCTGAAACTTGGCTGCAAATTGATAAAAGTATTTGGGCGCAGGCGCGTGAAAAGGCAAAAGATTCGATTGATAAAAGTGCGAAGCTAGAAATTTATGGTTCAGACATTGATGGCCGAGCGGGTGTTTTAGCAATACATAATGCAAAAAGGGCAGGGGTTGCGGATGACATAACTTTTGAAGTGAAAGACTTAAAAGACGTAATGCTTCCCGGAAATTACGGTGTCGCGGCAATAAATCCTCCTTACGGTGAGCGAATCGGTAAGGCGGTTACCGTTGAAGAGCTTTATCGGCAAATTGGTAAAGTTTTCAGCTCTGACTCCACATGGTCAGTCTATGTTTTGACATCATATGAAGAGTTTGAGCGGCTGTACGGAAAACGCGCTGACCAAAAGCGCAAGTTGTTTAATGGCATGATCAAGACAGATTATTTCCAGTTTTTAGGGCCGAGGCCGCCGAAGCCACTGTAAAAAGATTAAAAAAGGCATCCGATTAATCACGGATGCCTTTTAAGTTTGCTTTAAATCTTATTTATCCTTAATCGCCGCATGAGCCGCCGCAAGTCTTGCAACGGGAACTCTAAACGGTGAGCAGGAAACGTATTCAAGACCAACTTTGTGGCAAAACTCAACGCTTGAAGGTTCGCCGCCATGCTCGCCGCAGATTCCAAGCTTGATGTTCGGACGAGTTTTCTTGCCTTTTTCCACAGCCATTTCCATCAGCATACCGACGCCTGTTTGGTCTAGCTTTGCCGTTGGATCAGCTTCGAAAATGCGCGCCTCAGCGTAATCGTTAAGGATGCGACCCGCGTCATCTCTCGAAATACCGTATGTCATTTGTGTTAAGTCATTTGTTCCGAATGAGAAGAACTCAGCATCTTCAGCGATCTTGTCCGCAATTAAACAAGCACGGGGAATCTCAATCATAGTACCGATCATATATTCAAGCGTCATGCCCGATTTCGTGATAAGCTCTTTTGCCGTTTGCTCGATAATTTCTTTGACAAAACGAAGTTCTTTGTCATCGCAAATGAGAGGTATCATTATTTCAGGCTTGATGTTAAAGCCTTTTTTCTTCTTAACGTCAAGCGCAGCTTCAATAATTGCCGTTGTTTGCATTTTAGCAATTTCAGGGTAGCTAACTGCGAGACGGCAACCTCTATGGCCCATCATAGGGTTACCTTAGTGCAGAGCATGCGTTTTAGTTTTAAGCTCTTTAGCAGAAT
>Ga0123352_10018029_pt1 | contig 11250 bp, 3 predicted proteins | sample TergutLab28metaG_FD_89700 | JGI IMG/M metagenome (GOLD analysis project Ga0123352, IMG submission 89700) | Labiotermes labralis P1 segment gut microbial communities from Petit-Saut dam, French Guiana - Lab288 P1 | ecosystem: Host-associated > Arthropoda: Insects > Digestive system > Gut ... | reverse complement strand
CCTGTATAAAGTTCTTATTGATTCTTGTTCCAACAGATGTACTTTGAATGCTGAGGGTTTTGTGTATATTGTTGTGTCCTTTTTCTTGTAGTTGTGTTTTCCATGTGTCAAGAATTTAAATTTTCTTTCCACTAGCTTGTGGTCACTATCAATTTATATCGAGAAATAATTATTTATCGACTTTTAAGGGGCGTGGACATCCTAAAAGAGGCAGCAAGCTCTTCCGAAACGTAGGTTACTAATTACCCATCGCCAAGGCGCCATGCCATGTCAGAGCTTAATTTCTTTTACAACTCTCTGACAACCTAAAATCATTCGTAAGAGAAGTTATGTTAACCCAGTTCTGTTACGGATTTTTAATGTTACTAAATCTCGCACCAAACTTTTCATTTTGCTTACTCCTAATTATTTATTATATGATACGCTCGAACCATAGTTCAAACCATCAATCGTGCTTTCCAGTCAATTTTCCTTTACTTCAATCATAATACTTCATGTATTTCTCCAAATAAATAAATATCTACCCCAAAATTATGACAGAAATTATCATATTATCCGTCCATCTAGAATTGTTTATTATTCTGTAACCGAAATATTTTATACACAAAGCACAAAAGTGATTGTGTTGTGAGACGTTGCACTGTCTTGCTGAAACAAAGAGGCAGAGGTTCCTTCGTAATCAGAGAGCTGGTCACAATTACTTCAGAACGTTTTACATAAAGGTGTGGATTTAGGGCCCAGAAAAGGGTAGGCTCACTAGTCGCACCCACAGCACACCACACACTAACTTTTAACATCAAGTAATGGCACTCCGTGGATTAACATGATAAATCTGTTATTAAAATTATTTATGTATCCACTGAAATGAAATCAAATTTCGTCGCTACAGCCAATGAGTGTGGGATATGTTTCTCTAGTACGCAACTCATGAAGGTATCAGTTCACACATTCAGCGTTGTTTCTCGATCTGTGACGTGGAATTTGTGAGGACAGAAATGTAGCAATTTTGTTTCATTTCGTCCTGGCGACGCAGACACGCGCATTCACTATACAGGTCAGGTTTGAAGAGGTCTTCAATCCATCACGAATTTCGTCCAGGGCTCAGCCAGCACGTGCCCTCTGCATGTTATCTTACTGAGTGAAATGGAACCTCTTTCTCAAAAACTTGTCACGTAGTTGCTAATTGCTGCCCAATTTGGAAAGAGACGCATGAGGAAACTTGATTCAGAATTTACGATGTTAGTTCTGGTAGTAACTCTATTTAACGTATCACACAAAATCATGCACTGCTCCAGTGAAATAACACAAAGAGGGTCCATGACGTATACGATAAGGAATGTGGGAGTTAGCCAGCGAATGGGCTTCTTGTAAAACATAAGGGAACCGACGGGAAGTGACTAGTGATTGTGGACATATTAAGCAAAGGCCCTATACAAATAGCGAAATTTTTTCACTTTAAAAGCTCAGTAGGCTACATAGTGTAATTACTGCTTGCTTCATTACGTGGATTAAAACAAATGAGTAGTAACAAACATTACAAATTGTGCTGGCGACTCTTTTGTGTATAAATTGGGTCAACTTCTATTTTATATTCAAAGAAAATAGATACGAAACAAATAAACTTCAAATTAACAACTGTCTGACTTAACCCCATTTTGTAGTCATGGACTTCATTTAAAAGGTTTCTCCTTTTTTTAAACCAGGACATTTGTAACAATCGTTACAAAAGCTAGCAATTTGGAAAAACCGTGAGCCGGTTTAACACAATGCACCTTCGTACTGTCATTCGAAGTTTATAACTTGTGAAGCTGATAAAGTCTCTTTCAATAAACCAATAATTCGGTACTCGTACGGTCCGGTCGAGTTCATAGTTAATTTAATCATCTTTATAATGTAGCTCTTTGACTCCATCTTCCTCACTTATCCGAATACAAAGGTCTGACGTCTATTGGTGTCACGTCATAACTGTCTTAAAGGACCGCGATGGAGGTACTGTAAGACGACACCCTTCGGAAAACTTACATTCAAATAAAACATTTGAGATCTTCGCTCTTCTGGGATGTTACGCAGTGTGTATTTTTAGTTACCCATGTTTCGGGATAACCTATCAGTTCCATTTTCCTCCCCTTGAAGATGGTACGGATCGGTTGTCCCGAAGGATCGGTATTTAATTACCTATATACGATGCGTAACATCCAAAAAGAGCGAAAATTTCAAATAAAATACTTGCTATAGCGAAAAACATTTATTTTATTGAAATATTATGGACTTACGATGTAACATAATGCAATTCGCTAGACGGGTATCGGCGTTTCGGATGAATATGGCCCTTCTGCAGCCACCTACATCAGGTTACAAGGCATCGCATCCCAGAAGACGGTAACAGTAATACTGACCTAATGAGAGCCTCAGATTTAACGTGTGCTGTTTCACCTAATGACTTCTGAAAGCCAAAATCGTAACCTAAGCCTCAAACTGGCGTGCATGCAGCAGTCGACAACTTATGTTGCTGGTTTCATAGAAGAAGTAGATTATGTCACATATTATGTCGGAATAATTAAGACTAATTGAAAATCACCCGAAAGGAAACTTATATTTGCCAAGCCCATTTATGCAATAAATAACATTCAATATTTCCGAGTTACTAAATTATTCTACCTCTGTAACATTTGGAAGAGAAGAATCAAAAGTGCTAATAACAGATTTCAACAGTGGGCACAGTCCTATCCCGGTTCCATTGATCTCAATTCTCACAGAAGATCCATCTTAATGAAATATTTTCTTCTCCTCGGTTTTCGAAGTGACAGCATTCCAAGCGGTTTTCGGTCCCAAGTCTTCGACCGCATTACTTTCTCCCTCTAGTCAAATTGGATGGTTAGTTAGATATAGGTGAACAAGCAGGTTTTATTTTACGTATTCTAAAATCGATTTAGTTTACTACTGTTTATTGTTTTGACATATGATTTGTAAACATCAGGAGTGCTCAAGTCCCATGAGCCAGATAGCCCGGGGGACTGAATTTTGTAAGGTGGTGCCTAATATTTGCACGTCCTCAATATGGAACTTGTATCATGTCACCTTCCTGGCACCTTGTATCATGTCACCTTCCTGGCACCTTGTATCATGTCACCTTCCTGGCACCTAGTTTGCTGGTATGTGCAGGTGGTACAAATGGTGACTCGTCAAAGTGTGCACAAAGTGATCATCATCAGGACCATGCAACTATCTGTATATCAAAACATATTTTTCCAGTGTTTTTCTTTCTTCGTTGTTTCCGACTCTGCATTCGTCAGGGGTATTGATTTCATTTATTGTAAAGAGATATTCACTGTGAAAATGAATCATACTATAAATATGACACTGCGAACTGCGTTTCAGTCGTGGAACAAGGTCCATTTGACAAAGCAGTAATTGACCAGCTACTCAGAAACTCCACGTTTTATGCATTTCGGAAGTTTCATTGCGTTGTTTACAAGAACCATCTACTGGTTTTGTCTATTCTGAGACACGTTAGCATTCTGATACTATAAGAACTAATATTAAGGTTCTGTTTGTGGTCCCGCCATGTCAATTTAATTGATAATGCAGTGAAGTCTTATCGGCCGATCGCAAGTATCAGGCTGGAGTTCATATCCAACTTTTTTTTTAAACTCATGGTTCCGTGCATCACAATTCAATGTTAATAAAAAACCAACCAGATGCAACAGTATGCAGATATTTATTCACTGCAAAGTCACACTACATGTTTCGGGTGTCACAGCACCAATCATCAGGAGTACTAAAAACTGTAACCGCAACCTCCGGTACAGGTCATAATACTGGTACAGCTACTTCCCTCCAACGTGGCATGCAGGCTGTGCTGTGACACCCGAAACATGTAGAGTGACTTTGCAGTGAATAAATATCTGCATACTGATGCATTTGGTTGGATTTTTATTAACATTCATATCCAACGTTTCATCAAAATATCATCAGGTTTGATGGAGGCAAATTTTACGAAACGTCGGATACTCCACTTTGGCGTGACCGAAAGCACGATAAGATTGCAATGCATATGTTCGCCATGAAAGCTTCGAATGTTATACAATTCAGTCAGAACTCCATCCATAATGGTGAATCTTACACGTAATAAAACCAAATCTTTCAACACTCTGTCAATGACAAAGCTTTCTCTTTTCCTTCGCCACAATGTTTATGTCTTGTGTGGATACGATAGAGCGATACATCTCTTACCTGTTCTATTTTACACTCGTTTCCACACCCCACGTCGAAACTCCCATCTTCTGTTTTGTTCTGGAAAAAGAATAAAAATAGCAAGAGTATTAGCAAAACTGTGCACTACCAGAGAGCTGATTAAGTTCAGGGAACGCTCAGCATCATTCCGTCCAGAATTTTTTGTTCTCCCCTTTGCTACCTAAAAGAGACACAAATATGTGGGGTTTACCAGTTATATGATATTATTACGAAGTTTGTTCTCTCATATTAAGGGGAGACAGAACACAGGTTAGGGGTGGTACAACACAAGGGGGCTGAAGAAGATAATTCGGCCTGAGGAGGAGGAAGTAAGTGGAAGCTGGAAAAAAGTTGGTGCATCTTTGCCTGAAGACGAAAAGTAAGTGCAGGCTGGAAAGGAGTTGGTGCTTCTTTGCCTGAAGACGAAAAGTAAGTGCAGGCTGGAAAGGCGTTTGTGCTTCTTTGCCTGAAGACGAAAAGTAAGTGCAGGCTGGAAAGGCGTTGGTGCTTCTTTGCCTGAAGACGAAAAGTAAGTGCAGGCTGGAAAGAAGTTGGTGCTTCTTTGCCTGAAGACGAAAAGTAAATGCAGGCTGGAAAGAAGTTGGTGCTTCTTTGCCTGAAGACGAAGCACATCCGGGTTCCGAAACCTCTTTTTTTTTTTAATTTAGACAATGATGAACTCCAGAAAAAAAGGTGATTGTGTCTGTGGTTCATAATTTATACTCCTCAAGACACGTCATTAAGCTAAAGAATTAAACTAGGATAAGATGAGCAGTGCATGTGGCAGGCATGGAAGAGGAGAAAACTGCATAGAGTACCTTGTGCAGAAAGTTGAAGGAAATAACCACTTGGAATTCTTCACAGTAAATAGGAAGACAATATTAAAAATGATTTTAAAGAAATAGAATGCAATGGCGAGGACCTAATTCATCTGGTTTATGTTAGGGACGGGTGGTGGGCTCTTGTGAACAAGCTAATGAATTTTAAGTTCCCTAATATTAGGGGAATTTGTTGACTGAGGAACTTTAAGCTACTGAAGAAGGACTCTATTCCATGGAGTTAACTGCTAGTGCACCTAACGGAGGACCAGCCGTTCAGCGTTTTACTTAACAAGACACTGAGCAGCTGGGACCAAAGGCAGATATGCTTCCTGTCTGGAAAATGTCACAGCTGTAGCCGAACAGCCTAATAAGAATACGAATGTTGTATCAGAGTGAGGATGACACATGGAAACAACAAGAATAGTGTGTCCCGTGATTTGTTAAATAAATGCGTTCCTTTTGTCCAAATTATCATATTCTGGATATGGATATAAATAAATATATATAATATATAAGCTAGAGTACCTTGTGATTTTGGTCCAAATGACTACATTCAGAATGCAGACCTACGTAAAATATCTCCCTTAAACATAGAGATAGCTGGTTAAGACTTCCAAATAAAATTAACTTTGTAAATAGTAATATATCACATGAAAGGCATTTGAAAGTGATTTATAAGAAGAAGAATATTTTACTACAAGAAAGATGAATTTTTATGGGGACATTATGTCATAAGCATCTTCATAAATGTTTGTCTTCCCCAAATATTATTCGGGGTGATAACTCAATGGGGATGATTCGGATGGTGTTATATCATGCACAGGGAAATGAGAAATACATTCGAAACTTCAGGCCTAATTGATGGTACAAAATGAATGGTAAATAAATAAGACGCGATTTTATGGCCTGAATTCAACTGGATTAGGGCAGGGACCAGTGACAGGCTCTCGTAAACAGCCGGCGTCCTTAGAAGCGGTGGAGTTTGTTTCCCAGCCGATCAGCTGCTACTTCCGACGGTCGAGTGCATAGAATTCCTGCGCCTTATTCAGAAAATGCAGCTCTCCTGACTGGGGAATTTCTTTGACTCCCTCCAAACAGTAGCTAGGATAGTACCTCAAAATATGTCACCACCACTTCCTTCTGCATGATCTCAGTTCCATCATTTGACGCAGTATATAGGCTGAGCTACTGACAGAGTCGTTAAGTATCATAACTGGTCAATAGTCAAAATAAATGAAGAACCTTATCATCCGAGTTATTTGGTTTTGTGAAAACCTTTTTCACTGGTTCTATTCACTACAATATGAACAGAATTTCACCAGTTCTGTTCTCTACAACGCCTACAATTATTGCAGCAGTTGTGTTCTCTGCAACATCTAACATAGATTTACAAGTTTTTTCGTTATGACAGCGAACATTATTTCACCAGTTCTATTCTCTACAACTTGTAACCTAATTCAACCAATCATGTTCCCCACAACGCCAGGTCTCTTCTCTGCAACATCTAACATACTTTTAGAAGTTCTGTTCTCTACAACATATAATTTCACCAGGTCTATGCCCTACAACATGTAACATAAATTCACCATTTCTGTTCTCTACAACACGTAACATAATTTCACCAGTTCTGTTCTCTAAATTTCATAAGTTCTGTTCTCTACAACACGTAACATAATTTCACCAATTCTGTTCTCTAAATTTCATAAGTTCTGTTCTCTAAAACACGCTACATAATTTCACCAGTTCTGTTCTCTAAAACTTCTAAAATAATTTCATTTCTTTTCCTCAGTTTCACAAGTGAAAATCAAAAAACGAAACTGATACTGCACTTTCAGGAGGCCACTAAGGAGCCTCCTCTTTCGTTGCCTGAAGACATCAAGGTGTTTTTGTGCATCTTCTGACTTCCTGCCCTTACAGCAACAGATGGTTGGCGAGCGCACGAATGGAAATCAGAGTAGTTGGCAGGTAGGAAGTAAGCCTATATCCGGAGATACTTCACCCCTGACGGGGTTAACCTAAAATATTTGGACATAAGAAAGATGGCATACAAAAAGCGCACAGGAGTTTATGCGATAATGCTGTTAAGATTAGAAATGTTTACAGTAAGTGAAATCCCATGGGACAATCAGCTGCGACATGGCTAGGTTAAAATAATTTTTCGGGGAATTTGCTGTCTCCATTGTCATGATCGAAGTTATGAAGACACACCGCCTCCACGGGTTTGGCTTATAGCTCAACAATAATGTATGTGGCCATAGCAAGGCTCAGGTGCTTAATTGCCGACTTCTAACCGCGGAGGACCGGTTTGGATCCCAGGCCAGTACATGTGGGATTTATGGTTCACAAAGGGACAGTGGGCAGGTTTCTTCTAACATTTCGGCTTTACCGTCTCACTATCATTCCATCATACTCAGCTTTCACGTAGCTATATCATTCCATTATTGCCCCATGTTCGTACTTCATAAAGAAACGAGGCAACGTAATCTTAGCAAATTAGAGCCCTGTAAAATGGAGTGATAAATAATTCGGCGGCTAATTCATCAAAATATCTGAGTACATTTTGTATCGTCTCTCTCTCTCTCTCTGGCTGTGTTCATTACCTAAACATTAACCTTTAGACGCCTAACGTCAACTATAGTTGACGTACCGCAACGCTAACCTCCAAAGTTGCATTATATATATTTATTCAACAAATATAGGTACCGAATATTTTATACATGGTGTATACTCTACGTTTTTCTCTTCAAAATGCAGTTTGTTTCATAATTCTAATGTATTTGGTTCCTGTATTATTCACATTTTATATCTAGGGTGTGCTAAAATTAAAAAAATAATTCCGGCACCAAAAGGTTAAGTAGCCAGTTATTTAAGTATGTCATCACAATCAGCCTGCCAACTAAGCGACAAAGCTTTTGAAAAGCTTACTATTAAATAGGTCGTCCCGCTTTCATGGAACATGAAAAGTCCCCCGCCCTGTTCAGAACGTAATTCATTCAATTGCACTACAATTAACATTTCATCATTAATTTACCTGTTGCTCTGCATAAACGTTTTTTCACTTAAGCAATGAAAGCTTTGTCCCTACGTAATAATTTTATGCGTCAACCTCTGGGAAGGCAAAAAACATGACTTACAGTTCGAAGAGCTTTGACTAAATGAGTAAATTAATTATTAACTGTTCACGGTCATTAATTATACACATAATTAATTATATTCAGGAACACCGCGAATGTGGTCATTTTGAATTGTCCTCAGTAACCCGCTCTGCACTTTGTCCTAATTCCAGTCCACATTCCTACTGTTATACTGATTTCAGTCCCTACTCAGTCCCTGCCCTCATATAGTACCCTGATTCAGTCCACACACACGTCATTGTGATCTATTCCACACTCATACTGTTATCCCGATTCCATTATACACTCATATATTACCCTGACTCCGTTCCTCACTCATATTATCCTAATTTCATTCTATGCACATAATACGAGTATTAGCCTAATTCCAGTCCACTCTCATATTTTATCCCGACTCCACTCCTCACTCATATTATCCTAATTTCAGTCCCTGCACATAATGTTACCCTAATTCCAGTCCACACTCATGTGTTATCCTGACTCCAGTCCTCACTCACGTTATTCTGATTCCAGTCCATGTCCATAATGTTATGCTAATTATAGTCCACATTCACCATGTTAACCTGATTCCAGTCGACACTCATAATATTACCCTGATTCCAGTTCATGATCATAGTGTTACCCTAAGTGTAGTCCACATTCACAATTTTACCCCATTTGCACCCACACGCATATGCAATCCCGATTCAAGTCGACACCCTCATAAAGTTATCCTGTTCCCTACGTCAGTCTCTGCCCTTGATTATATTTCAGATTCACATAGGGGTCAATATTAAGATTACATATTCTGGGATGTGACGCCGTGTACATGGACAAATGGAAACTAACTTTCCATTGGAACCCCTTTGAATCAAAGATGGCGTCAAGATTTTCCTCCGAGACGTTTGTACCTATATACTAAATCACACGGCTTCACATTACATAAAAATGTATTTTTTATCTTCCTTTCATGTACTCCGACTAATGTTCTTTAAGTTTTCCTTTTTTCTTCAAGGCGGCATTTGTCGTCACTTTTCAGAGATTAATTATATTGAAAAGTGCCGTATGAGAGTATCCGCTGGCGGAATTCAAGAGCTCTAAATCAGAATATTGCTGTAGTGCCGTTCCCACGGGTGCGGCTGTTTGCGCTCAGTCAGGTGTGATGGCTTGACAGCAGGTGAACCAGCGGACATCCGGTCGGCCCCCGCAGCCCTTCATGTTAGACCATTCGACGGTCACGTAATTCTTTGGCTCACTTATTTATTAGATAAAATTTCTCTTCGCTTCACTTTCAGCAAGCAACATGTGTAATGAGGTCCACTGAAATTACAATATTGCAACCTCTGCTTTTTCGGTGTCCTTACAATCAAATTCCCTTCTTTGGTGATCTTAGGGTTTGTTTTGACGTTTTTCAAAAGATAGAAGATTTACTATTTATTGGCTTATTTAATGTGAGAATGAAGATGACATGACGGCAAAGTAACAACTGTGGAGGTATGTTCAGTGCATATACAGTTCAGTCGGAAAACTCGATAGACATCTCGACACAGGTTTTTCTTGGTTTCCCTGTGTCTATAAGCAAATGCTGAGACGGTTCCCAACATTCCAAGTTGCTACTACATGCTTCTCATATAGCCCTCCCAACTTAAATCTAGTAGTAACCAATTTCATGTTTTGTTTACATGTAAAATAACCACTGCCACCGGGTAACAACCCAATTGCAGTAAATAAATAAATATTGATATGAGTGGAAATATTACATTGAAACATCGAGTAAATAGGCATAAAGTTATGGATCGAACTGAAGTACTTCAGGTTATATGTACAAATTGTGGCAATGAAGGTAGTTTTCACGCTGCAGGAGAGATCTCCGTTCTTCTTGGATATGGCGCCGCGTGATTGGATAATTGTTTTCCGACGTTTCGAGACAACACACTGCTCTAATTTTCAAGAAAATATAATTAGTCTAACAAAGAATGATGTCAGCCACCAAATACTGTACTAGGGGAATACAAATTGATATTCTAGTTCCAGAATTTACGTTGCTACTACAACAGTTTTCACAATTTATTACAATTCCAGCTAACAAATGCACACAGTCGTGTTAGTGTAATAATATTATTATTACATTAAACACCATCTTCTAATAATAATTAAATTATAAAACAAGGAATGGAAAATGTAACGTTTTCTTCATATCCAACAGGGACGAATAATCGAATATTACGTAAAAAAATGGACTAGAAAAATATTATTTTAAATATTATTTATTAAATGCTATTGAAGTATTACGTAAAATTTTTGTTTTAGAAACATTGAACTCAGAATGTTATCTACCACATTTGGGCATACAAATATAATCTCCTATTCCATGAAATTTTATAGATTTTTTTACAGGATTCTTACAATGGTGCACGACATTTGAACTCGCAGGATGTTATGACTTTGTCCATCGTATGTATCGAAATATAATACACTACGATTCTGGAAAAGGTACTTTCTCCGTACTCAGACTTACTTTTTCCAAAACATTTGCCACCAATAATTAAAGTGTAAATAATCATCTAGTGTTATGTAAGTATAAGCCTGAAGACGGCCAACAAACCTGTCTCCGAAACGTAGTGTATAGTATTTCAATGTATACTTACTTACTCCATGGTGCAGATTCCTTCTTGAGAAGCTAACTGGTTTGCAGCTAGTGAAGAAATTCCCCGCATTTCACGGAACCCCAAGGTTCATTACCGCACTCACAAGCGTCCGCCACCTGTGTCTATCCTGCGCCAGCCCAATCCAGTCCACATACCCACATCCCACCTCCTGGAGATCCATCCTAATATTATCCACCCATCTATGCCTAGGCCTCCCCAGTGGTCTCTTTCCCTCGGTTTCCCCAGCAAGACCCTATACACCCCCCTCTCCTCACCCATACCCGCCACATGCCCAGCCCATCTCATTCTTCTCCATTTTATCACCCGCACAATATTGGGTGAGGAGTACAGATCACTTAGCTCCTCGTTATGCAATCTCCTCCATTCTCCCGTTACCTCGTCCCTCCTAGGTCCAAATATTCTCCTCAACACCAT
>Ga0123352_10018028_pt1 | contig 11250 bp, 7 predicted proteins | sample TergutLab28metaG_FD_89700 | JGI IMG/M metagenome (GOLD analysis project Ga0123352, IMG submission 89700) | Labiotermes labralis P1 segment gut microbial communities from Petit-Saut dam, French Guiana - Lab288 P1 | ecosystem: Host-associated > Arthropoda: Insects > Digestive system > Gut ... | reverse complement strand
GCATGAAATAAAACTTATTGTAAAACAAAAATTTTGTGCATCAAGTTGGTTAATTACTGAGATAAATATACTGAGATGCACGGTCAGCAAAACGTCAAAAAAAAAAAAGACGAATTTAGTAGTCGATTTTCGCAATTTTGCGAAGGGGCCTAAAAAGTTTTATATTTATAAAGCCAAGAACTACGAAGGACCGTTAGTGATAAACTGGCTGTGAAAGATGCTACTTTAGTTCTTTTATTGATACATAATTATTCAGCAGTTTTACCCAAAATTACGAAATATTAATAGAAGCCTATGTAATGTTTCCAAGCGTGGTACAAATATATTTAAGTGGGTGCCCCTATAATTGTGAAATTTATCTGGAAAAACATACACACGCATACAATCGTACCTATGCACACATTTAGTTCATACATGACCAAATTTGTTAGAAGATAGTAACTATTGACTTTGACTTAGGATATAGAGTTGTCCGTTCTCGTTTGTTTGGTGCACTCCACAGGAAATGACGTATTTGTTTGTACCAGACACGGCCAGTTTAGACGTTAGTTGCACAACAGTACATTAGTACGTTCTGCCGTATTTCATGTGTATTTGTGTGTCGCCCTGCATGTGGTATAAGTGATCATGTGCTGAACACAGAAATCAAAGTCCAGCGAAGATGCAAAGGCCTCGACTTTAAGCCAGCCTTCGATGTTTGTGAACTATAGAGCCAGCTATTATGCCTATGTACATTATAAGCAAGATTCCGTTGGTCGATGCGTCTATGGCGTAGGTCTACCTCCACTCGGTTCCTGGGATTGCGGGTTCGGTTCTTATTGAGGTCATGCACGTTCTTCTCTTGTATATGATGTGTACTGTGTAGGTACTATCTTCTGCGACGAGCTTGGCACTCGTTCAGAGTCCTATCGGGTGTATGTGACCTATAACCTTCGACTGCGTTTGACGTAGTTGGGCTGTTGCTCCACGCAAAATTGTTAATTTCTATGTTTTGTTGACCGTGCTTCTCGATATATCCTTGTAATGAAAAGCAACTTGATGCAATATTCATCCTTTGTTTATTTCGTCAATCAACCTCTACATGTTTCGGGCATATTTTTAGCCCATCATCAGGAGGTATACTATGTATATACAACAGTTGGTAAGTGTTGTATATACATAGTATACTTCCTGATGATGGGCTAAAAATATGCCCGAAACATGTAGAGGTTGATTGACGAAATAAACAGAGAATAAATATTGCATCAAGTTGGTCTTCATTGCTGTTATTTCCCTGACGAGCGATGATCTCTACATTAAGTGAAATTTCCCGATTTTTTTTCTCAGTATCCTCAAAAAAATGTGACAAGAATTTAAAATAATACAACCGTCTTCTTCTACATCCTTTCTAGATTTCATTCATACGTGGGCTGATCATTTAATTCCGGGACCGATTTTTTTTGTGAGTGAATGAGTAGACTTAACGGTTAGTTGGTCTTGTCTCCTTCGAAATAGTGTCCTTGTGCTCGTATGCACTTATTCCAGCGCTCCTGCCACTGACGAAAGCACCTCTGATAGTCACTTTTTGTAATAGCCCTTAGTTGTCTCGTCGCGTTGGCTAGAATATCTTCAACATAATCGAATCGGCGACCTTTCATTGTTTTCTTCAGTTGTGGGAACAGGAAGAAGTCATACGGAGCAAGGTCAGGGGAGTAGGGGGGTTGTGGGAGCGACGGAATGTTGTGGTGTTTCGCCAGAAATTTATTTGTGGTGACAGCCCTGTGGGCAGGGGCGTTGTAATGGTGCAGGATCCAGTTGCCGGAGCGCCACTTCTCAGGGCGATGTCTGCGCACAGCGTCGCGGAGGCGTTGCAGGACTGTTTTGTAGAACTCCTTATTTACCGTCTATCCTGTAGGGACGAACTCATGATGAACCAGCCCGTCAATGTCGAAGAACGCAATCAACATGGTCTTGATATTGGACTTCACCTGCCGCCCTTTCTTCGGTCGAGGAGATGATGATGTGCTCCACTGGGAGGACATTTGCTTTGTTTCCGGGCCATACCCGTAAACCCAGCATTCGTCACAAGTGATTACCGAGGACATGAATTTGGGATCGTTTTGGGCTCGATCACGGAGGTCAGTGCAAACTGACATGCGATCGTCCTTCTGTTCCGCCGTTAGGAGACGGGGCACAAATTTCGCTGTCACACGTCTTATTCGCAAATCTTCAGTTAGAATTTTCTGGCATGTACCGAATGCTATTGTAACTTCCTATGCAACCTCTCTGATAGTCAGATGTTGGTCAGCACGAAAGATTTCTCGCACATGTGCCACGGTCTCCTCGGTGTGGGAGGTGGAAGGCCTGCCTGGGCGGGGGTCGTCTTCAAAGGATCTTCGTCCACTTTTGCAACGGGAATACCACTCAAATGTCTTCGATCGACTTAGGCAGGACTCTCCGAAAGCTGCTTGCAGCATTTCGTACATTTCAGCACCAGTTTTCACCAGACGGAAACAGAAATCAATGCACACACGCTGCTGCACTTTCTCCTCCATCGTGAAATGCGACGCACACTATTGTAGACGTTCACCCAAGGGCCTCCACGGAGCGAATGCGGGGAGATACCGACCTCCGGTTTTGTACATACACTTGTACAGAGTTGCCACGTGTCCCAGTCTGTTGCCATTTTGCTACGTATTATAGTTTCCCGGAAAAAAAAAATCAGTCCCGGAATTAAATGATCAGCCCACGTATTATCAACATAACACACACCTCCAGTTACCGGATCAAACTAAACAAATACTACCCTACACGAAGTTGACGATTGCGGTGTTCTGGGATATAACGCTGCATCGCTGGTTAAGTTGGTTGACAGGCTGCGAGGGAAGGTGTCACTTTTATTTCAAGGATTTCTGGTCTGTGAAGCTTTAATGAAGGTAAAATTTTCTTGCGATGTCGCGGGAACAACTTTCTCAGACGTTCAGGAAATTAGTATTTGCCGTTCTGCATGTTATCGGTACTATTGCTGAGAACCGAAAATTACTAACTGAAATAACTTAATAAGTTTTTGTTAAATGAGTTATGAAACTACTATTTACCCCGCACCTGAACACCTACAGGAGGGCCTAAAAAATTATGTTACGTAATTCTGAATGTTTTAAAGAATTTGCAGGCTGCTGCGATATGTTGATTAAGAACGTTTTAAAGACATTCTACTTACATAATAGTAAATGGTTCACAGTCTCCATTGTGTCACTAATTCTTTCTCATAAAAATATTTGTCACTCAGATGACCAAAAAGTTCCCGCCTTTGGTAAATCCACAGGTTAATAAAAATTTTCACAAATTTATGGTCTGTGACATACCTGTCCATTTGCAATTTTGAAGTACAGGCCTTTGATGAAATTTCTGTCATACTTTCGTGTATGGCTCTTACACTAGTCACTTATTTAAGTACGTATACAGTAACTATGTTCATAGCAGCACCTTCCGAGTCTTTATTTGGTCTGTAACAAGGAAAGCAAATTTGATTTCCCATGGCTTGTTTTAGTAAAGAAATAATGTATTATATTTGAAAGCACGTCTAAAGCACACCCGAAAAATGTTTGTATAAGAACTTAAAAAATGTGAGTGGAATGTTGTAATGACGCTGTTATCACAAAAACTGAATTATCTATTATTTATTTGATGATTTTAAGCCTGAACTTGCAGCAGAGTTTGAGAGACTTGTAACGCGTCCATAAGCAAGAGAGGTAAAGATCAATGAAGAATAAAAAAGCCAACTAGATGCCACTTATTATTTTATTCTACTTCTTATAAGCTCAACATGTTTCGGGCACTATTATGCCCATCATCAGGAGCTCGCGACTATGATGTTGATTACCACATTGGTCGTTTCGTTTTTGGTTTGCTGTATGTTGGGGGTTAGGTGCGGTTAGGCTGGAGTAGTGTCCGGGCTGCAGGCTAAAACTTTAGCCTGCAACCCGGACACTACTCCACTACTCCACAACTCCAGCCACTTTTCCACAACAGAACCCGCGTTTACTGGCCTTGGAATGAATCCGTACCACCGTGTAAAACGTATGGGCTTATTATGCGGATGATTGTCAGTTCTGGTCACGTAATATGGCCAGTATCATTTTAGAAGGTGGAGATATTTTATGTCTTCCTTTAACATTTATATATACCTCTAATGTGATCATGAGAATTTGCGGCGAGAGCGCGTGTTGACAACCAGGGAAACGTCGGAGGACGCGGATGTGGATAGACCACCTGGTTTGTGAAACGGTGGTTGGAAAAACTATCTGTTGTTTTAAAACTGAGGTCGCGTAATGGACATTGTTCATCCGGTAAGTAGTCATACATGTAAATAGACCATACTATTTCTTGCAGCCATCGCATTTTGTTTTCTTTGCTAAAATTCGGTATAAAGTGTGTATAATGTCAAGGACAACTATAAAGTAAAGGTTTAATTAAAGTAGCTCCAAGAAGTCGCGACTTGACAAACCCATCTTCAGGAGGATTGCTTCAGACACGTGCAGTTAACAGAGGTTAACGGTCGTTTCTACAGGATCTGTGAAAATTGCTACGACACATATCGTCTGTATTAATACGACAAAAAATATCGAGTGTTACTGAGCATTTTTATAAAGTGAAGTAGTTACCTGTCCGATACGTCGAGTTAACAGAAGTAATATTCAGAATATAGGGAATGACGTTGGAGATTCTTGCGACCGTGATTATGAAAACTGCTGTCGTGTGGGTTGTTACGTTGCGTCACACAGTCTGGAAGATATGTCCCGGAGTTTGAATGGAACACGCTTCCTACGCTGTCAGTATAGACCCGGTAGACAGTTAATTTTGAAGAACATTCGAATTTTTGTATAGTTTGTACATGGAGAAACGAACCCCTGCTAGCCATACATATATATTTTTAAAGGAAACCTCATGAAAATAACAGGATTTCTACATGTGTTCGGGCTCTTTCAATCAGATTGTTGAATTTTTAGTATTATTTTAATTCTATGGTATATATAACTTATGGTTGTAAACTTTATCAGCTTTATAGAGTGTAACGTGAAACATCAGTATTTCATGGACACCTGTCAAAGATTCACTTGCACACATTCTGATATAGGCACACGTAGCTTTCGTCCTGACATTAACATGCGATCATACAGTCCGGTACTGAAGAGGTGAAATTAAATTTTCGTTATATGTTTAATCTCTGCACCGTTTGTAAGGGAAAGCACACACTGACGGATAATTAGAGAAAGTAGTTATATTTTTGGCCACCTAGGTGAAAACCGTGCTTGTAAGGTAATCTGTGGAGATATTTCGGCATAAAGGACACAGTTATGTATAATTGTAAAATGTAATTATATTTTGAGACACAACTGTGAAAAATCTCCAGTTACATATTTTCAAAAATAACATGTATAAATATTTCAGGCCCTCCCTCTCCCCCCTCCCTCTCCCTCCCCCCCACACCGCTCAAATTGTGATCATAGTGCCAACTTATTTGTAAGAGAATATTGGATTTTGGAGGTTGCATCTGTCCCCGTCTTTTAGGCCCTTTCAAAACATTGTGAAAAGCGACTGTTGGCTTCATCATGTCTGTCTGTCCGAATGCAGCAAGTCGGCTCCCACTGCATGGATTTTCATGAAATCTGATATTTGAGTTTTTTTTCGAATATCGGTCAAGACATTTCAGATTCAACCAAAATCTGACAATAATAACGGGTGCTCTACCTGAATACCAATGTGTGTGTATGATCATGTCTCAGTCACTTCTTCTTAAAATGAGAAAGTTTTCAGACCAAATGTCTACAGAAAATCAACACACATTTTATGTTCATCATTACCTTTTCCCCCGCCCCCCCCCGAAAATCGTGTCGTTTATGAGGTAATGGCAGAGTCGGACAGGCCACAGATGACAATATAATACGGCGTGTGCACATAGTGTGCTGGATTCCTTAGGCTACAAACACACACTCAGAATGCGTAATACTGATTGCTTTTCCACAGCAACATTTGTTGCATGACGTCGCCTGAGTGCTTTATATGTACATTGCCTGTCTTGCTAAAACATTTATAAACGAAGCTGTGTACACAGTACACTGACACGAGTCTAATGCTTTACCTGAGAAACTGAAGATTCAGTAGAGAGGAGTCAGCTGATTCGAAGGACCAAGAATTATTTATTGAAGTGTACCGGGGTACTGATAAGTCCTTATCCCGCCCAGGAAGGAAACAGGCACGGAAGCATATCAGGGACGAGCGCGATTTCAACAACATCGAGACGCGAGCTGTCATCAAGTTGTTTTTCCTGCAAGACAAGGCGCCGAAGGAAATTCACGCCATTCTGACAGAAACATTAAATTGTTTCCTTCCTGGTCGGGCTAAGGACTTATCAGCACCCCTGTACTTACTTGGCTTATATTATGCGTGAAGAATATACTTACGTGCCTACTAATATCCGTGAACGAATGCACTGCCTGATTTGTGATACACCGTTAAAATTTTCTCTTTGTTGTGGCAAGAAATGACTGTATATGAAAAGTAACTAACTTTACTTAAAATGTGCTGATTGCCAAGTGTTTGCGCATATCGAACTATGTTTAAAAGACGCAATAACATAACATCTATTGGAACTACACATTCATAGGTACTGGGTAAAGCAACGAAGTTGGATCGTTAAAGACATTCCCTTCCTCGTGTATAAATAACATTTATACTTGTAAAATAAATAGTGTTTGTTTGTTTCTTTGTTCTGTATTTCGATGCTAATTTTTGTGTTGATCTTGGACAAAATAGGAGTCGTTTCTTTTAAGGAAGTACTTTTATAGACATGGAAAATTACACGTACTTCAGGTTTTGATGGAAGGGAAATTCGAATATTATCAGTATTCCTAAAATTTATAGTGGATGCTTCTCATTGTATACCGAAGTGGAACTTTAAATTATGTTTACAATAATCTATATGAAATATTTTGCTGTAAAATTAAACTCCTTTTCTTGTTGTTTTCACGGATGTGGATTCCACTGGCGATTGTGTTATTGGTTTCCACGAATATATTTCAACCCTGATAACGAACTCAGTGAGAATCGCGCATTCAGCAGATTTGGACACACCCGCGAATAATAAGTACTCTACACCAGCTTCACGTTTGTACTCGACACACAAAGTGCAATGTGGACATCACATTCCAGATCCTCTAATTGGCTTGTCGCCTGAAGCTTTCGCTTTGAACGCGGAATTTGACAAAAGCTCAAAGTCACACACGACACATTTGTTCAGGCCTGTGGTCCATAAATTTGATTCTAACAGAGAATCTGGGTTTATAGTACGAAAGCACAGTCGTCGTTATTTTCATGATATTGCACAAACCAAAGTCCCCACCTCAGTAGCTTCACGTTCAGAAACTTTATGGAGTGTGGGATCAGGTGTAAATGGAACATCCAGTAGCAGTGAACTCTTGTCACTCTATCTGCTACAGACACACTCAATACCCCAAGCATTGTGTCATTCTCACAATACTTCGAAATTACTCAGAAATCGGATTTTAGTTCAGAATGCTAACATGAAATGTCAGAGTCAATGCGGACATCTACGTTGCCAACCACACTTTCGGATACAGAAGTAAACACGGAGCCAGCTCCAGACACTACACGTAAGGAGAAAAAAATCTTACATGCTACTGGAAATTTACCACTTAGTATTAGTACAAGGTCTTTAGTGTGGTGTAAAATACAGTTCAATATATTCCACCTGTGATCTGACGCACTGTAGCATGGTATATTGTTACAGTGATATGGACGAACTGGTAGCCTCCTTGTTTAGAGTTACACATGGGCTACTGTGTAGGTAATGGCATCATGCTTCTCTGAAACATTGGTAGTATCAAAGAAATCTTCTTGGTATCGCGTTCCAGCAAGTTGGATTCATAAGTAGGACTGCTATTACAATTTCATATTTCTCAGGCGCAACCGTCTGCGGCATCGCTTTTTCACTTATATGCTTTTTCGAACATGACGAATTTTCCTATTTTTACTGGGCATTTGCTGGGGTGCTGAGAAGTCCTTAGCCCGACCAGGAAGGAAACAAGCTAATGTTTCTGTCAGAATGGGGTGAATTTTCTTCGGCCCCTTGCGTTGCAGGAAAAAAAAAACTTGATGACAGCTCGCGTCTCGATGTTGTTGAATTCGCGCGCGTCCCTGACATGCTTCCGAGCTTGTTTCCTTCCTGGTCGGGCTAAGGACCTATCAGCACCCCAGTAAAGGTAGGAGAAGGATGCCAGATGTGACAGAAATTCGTGAACATTGTACAGATAAATTTACTTGAAAACTCGCTACAGATGCTACTAATATAATTTTACGTGTTAACAATCAAGAGTCAACAATGTATGTTTTATTACTTAGAGGGTTCAGCCTGTTTGTAACAGATATTAAAGTGTAGCCCTCCCAACCTACTCTACAGTCTGAGACATCTGTAGACAGTTGATCAAAAGCACAAATATCATTCTCTAAAATCGGCACTGCTTCGGAGAAGACAGTACGGTACTTCATCTCCGGCACTAATTACACTGTACAACAGAATGGGACGATGTCTTTGAAGGACGTGACAGAACCAGCTGACACAGTTCCGAAAGTTTCGTCAAAGACGACATTTTGTTCGGAATTATCCAGGAACCCTTCGTTAAATTTAGAACGAATGAACACATCAGTGCACAAAATACTAGATAAATTCATTTACTGCATATTGATGGATACCATGACCCACATATGGATAACTTTATGTGTTGTCAAACCGTTGAGAACTTAACGAAACTTCATCTACAAGACACTGATAAGGTTGCAAATTGTCTTATTTTTAATTGCAGTATTGATATAGACGATAGTTACACAGACAAAAAAACGAATATCATGCAGTTGAGTGATATTTGTTGGGTGTGTAATGAAACTGAAAGTATTATGTTTACATGGGCGAAGGAAGAAGCAAATATCCTAAATAGTACGAAATTTCTTTTCAATAGATTATTTACATCACACGACGTATTTACATTTAGAAATATGGTTAAGTACTATGACGGGGTTATTCAACATCTACACAATTTCACACATAGGGAAGAACATCTGTATAACTTTACATTTTCGAGGAACTTGAGTCATCTTTTAAATACTTCATTTATGCTTAATTACTCTGACTTCGAAACAGAAACCATAAAACTTATTTTGCAAGAATATAATAACAGGAAAAATATCTTAATTGAAAGTAAAAAATGGCTCATATTATGATACTTTACTCTTTGTTCGATTTCCATTGTACAGTCTTATATTAATAATTGGGTTAACTAGAAATTGTACAATGCACCTAATATCTGCTTCACATAGTGAAATGCGAAATCCATCTGACTTACTTATATTGAATTTGGTCATTTCAGATATTTTGAATCTCATCATCAACGTTACCCCACATTTAATTACGGAACTGAATGCAGTTGGTCCGTTTTTAAACTATGGGGTATTAACGTGCCAAATTATAATAGGCCTGGAATTTGTAAGTATCGGTTCTAGTTCCTGGAATGTGGTCGCCATTAGCATCCAACACCACAGAGCCTTCGTCTTGTCGTCGGAAAACTTTGACAGAAATGTATGTTGCATGTCCAATAAACAGTTCACGTTCCTCTTCATAGCGGCAGTTTGGATTGTGGCACTGGTGCTTTCTGTTCCGAATTGCCTGGATGCTGGTGTTTTTGTAAACGGTCTATGTTCATATGTTTCAGACGTTCAGTATATTTTGTACAGACTTCTTGCGTACAGCGTTACACCTTTAGTAATTATCGCTATTTTGTACACGCTAACTGCTGGGCGCTTGGTGCGAAGTGCTAGGGGCATGCCTGGTGAGATTCAAGGACATGGCACACACAGGTGTGCGCGCATTAAGGGTTCGAAAGTGTTAATGTCGCTTGTAGTGGTCTTTGCTGTGAGTTACATGCCATATTTTCTGATCACTTACTTTGCCACACTGGGCATAATTGTCAAAAATTCTGTTTCAGAATATATTGTAGCTCTTGTATTCTTTTTGTTGTTTCTAAACTCCGCTGTTAATCCTGTAGCTGTTTATGTCAGCAGCGCGAAGTATAGGAAGTATTTCAACAGATTTTTGTTTGCATGTTTTTGTGCAAAACCATGTCGTGCAAGAACAAATCACCCAACTGTTAGAGCTGTCTGATTTAAAAGAAAACTGAGAACAAAGTAATTCTGAAAGAGATGCCTCACTGAGATAGGCTTTCGTTTTGTAAAATAAATTTACGTGACGCCGGAATATTGAAAGGATTTCCGTTTTGGGGGTGACTACAGTTTTGTTCTTTGGTTTTCTGCATCATTACCTATATTGTCAGCCACTAATGGCAGGGAGCATTCAGGCGAATTTCCTTTCGGTTTAAGTTACATAATATTATCCAAGCCCTTTATTATATTCGCACGTCCATGGATCCATCGAATTATAAAACTGTGGGCTCGAATCCCAACATAGTCCATGTATGTATGTCAGAAAATTTTGTGAAACATTCTGTATAAGAAAAAAAATTAATTTGTCCAATCAAAAGTAAGGGGCTTGGAATGATTCTGTCGTTTATTACGTGGAACATCAGGATATAGGGATGTGTAATCAGAAGGAGGAAGAACTGAAAGAAACGAAAAATCGCAACATAGAGACTTCAAGGAAGGCATTTGAATCAATGGCATTAATTAAGAACACAAGAAGGATAGTTGGAAGTAAAGAAGAAAATAAGAAAAAGAGAAAAAATAAAGAAGGGTTTGTGTATTTTGGAAATACCAAGTTTTCGTCTATAATAAGCACTTCTATTTTTTTTTATTTTATTTATTTTATCTAAGGGCTAATTAGTTCTGTACAATTCAGTTTAATCATGCAAAATTTCTTGCGTTAGTAAAAGACACGTGGTGTGCAAAGAATAAAGAATGCAATTACGATTATTACAGCCAGTGTGGCAAAGATTATGCATATCATATATCTTTAGGGGTGAAGCTGTACTTTATTTAACTAAGATGTTTTGCTGACCGTGCATCTGAGTTTATGTTTTGCTGACCGTGCATCTGAGTTTATGTTTTGCTGACCGTGCATCTCAGTTTATGTTTTGCTGACCGTGCATCTGAGTTTATGTTTTGCTGACCGTGCATCTCAGTTTATGTTTTGCTGACCGTGCATCTCAGTTTATGTTTTGCTGACCGTGCATCTGAGTTTATGTT
>Ga0123352_10018027_pt1 | contig 11251 bp, 6 predicted proteins | sample TergutLab28metaG_FD_89700 | JGI IMG/M metagenome (GOLD analysis project Ga0123352, IMG submission 89700) | Labiotermes labralis P1 segment gut microbial communities from Petit-Saut dam, French Guiana - Lab288 P1 | ecosystem: Host-associated > Arthropoda: Insects > Digestive system > Gut ... | reverse complement strand
CTAAATATAGAAATTAAAGGTGTTTGGGAAAAACTGTAAAAAATTTTTGTCCCCTTCCAAAATTTTAAGGGTGTTCAAAAAAAAAAATTCCCCCCCCCCCCCCCTTGTAAGTGGACATTTTAACTAGAAGTATTTTTTAAAGTTTCACATGTAGACAAGCTTTTTAGACAAACGTGAATAAGAGTCTTTTCCTCATAAGTGCAGGAAATTTAAAAAGTCATGGCACAGCAGGATACTGTTTTCCCATTTTGCCATTAAGGTTAAAATGTGTAGTGTTTTTGCCTTATGTGGGGTGTGTAATGTCTGCTTTGTAGCTGACTTGATAAAACAGAAATGTAAGGTACAGGCAGCTGAATACAGAACCCATGTTAAGAGAAAGGGAAGTGGTCTACTGCCATTTTATTGATATCCCTTGATGGGTCCTTGTAGATTGGGTATGGCTGCATTGCATTTCAATTTTGATATAGAAGTACAGAATTCATTGTATATGCTTTGAAGTTGATGTGTTCAGTGTGCCAGTGGATGGAGTGGAACAAAAGCCAGTACTGGTGGTGGAAGTATATTATCTTGTGAGCCAAGTTGGCTGGAAGAGTTGTGGTTTACAAATTAAATGTCTTACAATGTATAGCAAGAAAAGTGATAGTGGCTAATGGTAACACTTACGAAGCTTTAGGTCTTAGACTACATTATGGCATGAAACAGAGGGTTGGGTGAAACTGTACGATTTTGATGTTGGATATGCCATTGTGCTAATTATGATTATAATTGGTTCATCTAATCATCACCACAAGTTTATAAATGTTAATATTCATTCATCATATATCATGGCAATATGTTCCAGCATTATTACAGTCATCCTCCAGCCAATCATTAGTACAAAAACTTGTACACCTTAAAATGTATAAAATGTGTCATTTGGATTGAGATCTCATCCTGACAGTTTCTTGAAACCAATATTGCCTGCATGTCATTAGTTTTTGTAAAAAACTGTAATTGTTTCTTAATTAGATGTGGTGAAATTAAAAATGCATAGATTTTTTTGTTTAAGTATAAAAATATAAGAAGCTTTCTTTGATGATATTCTTGCTTTTTCAGTGAAGTGTGCTGTACAGTAAAGAAGTGGTCAATGGTATGTAGGATTATGTTCTCATTGCTGTAATAAATTGTTTGTAATGAATAAAAATGTGTGTATTATGTAGCGTGTAGGAGGTACAATATTCAGTAATTTCAATACTGATGTGAAATAATGTAGATAAATTTACATCTGATTGGTTGCAGTAATGCCTTTTCTTTCAAATGATGAGTTTGGTAAGATATTCATCTCATATCTCAGAAATATCTTAGCTGATAACTAAACCTTGATTATAAATGTATAAAGTTGATTAAGATTTAGAGATTTAGTAATAACCAGATGTAGGACACTGTGAGTCTGTGTAACAAGACTGAGATCTCAACTTGAATAATCAGTAATTAAAGTTGCATATTGTACCTTGCAATTCTACTTACTGTTTCTTATTTTACGTTTTAATTCTTACAGACAGTGTGATGATGTCTTGATCGTAAGCTGACACGTGTACATTTCATTGATTTGTAGACTTGTACATATAGAATTGTATTTATGGATGAGTAATTGGTCTTGTTATTATTGTAATACAATGGGATGAATCATGTGAAAAGTTTACATTAAACATGCAGACAAATATGTGTGTTGTATGTATGTGGTAATCTGAAGCTTTCATGGTGACTGAATGCAATAAAACCACCATGGGCTATCGTCTGCATTCGGTGGTTGAACCATTGTTTTGAGAACCATGTCTGATCTTGTTGTCACAGAACTGACGAGAACAGAGATCACTTTCAAAAGTTTGGTTTATTCTTTCAACTACCTGATGTGGCTTGTAGCCCAAGAGGTTCATTTAAATATGCATGTATATGAAGATGCAGATGTCAGTCTTGTGCATTTGTTGGTAATATAAGCATGTGAAGAATACTGTACACAATGGTGATATTACAATTAATTGTAAAAGTCTGAGATCTCCTTCTTCGTACAGACTGGATATAAATGTTTAATCTTTTTTTCTCTTCTTGTAGTCAGACCTGATGATGGCCTAAAGCATACAAAAATGTGTTGTCTGTGTAACTGTGTATAGTGTCATACAGTAATAAAGTTGTGTGTAAATGGAGAATTTCCCCAGTCATTAAAGATTCTCATTTTGTAAATACACAGGCAGTGGATTTGCTAATATAACTTATTTTTTGTAATGGGCATTGCATGTAAAGTTTTTTTCTGTGTTCACTGTACAGTGCGTATGGCCTGTGAAATGTGTGTGCTGTATCAAATTTTTCAGGTGGAATATTGAGTCTTTGTAGCAACAGGATTTTGTGAATTACATGTGTATCTTTTTCAAGCAGTTAATGGACCATGCCCACAGAAGACAATAATAAATCACTGTTATAATCTGTAGCAGAATCTCTAGTGTGGTTCAATGGTTATACATCAGCACCTGATTAATGTTAAAAAGGGAAATGCTGTAACAGTAATGAATTATGTGTAATTACTTTTGAAAAGTTATGAAGACCATTTCATTTTTGGCTTGTTTCACACAAGATTTATGTCTACATGTTGAGTTCTATCATAGTCCTATATCTGTGGCTGTGTTTACTTAGTTCTGTAATTGCTGGCAGGGATTAGTTTAGGCAGGCCAGTAGGCAAGTCGTTCAGGAATAAGGAACACTGAAGTTTCTATTATTGCAATAAATGTCTTCCTTGGGTACCATAAAGTTGAGTTGGGGTGAAATGAATGTTGTTTCTACAAATATAAATTGTATGGACTGCAGTACATTTACAGCTAATTTGTGCATATGGTCTTTGAATGTTCTTACATGTGAGAGGAGGCAGGGTGGGAATTATTTTATATTGATATAGTCCTTATTAGCAGCCATGGTAAATTCTGCCATGAACTTGTCTGCAGCCACAGTTGTGAGTCCTGGGCCCTATGAGTTACAAATGGCAGGTAATTAGGGTGATTTCAATGTACAGCAGGGGTTCAACACTCATGGCTAAGTTCACAACCATTATTGTGGTCTGGTTGATGGACCACACAAAAAAAATCATGAGGTATACCTAATCGTATAAAGTACTGTGTAATGTATTGCATATACATAATTTACAAATGTGACCATGGACTGCATGTTCGTCAAACGAGATTTATAATGAACAGAACCTTGTAACGCGATGTGTTATTTAAATTTACTGATTCCCTTAGATCAGTGTATTAAATGCTCTTTATACACTACATATTAGTGCATTAACCCTTACCCTGCTAATGTGGAGAATATGGTGAGCTAATAATACCCGTAGATGGCAGATGGGATTTAATTCGGCGTTTAAAGGGTTAAACTAAGGAGAGGATTTGTAATGTAGTGGCTACAGGGTGATAGTTAACTCCCACTACTCCCCACCCGAGTAGGTACTAAATAGTGTGAGATTGCGGGGGTCCTACTATTGTTGTTTTGGTCTTTGCAATCTCAAATTTCGCTGTTACCAGTCAGAATCTGGATTATACACAGGTTTCTGACAAACCGTTTCTGTATACACTATACTTGTCCAGGTATCATATTAAAATAATTCCCATAATTTAACTACCCAATTAGTTATCGTGAATTTCACGCATGTATTAGCAAGTGTAACCGTTAAAACTTCTTATCCATATAGTGCTTCTAATTCTCGTTGAAGTTTACCAGTATTCTTATAAGTCAATCACTTATTTCAAGGAAGTGTTTGGGATTTGATTGTATCTAAATTTTCATCACAGCTTATGTCCCAGTGAGACACAGACATGGGTTACATTTTAACTAACTAAAAGATATAAATGTACATTCTGTAAAATATCTACATGATTACATACAAGATTAAACTAAGACCTACACAACTGAAATCTCTCTTTACCATATTTAACCTAGTAACATAAAGGCAAATCATTTATGTTAATTCAATTTCTTCATATAACACAAATTTGGAAAGAGCAAAATATGTTAACAAACACTTCTCAATCATTTTCTTTGTTCTCTGAGTTGTGGACGTATTGCACACGACTTACCTGGTAAGAAGTCTGGGGCGTAGGGCTCATATTGAGTCCTAGCCCATAGCACCGTGTTTTACGTCTCCTGTCATTGAAACTTTGATCACAAAAGTTACTTTTGCCGGTCTTACAGGTCAGTATACCAGTTCATAAAATCCATAACTCAGCACTATTAAAGGTTAAAGAGTTCACTCAGCAGCAGCATATGCAGACACGAAAGGAATGTGCTGTTACTAAGGAATTTGCATATATAGTCTTCCTCTTGTTAATGCATGCAACTTTCTCAACCAAATTTATATCTTAACCGCAAATTTAAAATTTCTCGTAAGTCAATATACGAAATACAAGTTACACGTGTAAAATTATCAAATTCCATTTAAACTTTTCTAACCTAAAGATGATCATAACTGTAACATAACTTGTATTGTCATGCTATAAAAGAAAAAAAAATAGCTCAGAAGTTTTCTAACCTAAAGATGATAACAACTGTAACATAATTTGTATTGTCAGACTATAAAAGAAAAAACAGCCCAAAACTTTTCTAACCTAAAGATGATGACAATTGTAACACAGTTTGTACTGTCAGGCTATAAACGTAAAATTAGCTCAAAACTTTTCTAGCCTAAAGATTATCACAATTGTAACATAATTCGTATTGTCAGGCTATAAAAAAAAAGCTAAAAACTTTTCTAACCTAAAGATGATCACAGATACGAGATGCCGATGTAGGGCGAGGACGACAGCTGGTTCATCACGTGGCACGGGCAGAGGAGCGTAAACCAGACACGCAATTCTCAAAATGTTGATGACGGCGCGAAGAATGCCCTTTTGAAGGCCGGTACAGGAAGTGAGTTGCACTGTGGGTGGTACAATGTAAACGCGGAGAATTGTGGACGGAATACATGGAGGTTCTTCGTAAGAATGTAAACCTCGATGACCGCAGCGACACACGTGTTGGATAGCGGCGGCCGCTCGAGCCCTGGATTGTCGATGCTGTTTTGCCCTGCTGACTTCTCAGCTTGGTACAGCGCTGATCCATGGTACCGACCACAGATCATCTAGTATAGGTACAGATAACAGAGACCGTTTAACACTGTTGGAACGCTTGGTTGTGAAGTTGGAAGGGTGGATGCGCTACGTGCAGTTGGGACGCGTCAGTAACGTTCATTGGTTCCAGCGCGGAATTACCGTGGCGCATTCTGGTGGAGAGCCTAATATCTCAATGCAATAGAGTGCCCTTTGTTCAATTTGAGAAATTTAATAATGCATTTATTGCTTTGGACATTGTAATGATACGATAGTTTCTGCTACCATGAATAATCATGACACTTCGTAAGCACTGATTAAGAAGCTGTAGATAATCCGTGATATATGTCGGTAATTAGGTCTTGCGTGGGAGAGTGTTATGTAGTGATTGTAAGAAGACGCCGAGTTGGTGCATGGACAGAGTTGGTGTTGTGCGACTGGTTCGTGTGTGGTGATGGCAGCTGGCGGTATAGACGTTGGTAATCCGACCATATTAAGTAAAATTGAAAGGTACATGTCAAAGACTACCTTTTTTGTTGGATGTGTACTGTATATTTATATGATTCAAATTTGTATGTATGGATTCAATTTGGACTTTTTCCTCTGGAATTCCGTTCGGGAATTGTGGATGCAGGCATGAGCCCGTTGTAATTAGTTCAGTACTTTTTTTTTTTCACTTTTTCCAGGAAACTGTTAGGATAAATTTGTAGCTGCAGGATCGGAATCCGTTAATACTGCTCTCCCAGTCTTGCTGTCGTATTTTTATTTTAAAGTTCATTGATTGGGCAGCATTAATTTTCCTTCCTGAGAATCTTCAAACCCACACGTGTCGTGTAACATATTTTGTCGCAGACTTTATGTTATTCATTCCGTGCATGATAATATATCAGTATATTATCCTAAAAATGCACGTCGACATACGCATGACGTACATAATAAACTCCTGCATGTTTCGGAACCGAGGAGCCGTTCTCAAGGAGTTGTTACATTGAAGGTGTACTAGCCAGCCTGCAAATGTATGTTTTGTTCATTTTTAGGAACGTAATTTAAACGGGAGATTATTAAAATACACACAGTTTTGAAATTGAAAGCAGTGATAATTTATAGTATTCTGATGTGTTATATTAATCATGTTCTGCCTCGGTTGTCAGTTTTTAGTTAACAGTGTTCTGGTGTTAGACATTAATACATTAATAATAAGCTGAAGCAGCTAATTAATGTAGTCGATCACAGTGCCAGTCTGATGTAGTAAGTCAGTAAAGCTGTGTTGAAAGGGGAGTGTTAGAGTGATGATAATTTGAACTTCTATAAAAATACTGTAGTTCAGTTCTGATTTTAATGATATGTAGCAGTGATACACAGAATACAAAACAACTTTATCCCCAAGGTTAGATTTTCAAGCTTTATAATTCTCATATTACCTTTTATATGACAAGAAAAAGAAAATGATACCAAATATTAACACGTTCTAATTCTGAAACACTTCACTCCATGTCTAGCAAAAAATATTTGTGTAACAGCATATGCTGCTGGACACCTGGCATGCTGGACTTGATGCCATTATTGGCAACCAGGTTGGATGTGCCATTGCTTGCAATACAAATTCCATGCCACAAAACAAGGTACTTATATGTATTACAACTTTATTGAGGCATTTGGTCATAAGTGTTGCTTCCTTTACAAAGATAATGGTATTTTGAGGTGTTGGTACATGTAAGAGAATAGTTCCATATTACAAATGAAATTAGTGAGCCCCATCTTCTGAACTGGGCCCACATTATTATTTTAAAGTATTCTTGTTTTTATTCCAGTTTTCTTAATGATTCTTCGTATAGAGAGGCCATAGAGAATTCTGCTAATTATAACACAAGATTATGTATTGAGAGGCGGCTTCGAATGCCATTCTTGGACTCTCAGACAGGTAATTCAACAACTGAAATATTTGTGATAGTTTTAGGCATTTTTTTCTTACATTTTTAGTATGTAAAAGATATTATCATTGATGTTATGTCAGTGAGAAGGAAAATGGTGTTGTTGTGCCTTCTTATTTTTCAGTTTCTATTGCATACACCCATTCTTGAATGGTAGAAGCAAAAACTGTCATTGCTGGCATGTAGCATAAAGGTTTTATGGCTGAAGATTATGTAGGAATCAGAGTAACAGCCTGTTTTAATTTTCACAAATGAGGGAATGTAGTTGCTGTTTTTCAGTAAATACGTCCTTTCTTAAGGTAGGAAAGTAGGCTTGTGAGAGCACCTTGCTGTCTGTGTGAGTGTGTAAGTATGCTGGAGATGAGGGTTCAAAAAGTTCTCGAACTTTCGTCATCGTATGCTAAATATTTCATTTGTGATGTAATAAGACTTATCACCCACAAAGTACTCCCCTGCCCACGCCAGATAGACTGCTGCCAACATTTCTTCCAATTTTGGAAGTCAGTCATGGATCCCTTGTTTTGGTATCATTTTCAGGTCCCTTGGCAAATTTTCTTTTGTCTCTATGGAGTCAGATTTTCATCATTTTAATGTGGATTTCAGCTTGGGGGAACAGGAAAAAGTCTCCATTTGCTGGATGCAGTGAGTAGGGTGGTTGTGGCAGGACTCTATTGTCCAGTTTTGTTAGAAAATCCCAAATTAAGAGTGATGTGTACACTGGATCATAGTCGAGGTGGAGCATCCTTCACTTTGCCATGCATTATTTGGGCATTTTCTTCCTTATGAATTATTGTAAGTGCCTCAAGACTTCAAAAGAAAACTCCGTATTAACTCTGTCACCTTTAGGAACAAATTCACAATGCACTACACCTACATAACCAAAAAATGATCAAAATCACCTTAACATTTAAGCAAACTTGGTGTATCAGGGGAAAATTCTGATATTCTTTGACAATTTTCTTGTCGTTTCAATGTCACATCCATAAACCTGGGTTTCTTCACCCTTCACAATTTTTATAAAGTGTGCTTGATGAAGGACCGCCTCTGTGGTCTAGTGGTCAGAGTTTCTGGCTACAGATACAGAGATCCCAGGTTCGATCCCCGGCACTACCATTTCTGAGTAGTAGTGGGTCTGGAACGGGGTCCACTCAGCCTCGTGAGGTCAATTGAGGAGCTACTTGAATAAAAAAAGGAGCGGCTCCAGGTCTAGAAACGGCTGTGGGGACTCGTTGCGCTGACCACGTGACACCCCTCTATCCGCAAAAGTTGGCACTAACTACGCCGACCGGCGGCGGCCGCTCTGTCGGTATAGTTCGTGTGCGGACTAAGGCCACGGAGTTTAGTTTAGTGCTTGATGAAGAAGTTCTTGACTGATGGCAACATATTGCTCCTTCTGGTTGTTGGTCATCAGCTGTGGAATGAATTTTGCTGCGATGGGATGCAAATTTAACTTTTCGATTAAAATGTTATGACATGACACTAGTTATATTCCACAGTCATCTGCCACTTACTGTGTTGTTTATCATCAACTTATTTGAGTGACAACTCAAACTCATTCAATGGAATCATTGTCAGTTGAGTTTGAAGACTGCCCTGAATGTGGATTATCTTTAATCAGTGTTGGACAAGCCTTGAATCCTCTGTCCCACTTGTTGGTCATCATACAATTCATAAAGTAAACACATTTTGTAACATCTCATAATTCTTGGTGAATGTTTCTCCTAATTTAAAAAAATTATCTCACACATAATGCTCTTTGAAATTTGACATTCTGAGGTATCGATGAACGTAACAGAAATGTGTTTACACGAGGACATGCAGCATGTGGACTGAACTAGATATGGCAATAACTCAGCTCCCGTGTGACTGACAAGGGAGCTCTACCAGGCATAATTTGCTTGGTATCATTGCACAGTAGCATTTGCGCATGGGAGAGAAAGTTTAGAGACTTTTTGAACAGAGTAAATATGTTCAAGATGTACACCTTTGAACATATACTGTGCAACACAGTGTACACCTTTATATTTTTTAACCAGTTGACTGATATTGCAAAGACTAGATGTGAAAGGTTTGTAACTGGGGGCCATTACGGCTAGTGACACTGAGTTTAGAATCCTGAAATGATGTGTGGTTTTTTGATCTTCAAACAGTTTTCAGCTTTTAACACATAACACTTTTGCAGAATGTAGAATAACAGTATGGTGGCCATGCAGAAATTTTCTTTCAGCTTGGTGGCAATAACACATAGACTATAGCAGCTGGGCATGTGAAATTTGCCACAGAGGTATGTCAGAAATGTATTTAAACACACATGAAATTTTTTTTTTTTAAGTTGGCAGTTATAAATGTTGTGTCACTATGAATCTTTGAGGTTGTTATCTGACAAATTTATATCATGTATTATCACAGAAACTAAATGACAATACAAACTGAGAGATTTGTCAGAGTACAGTTCTATCGAATGGAATAGTTTGGCCTGTCAGGACTACTCCAAGATGCTTGTTTGCATACATGTGTTAAAATGACGTGTTCATTTGTAGACATTAAACAGAGAATTTGAAGATAATCTATTTATGTCTTCTAAGAATTCCTGCCTCTGTGTGGGCCACTTATAACGGTTACATTTGTTAATTATTATGATAAATGTTGCATGCAGAAAAGTAATTTTTTAGTCACAATTGAAAAATAAAAAAATATGCATGTGAAATTTATGGGTGTCATATCTGGTATTAGCTTTCTTATTTTGTAAAGTTGTTAATGAGGTGATAATGATTGTTAACAGTTATGAACTCCACATGGGAGTGTAGCTTAATTTTGGCTTCCAATTGTATTTGCCATTAATGTCATGTAAAATGGTTCAGATAGAGTTCTTTGATACAGGTGTGGCCCAAAATCACTCCAACTTATTCATGAGTCCACGTCAGCGTATCCCAGGCCTGATAGAAGGTCAGATTTATACATATCCATCAAAGCGATGGCGCAAAAAGCGGCGCCAGTATCTCATGAACTTCATGCAGCCACGACGCAAGGAACTGGATGCAGAGGGTGACCTACATACAATCAGCACAGTTGAAAATCCTGCAGCCAGCAATGAAGACAGTAAGGATAGTGTGGGACTCAAAGATGAGGTTGCTAAGGTAATCATTATTTCATAACACAGTTGCATTCCTAATACAGCAGGGTTTCTGAATCTGTTGTCTGATAATCTGGAAATTCTCATAATCCAACACTTGAGGAGGGTAGTTCCAAGCCTGGAAGTTTTGCTTTTTACTAGGAAAAAGCTTCATCAGTGAAACAGGCAGATCTCAGGGACATGTTCCAAAGGCTTCCATGATCATCTTTTTTACATCAGCCGTCATAGTAATTCCAATCTCTTGTTTCCTACTTCATCATGAAGACTCTGGAAAATACAGAAGAGGACCATGCTGACCTGGAATCAGCAGATGGAGATATTCAAGTGGCCTGAAATTTTATGTCCCATTCCAGAAGCAATGTCACATACTGCTGCCCACATAATTTGAGTCTTCAGTTTCCTTATAATTGTGCAGGAATGACACTTCTCTTTCTTCCATTCATTACAGTCATTCATGCAGTATGTGTATGTATATTTGTGTGTGTGTGTATATATATATATATATATAAGGTGTCCCAGGGGGAATGTGCCAGACTTCCTGAGAGTGTTCCTTAAGTTAAAGTATACCGATATAACCCAAAACACCTATATCCGAAGTTGAACGGTTATGGAGATAATGGCGATAGAAAAGTGTGATCTTCTTGCGGTTCCACGTACTGTACCTGTGTCGCATGATGTGTTACCCGTACACTGCGCATGTCCGTCCTTTAGCCTACAGCCAGGTCAAGTGCATACACGCTGCGACTTAATATCAAAAGTTGTTACTGTTACAGTTAATTGTGAAGAGTTGTAAAAATGCCTTTTGTGTTTTCCCACGTGGAATATTGTGACATGCATTTTGTCTATGGATTTTGTGACGGGAATGCACATGCTGCTGTTGACGAATACTGAAGACGTTTTCCTGACCGCAGGATTCCATCTAGGGGTGTATTTTCTCGTATTCACCAGACAATGCATGAGACTGGTTGTCTTCCGAGTGTTGCTGTGCAGTCTGAAAGGGAGGTGGTACCATTGATTAACACACGAGAGAACATTCTTGAGATGGTTCAGAGAAGTCCACGACTGTCCACTCGTAGAAT
>Ga0123352_10018023_pt1 | contig 11252 bp, 9 predicted proteins | sample TergutLab28metaG_FD_89700 | JGI IMG/M metagenome (GOLD analysis project Ga0123352, IMG submission 89700) | Labiotermes labralis P1 segment gut microbial communities from Petit-Saut dam, French Guiana - Lab288 P1 | ecosystem: Host-associated > Arthropoda: Insects > Digestive system > Gut ... | reverse complement strand
TTGGCTTCTGCCTGCAAGTGTTCTTACTTCATCTGCTACTACTGCAAAGCCTTTACCGTGTTCACCTGCCCTTGCAGCTTCTACGCTGGCGTTTAGGGCAAGTAGGTTGGTTTGGAAGGCTATATCTTGTATAACTTTGATAATGCTGGATATGTCGTTACTGGATTCTTTGATGCCAATCATAGCCTCCAACATTTCCTTCATGGCCCTATTGCCTGCTTGGGCATCGGTGGTGGATTTATTTGAAAGCTCGTTAGCTTCCGCTGCGTTTTCGGAGAATTTCTGGTTTGCTTGTTAATTAGCTCCACAGTGGTGTGTAGCTCTTCTAAGCTGGCCGCTTGGGCGGTGGAGCCATCTGCAAGCTCCAAGGCGTTGGTGGTGATGGAACTTGCCCCTTCCAATACATTTTTGGATGCCATGGAAATTTCTGAAACCGCCTTGTGCCACGTTTTTGTAATGCTGTTAATGGATTCTTTGATGGGTGCAAAATCGCCAATATAATCTTTGTGGATGCGCCCTGTCAAATCACCATTGGAAAGGGCAACCATCTTGTTGGAAATTTCGTTTACATAGCCGTCCAAGGCTTCGATGGTGTTGTTTACGCTTTGTTTCATAATCCCAAAGTCTCCGGGGTAATTCCCTTCCACCTTTTTATCAAACTTACCTGTTGCCAAATTGCGCATAACATCACGTATTTCTACCACAGGGGCATCTACCGCCTCTGCAATATGGTTAAGACCTTTTATTAGCTTTAACCAGCCGCCCTCGAAGCCCTCTTCGTCCAAATGAAACTCCAAATCCCCCTTGTCGGCGGCAGCTTCTATCATCAATTCAACACTATTTACAACACGGTTGATGGTATTAATAAATTTATCCAGCCCTTCGTTTACAACAACACGCTTGCCGGGCAGCTGCTTGGGCACGATATCAAATTTACCCGCACCAATGTCCGTTATGGCCTCAAAAAACACCCAGGATTCCACCTCGGCTTCATCCACGGCTCTGTTTACTTCTTTTACCAGCTCCTTATAAGCACCTTTGTATTTATTGTAGTCCATGCGATATTCAAAATCCCCCAATTCTCCAATGTTTTTGGAGAAGGTGGTTAAATCATCATTGATGTTTTTGATGGTGCTGATAAGCTGAAAAATATCGTAAGTTAGTGTGCCGATTTCGTCTTTGGTGATGTCTGCTTGGTTCATATTTACGTTAAGGTTGCCATCCACCACATCTTCTACCAAGGCAACCAGCTTGTTTACAGGTTTGGTAAAAAGGCGGGCAAGGATTATGGAAAAAACCAAGCCGGCCACAACAACTGCCCCGATAATGCCAATCCAAAGGGTGTACACACTTTGCTCCTGCGCTGTCATGTATCCATTACCAACATTTGCCAGCTGCGTCATACCTGCAATGCTAACCGCCGCCATAACAACCAATACCAAACCGAAGGACAGTATTAACTTACTGCTGATTTTCAAATTTCTCATCCGCTTTCCTCCTAAGATGTACAAATTATATTTGCAAAACTTGGTTTACGGTATGCTCCACCACATCTTTTTCGATGGGTTTTGCCACATAGGATGCGGCCCCAAGGGCGTATCCCCTTTCCACATGCTCATCCTTATTGTTGGCGGACATTAAGATGACCGGGATGTGAGCCAATTTGTCATCACTTTTTAGCCTTTGCAATACTTCATAACCGGATATGCCCGGCATAACAATATCAAGGAAAATAATATCGGGCGGGTTAAGCTGCGCCATTTTAAGGCCTGTTTCGCCATCCAACGCAAGGGTTATATCAAACTTGTCTTTTAGTATGTCGTTTAATATCAGTAGATATGTGTCGGTATCGTCGATTAGCAGTGCTTGCGGGCGAGCGATGCTTGCTGCTACGGGTGTTTGCGGTGTTGCTTCTAAGGCGGGCAAGGCTGCATAAATATTGTCCAGCAATGCTTCCAGCCGGGCTAAGAAGGGCGGGGTGCCCGCTTCTATAAAGTCCCTATCTTCTGCCAGTGCAGCGGATTCCAAGGCTTTTGCCGCATCCGCCACATCATCTGCACCTATACTTTCCGAAATGCCGCCAAGGGCGTGCACATGTACCTTAAACAGGTGGGTGTCGCCGTTTCTGATGCAGTCATTAATTTCTTCAATCAGCCTGCTCCCATTTTCCTTGTATCTGGCAAGCACACGCAAATAATTTTCAAAACTACCGCCGCTTTTTAGGACACCCTTGCTTACATTAACACCCTCGATATGCAAGTTGTGGCTTGTTAGCTCTTGGGCGGTGCTTTTGGTATCTTCTTGTTTTTCTGCGGGTATCCAACGCTCCATAATAGCATTTAGCTTGGATGCTTCTATGGGTTTTGCCAAAAAGTCATCAAAACCGTTGTGGCGCAACATATCACGGGAGGCAAATTCCACATTAGCGGTAAGTGCCACAATTGGTACATTTTTACAGTCTGTAAGGCAACTTATGTCTAAATCACGGATGGCAAGGGTGGCTTCTGCTCCGCTCATCACAGGCATTAAGTAATCCATTAAAATTAGGTCGTAATTATTGGATTTTACCGCTTCAATAGCTTGTGCGCCACTTTCCCTTGTGTCCACTTGGATATTGTAGGGGGCAAGGAAGCCTTGCGCAACAAGCAAATTTGCACTGATGTCATCCACCACAAGCACACGGGCCGTTGGTGCTGTAAATCTTGACTTGTTGTTGACGGGCATCACCTGGCTGCCTGCAAACGCATCACACAACAGGTTGGATGCAGAAAGGCACAGGAAAGGATCTGTCAAGCGTATTATTTTTGTGTTGGTATCGGCGTGGTTTAGGCTTTTTCTAAGCTCTGCATAAGAAGCTTCACCAACAAGGGCGTGGGTAAAACCACCACCAATTATGGCATTTGGCAAATCTTCTATACCCGACAGGGTTTGGTGTTTTATGCCAAGGTTTTTTAGGGTGCGCATGGTGGAATTGCGCAGGTTTTTTCTATCCTCAAAAATTAACACATTTTTATTGCCCGCATCAGATATAAGGCAAATTGGTGCGGAGCCGTTACGGGCCTTTTGGGGAATGGTAACAGTGAAAATGCTGCCAATACCAAAGGTGGATGACACATCGATGCGCCCGCCCATAAGCGACACCAAAGCCTTGGTGATAACGAGCCCGATACCCGTACCTTCTATGGTTTTTTCATCAAACTGGGCAAATTCTTTGAAAAGGTGTTTTATGTCCTCCTCTTTAATGCCGCGGCCTGTATCTTCAACTGTGATAATTAGATTTAGATTGCTAAAATCCCACTCTGCCTCGATGGATAGGGATATGTAACCTTTGGTGGTAAATTTAATGGAATTTGCCAAAAGCCCCGCAATAACCTGCCGCAGGCGCACCACATCACCTAAAAGGTCGACGGGTATTTTGCTGTCCACAAACACCAAAAAGTCCAGTCCCGCTTCACGGCACTGGGGGGTAAAGGTTGTTACCACATCGCTTATCATAGATGCAAGGCTATACTGTTCACGCTCTATCATTAAATCCCCGGAAATGATTTTGGTATAGTCCCAAATATCGTTAAAAACCATCATAAGCTTTTCGCCGGCTTCTTTTATGGTTTGGGTATATTCCCGTACATTGGGGGGCATGTCCTCCCTCAACCCAAGCTCGGCAAGCCCTAAAATGGCATTTAAGGGCGTGCGCACCCCATAGCCCATTTTAGAAAAAAAGTCAGATTTGGAGCGGTTTTCGTTAGTGGAAACTTCTATGCGCAATTGCTTGGTAATGTCCGCTATAAACCCCTCCACAATATGGGGCATTCCTTCCGGGTCGGTGGAAAGCACACGGCTGCGCATTAGCACTTGTTTTTGTGCACCGCTCTTGGTTAAAATGGTTAGGGTGCTTTCCAAGGGCACGCCCATTGCAATGGTTTCTGTGTGGATTTTTTCGAAAGCAAGGGGATCCTTTTCATAAATCAGGTCGATAAATTTAAGTTTGCCCTCGCCAAATTCCTCAGGGGTGTAACCTGTTAATTCCTTACAACCATCGCTTACAAAAACAAAGGGGTGCCCCGGTAGGTTGCAAATGTATCTGTACACCATAATGGGCATTTTGTCCAGCATTTTTGCCTTATCTTCTGTCATAATGTGCTTTTCCATATCCAAGCCCCCTTATGTTAATGATAAAATTTTGTTTGCTATTCGGTTTAGTGGTAACTGGTGCTGCACTGCGCCCATTTCCATTGCCACCTTGGGCATGCCGTATACGGCACTGGACTGCTCATCCTGCCCGATGGTGGATGCGCCTTTTTCCCGCATCCGCAAAAGCCCCCTTGCCCCATCTGCACCAACACCTGTTAGGATTACCCCAATGGCGTTTTGCTTAAAAACATCCGCAACCGAGTCAAAAAGCACGTCAGCGGACGGGATGCAGGATTGTACTTTGGCTCCCGCCTTACATTCTACAAACACTTGTTGCCCGTTTCGGCTTATCACCCGCATGTGCTTACCTGATGGGGCGATAAAAACCTGGCCTTTTTTGAGCACATCACCATCTACCGCTTCTTTAACAGAAAGCTTTATGTCACCATCTAAATGGTTGGCAAAAAGCCTTGTCATGCCTGCCTGCATGTGTATAACTAAAAGAACAGGCGGAGCAGAATCAGGCAAACCACTTAAAAGTTGCCCCAAGGCTTCTACGCCCCCTGTTGATGCACCAATGGCAATTATTTTTCCAAGTCCACCAAACAATATACGCACATCCTAATCTACGACAATTTATTTACAAAGCTACACATGTATTATATCATATTACGACAGGCATTTCAATGGTTAATTTCGGTAGTTTCAAAATCGGGCTCGTTAAGCCGTATTTCTTTTTCGAATTTCATTTTTTTGTAATAGTCCAGCTCAATAATATCGGTGGGGCTTACGGGTTTACGGGGTTTTTTGAAAGGTGCAAGCCCTGCATATTCCAACATATTAAAAACAAATTGGGAGCAAAACATGATATTTGGCTTGTAACTGCGGCCTGTTACAAGCCCCGTAACATTGTAGGCACTGCCCTCTTCATTAATTTGTGCTACTTTGTTTATCAGCATTTGTTTTTGCTCTTTTGTGCAGGCGATGGAGTATACCATAATGCGTGCATCGGGGGTTTGGTTAAAAAATTCCAGCATTTCGTAATTTAACCCGGGTGGGTACACCTTTTGCCCGCCGTTGTAGCTGATGGTGGTTTGCAAATCCCTGTCAAAGGAAAGGGATGCGTGGTTGTACATTTTGCGGGTGTAAATCGACATCAGCTCGGATACCGGGCTGCCCGTTTTGGAGATGATAACGTAGATATGGGGGTCGTTTAAGGTTTTTTTGGCATCTTCAAAATATTCCTCAGTTAAGCTACCGTTGTTAATGTAGTTGAAGCTGTTGTGGCGTGTAAGCTCATCTACTGCATCTTTTAAGTTATCAAGGCACAGCTTTTTGCGGGTATCGTTTGCGGCATTTTTAAGGCGCACAAGCTGGGCAAGCCCGATGGTGGCGGCACTGCCAATGGATGGCAAATGAAAACTTGCCCGCCGCCCCGCCACAATAAAGCGGCTGGCAAGTACAGGCATGATAAGGGCGGCAATTGCCAAAAAACGCCCCAAAATATGCACTTGCCGGGTGTATTCCCCATAATCACCGCTTACGAAAATTAGGCGGTAAATCATAAACACCTGCACAAGCACAATGCAAGCATATGCAAGGATAAGTACGATTTTTATACGCATTTCCCCCGGCAAAAGTACGGCTTTAAGGGTTACAAGGATAAACATGGCAATATATGTCATCACAAACAAATCCTCGGTGGCGTAAAACATTAGCCCGACGATAAGGAAGGCAATAAAAAATTTATTCAAATTTGCAAAGTGCTTTTCAAGGCTCATTTTATCTCCGAATTAGGCTTGCGGCTTGTCTGATTTTGTAGTATCATGTTAATATACGAAAATTTGGGGTGTTGGTATGGCGAATAGGAAGAGAAGAAAGCGGCGTGCCCCTCGTCTGGCACAAATAAGACGTAAGCGCAGAAGGTTTATTGTTGTTTTGTCAGTTATAGCCCTGCTTGCGGGCGTTGGTGGTTTTTTGTTCCATTCCAACCCTGCTTGGTGGAATAGGGTTACAGACGCCGCCATTGAAATTTGGGATGGGATTACCGGCTTTTTTGGTGGTAGCGCAAATATTGCAGAAGGTTATGTGCATGTGCATTTTATTGATGTGGGGCAGGGGGATGCAGTGCTTATACATGCCGCCGAAGGTGCCGTGCTTATTGATGGGGGCGACAACCCGATGGGCGGAAGGGTTTTGGAATATATCCGCAACCAAGGTATTAGGGAACTTACATACGTTATTGCTACCCATCCCCATGCTGACCATATTGGCGGGCTTATAGCCGTTGTAAACGAAATGCCCATCGGTACGCTGATAATGCCGCAAATAGCCCACAACACCCGCACATTTGAGCGGTTTATTGATGCGTTGGAAAATAATGATATAAATGTAAAAGCCCCTGTGGCGGGCGAAACCTTTTTAGTGGGTGATGTTGTTTTTACCATAATTGCGCCTGTTTACAACCATTATGCCAATATTAACGACCATTCCGTGTCCCTGCGTTTGGTTTTTGGTGATATTAGCTTTGTGTTTACAGGGGATGCAGAGGTGGCATCCGAGCGGGATATGGTGGCATCGGGGCGCAACTTGTCAGCAGATGTGTTGCATGTGGGGCATCACGGCAGCACAACCAGCACCACGGAGGTGTTTTTGGATGCCGTTTCGCCCGGCATTGCAGTTATTAGCGTTGGGGCGGATAATGGGCATGGGCACCCCCATGGGGCGGTTGTTACACGCCTTATAAGCCATGGGGTGCGCATTTACCGCACGGATATACATGGCAATATAGTGATTGTTACGGATGGTGAAAACGTGTGGACTACCCACGATTAATCCGCCACCATATCCATCACGATTTTGGCGGATATTACAGATGCTTCTTCCACAAATGCGGGAAAGTCCTCATGTGCAGTGCCGTCGGCTTTGTCGCTAATGGCACGTATTGCCACAAAAGGGGTATTTGTAAGCAGGCAAACTTGGGCAATGGCGGCCCCTTCCATTTCGGTGCAAAGCACCTTGTCTTGGTGGTTGGCATAAATCTGGTTTTTATCAGCGGGACTTGCAATAAACTGATCCCCTGTGGCAATGCGCCCTATGTGCAGGGCTTTGCCCGGGTTTGCCGCCAAAGCGGCCATGCCTGCTTTTTTTGCGGTTTCCACAAGGTTTTGGCAGGCGGCAAAGTAGGGGCTTTCCATGCCCGGCACCTGCCCTGTTGTGTAGCCAAATTCGGTGGCCTCCACATCATGCTGCACAAGGTCTTGTGATATTACCACATCCCCAATTTCCACATGGGGTGCAATGCCCCCGGCAACGCCTGTGTTTATAATGCCTGCCACATCAAAGCCGGTTATCATAATGGATGCGCAATGGGCGGCGTTTACCTTGCCAATGCCACAACGTGCCACAACCACAGGGCTTTTGCCCAACTCTCCCTGGGTAAAATCTATCCCGCCAATGGTGCGGGCTTTGGTGTTTGTTAGTTTTGTGAGAATGTTGCGTATTTCAACTTCCATAGCTCCTATTATGCCTATCATTTGTACTCCTCCTGCGGCTGTATATAAGGGGTGTTGATGGTGTATTTTCTGACTTTATTATCTTCTTCCAAAAATGTCCAGCCGCATTTTTCAAAGTATCCTATGTGGTAGGTTGTAAGATATATTCTGGAAAGCCCCAGCCCGGCGGCCTCTTCTACGGCGTGGTTTGCCAGCAAAGCACCCAATCCTTTGCTTCGCTTATCTTCGTCTATATACAGTCCTGCCAAATTTGGCTCACTTCCATCCACCATCAAACCAACACAGCCGATGATGTTTTCTCCATCCAGCATAATATACCAGCGGGGAAGCGGGTTTTTAGTTGTGACGCAATCCCCAATCAATTCACGCCAAATTTCCCTGTTAAGCTTCCAAGCGGAGCAATAATAATCCACCAAACCATCCAAATATTGTGGATTATCCCGAACGCTTATTATTATCATGTGCCGCCCCTTGTTGCCTGCTCCAATAAATCTGCTAAACGGGTGGCTTCGGCTTCTATTTCGGCAAGGTTGCTGCCTTCTATCATCACACGTATTAGCGGCTCGGTGCCGGATGGGCGTATAAGTACCCTGCCACGCCCTTCAAACTTGGTGTGGGCATTGCCAATTTCTGCCGCCACTTGGGGGTTGGATAGTACCATATCCTTTTTATCATTGGGTATTTTAGCGTTTTTAAGGGTTTGTGGCATCTTTGTCATCACTGTGTTAAGGATTGATAGGGCTTTGCCTGTTGTCGCCACTATGGTGGCAAGGGCAAGGGATGCCAAAATGCCATCCCCTGTGGTTTGGTGGTTAAGCAGGATAATGTGGCCGCTTTGCTCCCCGCCAAGGGTAAAGCCACCTTCCTTCATGCGCTCCATTACATATCTGTCGCCCACCTTGGTTTGTTCCACGGTTAGGCCATGTTCTTTGGCGGCGGCAAAAAGCCCTAAATTGGACATTACCGTGGCAACAACGGTATTGTGTGCCAACTTGCCCTTACTTTTCATGTGCATGGCAATTATGGACATTATCATGTCCCCATCCAGCACATTTCCATTTTCATCTACTGCAAGGCAGCGGTCCCCGTCCCCGTCGAAGGCAAAGCCTGCATCTACCTTGTTTTGGCGTACAAATTCTGCAATTGTGTTCATATAAGTGCTACCGCATTTGTCGTTTATATTAATGCCATCGGGATTATTACCAATTAGCAGCACTTTTGCGCCCAGCCCTTCAAAAACCAAGGGTGCGGCTTGGTAAGTTGCGCCATTGGCGCAGTCCAGCGCAATGGTAAGCCCTGAAAGATCCGTGCTATTTACGCATTTTTTCAAAAAATCCACATAACAGGGCAGGGCATCCGGTGCGGGCAACATGCGCCCCACATCTGCCCCGCTGGGCAGGTCTAAGTCATCCAATTTAAGTATCTGTGCTTCAATTTCATCTTCAATATGGTCGGGCAATTTGTATCCATTGCCGTCAAAAAATTTAATGCCATTATCATAAAATGGGTTATGGCTGGCGGACATCATAACGCCTGCGTGGGCGTTATAACGGTTTACCAAGGCGGCAATGGCGGGCGTGGGCAAAACGCCTAAATTTATCACATATGCCCCAACGGAGCATAAGCCCGCCGTTAAAGCTGCCACCAACATATCGCTGGATAGGCGTGTATCCTGTGCAACCAAAATACGTGGCCGTGCAGTTGTTTTTTTGGCAAGCACCAAAGCCCCCGCCTGGCCAACTTCAAATGCCAGTTTTGCAGTTAATTCTTTATTAGCAAGCCCTCTAATACCGTCGGTTCCAAATTTCATACTAATCCCCCTCTGTTTCATCATCGCTATCGCCTTCATCATCCTGCGGGTTTTCCTCATCAGGCTCCGGTTCCGGCTCTATTTCATCGGGATATTCCTGTGTGTCTGTTTCGTCCGCATCATCAGGCGGCAGGTTGTTGTTTTCTTGGTTATTGCCAATATGCACCACAAGGGCAGGGGTTGACCCCACAATACTTGCCCCGCTGGGCAGGTTTACATTCAAATTAATGGTATGCTCCCCTTCACCACGCCCGATAAGGTTGATGGATGTGTTAATATTACCAATGCCCGCCAACACACTTTCCAAGGCGGATATTGTAAAGGTTACATTGTCGGTTAAAATTTGGAAGTTGGATGGTGCACCGATAATGTTCACATTCTCCCTTGCCACGGTAAATTCCCTTTGCCTTATGGGCTCTATCACCACTTCTGCTGTTGCAATGTTTTGTGTAGAATCTAATAAAAACACCCCCGCAGGCAGGTGCCGGCTTATGTCAAATTCCCTTGTAAAGCTTTCGGTTGCCCCATCCATCACAATTGGCGGCAGGGTTATGGATGTAAGGCCTTCGATGGCATCCCCGCTGCCTGCCACATAAAATTGGGATGGGGTTATGTGTATGGGCAAAACGCCAAAGCCGACCCCCAAGCCCCCTTCGTGGGTGGGCGGCAAAATATTTACAACACCGCCACGGTAAATGGGCACGGTAACTGCAACGCCGCCGATAATGCGTATGTCATGTGAAGTTATCCCATCCCCATCTTCGTTGACGGCAATGGGGCGTTGGTTATTGCGCTGTATGGTACCGGTTTGCCCCTCCACATCCACTTCCAGCACCAATCTGTCAATTTGGGCAAGTAAGCTGGATGGGCCTTGCAAAGTAAGTGCATCAGGGCTTATGGTGTAACGCTCCTCCACAAGCACATAACCATCAGCCACCTGCCCTGCCACCACAAAATCTACATCAAATTCCCTTGTGATAATATTATCCAGATACAAAGTTACTGTCGATGGGCTATGGGAGCGAAAATCCACCCTGTCCCCAAAATTACCCATCACATTAACCATTGTGTTTATCTCCCCACGCCCTTCGGCGGCGGTTTGTATTATCCTGTCGGTCGATAAATCAATATATGCCACAAGGCTTTCTTCAAATGCCTGCACATCTGCATTATTTCCCCGCACCTGCACGGTTATTATTTGGTTTCGCAACTGCTCGGCATTTTCTAAAAAGAATTGGTGCTGGCTGCCTACAAGCTCATTTTCATTGCGCAGATACAGACGCACAAAAAGTTCCTGCGTACGTACAGGGTCCTGAAAATTAAGGATAAGAAACCAAATTGCCAGCGCAATAAGTACAGCCCCAATTTTAAGGGGCAGGTTTGTGACAAACACTTCCTTTAATTTTGATAGGAAACTGTCCATGGTATTATCCTTTCTTTTTCTTTTTGCGGCGTAATTTTATGGGGGCAACACCGGACATAAGCATGTTGCGTATTTCATCTTCCGTCAATTTTTGATGCAATTTGCCATCCCTTGCAATGGATATTGCACCGCTTTCCTCCGACACTACAAGGGCGTAGGCATCACTGTTTTCTGATGCGCCTACGGCGGCACGGTGCCTTGTGCCAAGGTCGCCGCCCAAGTTTTTTTCTGTTAAAGGCAAAATACAGGCGGCGGACTTTACACGCCCCTTACCAATCAAAACGGCCCCGTCATGCAGCGGGGTTTTATCTTCAAAAATGCTTAACAACAGCTGGCTGGATACCACCGCATCCACCCGCACGCCGCTTGCTTC
>Ga0123352_10018021_pt1 | contig 11253 bp, 7 predicted proteins | sample TergutLab28metaG_FD_89700 | JGI IMG/M metagenome (GOLD analysis project Ga0123352, IMG submission 89700) | Labiotermes labralis P1 segment gut microbial communities from Petit-Saut dam, French Guiana - Lab288 P1 | ecosystem: Host-associated > Arthropoda: Insects > Digestive system > Gut ... | reverse complement strand
TTTGATTTTTTTTTTTTTTTGTTTTTACTTGTAATTATTTATGAACGTACCATTGGAAAAGCAAATTGAAAAAAAAAAAAAAAAAAAGAAAAGCTTTCAAACTGGCTAGAAGTGAAGAAAGAAATCAGTCTAAATTGATAAAATGAAATAAAAAGGAACCGGGTTGACGCAATAACTTGACGATAGAGGAGTATGAGGAAGGGGTGGTTGATTCAAACATTATCAGTGTTGTAGGAGCAAGTGTAACACCCCTCAGGTCTTCAGTGTGACCCGGAACTGCCTGGTGGTTTTAAGTTATCGTCAATGGAGGGCGGTCTACGTGCATTGAGATGTGACACAATGTGACTGTGGTTTGCTGCTAAGGGGTGATACGACAGGGGAGACCAAACTGTTAAAGCCCGGTTGACACTTTATTAACAACTGCCAGACGATGGCAAAATAAGCCCTCGACACTTATGTCAAGTTATCATCGTCATATGCGACTATGACCAATGATTAAAAACACAACGATCTCCAAGCAGTCTAATTAATCTTACATGGAGCTCGAACCTTGGAATTCTAGATATAATCGGACATGATTCGAGAGGCCTATCCTTCACTGTAAAACTTCCTTACGTGACTGAGAGTCACGTCATTGAGAGAAATGTTTATAATACCCAAACAAGTCAACACACTTCCTGCTTTCGACGCAGGACATCACGTTTTACAGTTACACTTTCATTTCATTACGCCATGCACACACACATACACACACGCGCGCGCGCGAAAACAAGGTATGTCATTCTCAAAGTATAAGAAACTGAATGCCGTGAATACTTTATCTTCACTAAAAGCATTTACATTGAACACATTTTTAGTGATTACACAGAAGAGGAAGCTTCGGATGAACATTCGATAATTACCCTACTGGCATAACTTGAAGGCTACGGTGGATCACGAAAGTTCAGAATGAATGGGAAGAAGCTTACTTTACAACGTCTTACTTTATATTGCGGAAGTGTTTTATTTCTAAAAAATCATAACCTAATGAGTCACATAATTAATACTATCCTTGTTTTTATATAAAGCAGTTAGCCAATATGTTCGGAACAGCTCACCCAGTTGTGCAGCCATAATTCCAAAAACATATAAAAAGAAGTACACATAAGGAAAGGACACGTGAATTGGAGTGGAATAGCACCTGCCGTCAGACCTGTACAACAGTTCTTTTTCAAACAGCTGCAATGTAACACGGAATTATGCTTTTTTTACCCTTTGCTTTCATTGCCTGACAATTTCATTGTGACCTGATGGTACTTTATTTCAGTGTTTTTTATAAATTCTAATCTTGTTTTAGACAAATAATTCAATGATTTATCTTGTCCCCACTAGAAATACTACATAGTATATTTATGCAAAAAGATGTGATGGATAGCCTGTGTATAAAATAGGTAGGATTTTTTTACATCGTGTACTTCGGGGTACAACTAGGTAACTATTTTGGCCATCCCTTTGGTAAGGGACCGGGGGGGGAGACCCTGGTGTCCAATGGTCTGTATTTTCAATAGAAAGAGCCCCTCTCTTTGTAGCCTGCATTCATAGCAACATAGAATTCTTGGTGTTAGAGTCAAACAGGCCTCGGAACGAATCAATCAGAGGCGATTAGTGCGTCCACATTGAGCTGTGCGTAGTGTATGAGTGTGAGGGCTGACAACTTTACAATCGCATTTCCAAACCCACAGCCTTCCTCTCCACCACATCGAGGTTCCGCAGCAAATGTGTTCCATCAACAACCGAGGCAAAATAAAAATGGAAAGGGAAACAGAATCAGTATCCAGAACACTGTGCTGACAATAACACATGATGTTCTTTTCGCAGTGTTCCTATTTGAACAGGTAGAGTTGAAACCTCACTGAATCATATTCATAACTTTAAATTAAAAACCAATAACATATTAATTATTCTTCGATATCTGTTTTTATTATCAAAGCTAACACAACACTTTAAACATTATGCATTCATCTATCTTCTACAAAACGTTTCGGCAGTTATCAAGCAGAATCACAGTAATTTAAATCGAAAGTATACTTAGACAGAGGGCCTGACCTTTACAGTTATGCGTTAAAATACGTACTTTGACTATTTTTCGTATAAAGGAATAATATTAAAACGTATACAGTGGGAGTTAGCATTAATTTAAATGTAATTATTCTTGAATTTTAGATGTAACAAATTTCTTTATTTTTCTTTGTTATTTCTTCACCTTTTGTTTAGCGGGTGTGTTCTGCGTAACCGGCAACGTTTGACGAGTCCTGATTCTTTGTACACAGATAAAGGTCTACTTTTTAGTACAATAAACTGCTGCGCATATATTGACTGAAATTTTCTTTCCTTTACGGTTTTTTTTAATAGTGGGCACTTAATATTCCTTTCTTCTGAGAGTGGACGGTGCGTTACTATGTAATCAGTTTCATATCCCAGAGGAACGAAAATCTCAGCCACACCGCTGCAATAACCTAAAATCTCGTATAATTGGCACATATCTCACAAATCGTGCTTGGCCAAAATGCAGTGCACTTTGGAAAACATTGCAAGTTTTCGTGGTGTTGACGACGTTTGGATATGGAAGCATTTTTTTTTTTGCAGAAATCCGTTAAGAGAAAAGACTTCCCAGAAATAAGTCGCACCGTGTGCCAAACTAGTGCCCTATGAGAAATTTAACTTACGTCGTATTAAACCGTCAACCAGACAGCAAGTCATTAAATGTGACACTGTCTACAGACAGAACACAAACCTGTTAAAATGAAAATCCAGTAGGAAACTGCTTTTAGGAAAGGGGCAAGTAATATTTAAGTGTTGAACTGCAAACTACTCAAATACTTTTTTTAAAAAATGACTTTTTCAATAGGAAATACAATCTAGCAACTTCATCACTTCTAATTCACTTTTGCTTTAAGTGACCAGAATATTCTAAATTTCTAAGTACTAAATTTATTTCATATATTTCTAAATATAAAAGAGAACTATATAGTAGGGACCTTTACAATATATAGTCATTCCTTATCATATATTATTCCGTCCAATAAATTAAACAGGGTGCACCAAGACCCAAGGAATGTTATGATAGCATTATGGAAGTGTTATAAAAATGGTAAGTTAACTAGAACATGTCCAATGACTGGTCTGTTATTTGTTTAAACCGGGGGGTTCTAAGTGAGGTCTGTCCTCTTCTGGGATATTAAGCACATTATATTGGCAATTCCTTACCGACGTTTCGAGACAACTTATTGGGCCCATCTTCAAGGGTCAAGAAATTCGACAAGAACCAATGAGTTAAACCGAACGAGTGGCACTGAGAGTGATATGTTAGTTTTTACCATAAATTTTTACTTCAGTGTCATTTCAAAATTTTACGTTGTAGACCACACTGCAGAACAAAACTTTACTTCATATCCTGAAGTAAACTTTGCCTATAAAAGCGCAGAAAATCTTGTTCTACTGCTTAAATAATTTTCTTTTAAATTTTTAGTTAATGTATTAACTACATGTATACAAATAAAAAATAATTAAGTAAAATGTTCTGTATCTGTGTGTATATATATATTATATATGTATAATTGTGTGTGTGTGTGTGTATATATATATATATATACATAAAATTATATAAAGCTCAATAGAAATCAAGTAATAAGAGAGACTGCAATTAACGTAGAACTTATTAGTGCTGGTATAAGGACTTCCTTAACTGATGTGAGTGTTCAGCCAGGATGCGCAAGAATAGGTAGAGATCAATGCTAAAGAACTTGAAGTAAAGGGGTGAAGATCATGAAAGGAAAGAAGGCTCTTTTATGTTTTTCAATATTATCAGATGCTGTTTTTGGGGGGGTCACTGGCTTCATCACTACTTGGAAGGCCACTGTGCTCAGATAAGAAGGGTAACATTATATCGTTACCAGTTTTAGACATCATCACAACTGTTTTTAGGTGGAAGTATGGACTATTCCGAGTAAATAGGGTCACATAAGCATGTGTCCAGTTTTCAATGGGTATGAAGATACAGCTGTTTGAAAATGGCGCGTATATATCAGATATTTGTCTATGGGGATGGATGAAAAGCGAAGTCTACAAAGAAAAGTAAACACAAGAGACGAAATGGTCGCTCGCATTATGAATAATGCCGCCCTCATAAAGCAAGAACGCCAAGATGACCTCAGGAAAACTACACGTGCAGTACTATTGCCAAGAGGGTTGAAAATTGCATTGCAGTCGATGGTGGGATTTTTGAACATTTACTTTGAACGGTTGAAATTTATTGAGATCACTTACATAATCAATAAATGCAATCAATACGTCATTTTTTTCCTTCGTGCCTTTGTAAGGCTTTTTTATTCGTACCAATCAAATAGCTGTATCGCCAAACCCACTGAAAATTGGACACATGTTTATATGAACTTATTTATTCGGAATAGTTCATACCACCACCTCCTAAAATATTTACTATTCCTCCTGAAATACCCTGTATATATATATATACACATAAAATAATATATGCACAGTGTATCAATTTCTGTCGACTTATGAATCCCCCACTTAGAATGGCGTTCTCACTACTCTGGCTTTGACACTCATAAGAACTGGTCGGACCTTCCTCAACGCATTGCGAGAAGCAGAAATTTTTTGCGAGTAAAAGTACTGTCCACTTACGAGGCCAAACATCACAGTTTCTTCTTTACGGAAGAACAGTAAACATTAAAGTATGGAAAGATATTCCATATCCTAAATCGCATGACGTTTGCAACTTATTAAAATTAAATGGTCACTACCAGCCGTTACCTTACCACAGTTTTTTCACAAAATACAAGGACTCAAGTAATAAAACCTAGCAATGACTTCAAGGAGGTGATTCTTCGCTGAGAAGCTGACATTCACCTGGGTGGCGAAGAATTGTAGGTAGGTAGGTAGGTAGGTTTCACCCTTTTACAGGCCACGAAGGCCCTTAGGGGGAGTAGAGGTATTGCTCTGCTCTTTCTTGACAACAGCACTAGAAGGGGGTGAGGGGTCAGCTTCACGCCCCGGCCGTCTCTACTCCCGGAAAAGACCCGATACCCATTTTACAGGTGGCTGGGTGGGCCCCAGGGCAGGTCTGGACTGGCGGAAAATCTCGTCCCCACCGGGATTCGATCCCGGACCGTCCAGCCCATAGTCAGTCCCTATGCCGACCGAGCTACCCGGCCCACCGCCAAGCATTGTTCCGTCTTTTATTAAAACTACATGTTCCTTATCCAGGCAACAACAGTCCACAAACCGAACTCCGTCCTGTGCCATGTTAACCCAATCCATATTAACACATTCAATTTTTTCAAATTCATTTTATTATTTTTCTTCCAACTACGCCTATGTACGTGCTCCGTGAACTCTTAATTCTGGTTTTCTAATCAAAATATTTTCCAGGGACGAATTATAATTTCTCAGGTGCGTTGTACGCAACAGCCACAAAAATATGAATTCATTAAACCTATCCTAGCTTTTTTTTAATATACAGCCGGGCAATCGCACATGAGATCTCGCTACAGTCTGTGACAGGAGTATAGAATGGCATTCACCAATAATGCTCTTGGTCATCTTCCATACATAACATGGGAGGTATCGATACTGGCGCTTTCTATTCTCTGCACTGTTGTTACTGCATAACCAAATTACTTCTTTGCATGTCATATCAGCCTGTACATCAAACGTGGTTAGTAGGGTTTGATGGTAAGAGGGGCCGGTATTGAGAAACGTCAGGTAGGGTGAGGAAATTCTATTGTTTGGGGAACAATGATGATGTTTCCTTGGCGATGGAACCATCCTCTCTGTCTCTTCTACCCACCATCATCACTCCTTTATATGCACCAACAATGGATTCTACACGGTGACATTTTTTATCGTACATACAGAGGACTGGAACTATTGAATGGGTAAGAGAGAGAGGTATATAAGGTACTTGAATAGCATTTGCACGAAGAAAATGGTTCGACTTATACAATCCCGTAGCACTACTACCACCATCACGGTTCGTGATTAATATCCAGGTATTGATAGCAGGCAGCATGGCTAGGTTCAGAACTCGCCATCATTGCAGTACTGGGAGGTTTAGTTTCAATAAAAGCAGCATCTATTGTCAACCAAGCTTGAAGGCAGAAGGGAAGAGAGAATGGCCGGCCGACCAGTCTTCACAATGACCACTTGAGACCAAAGAGTATGGAGCTCCTTCGCAAACCCCCTACCCTGTCCAGCGTCAGCAAGTGCTAGAGCTGGACCAGATCTCCAGAAGAGGGACAGAATACAAGGGAGAGATGTGTAGTTCTGTAGTAACTGATAACAGCCACATGTCTGAACATCTCAAAGATGGGAGAAAGCAAATTGAAGTCACATGAGTTCATTTAGATAAAATATTTTCATTTCTTTTCCACACTGAAGGTGGAGGTCATCCCGGTCCGCAGTTTGATCGTTTCACAAGAGCTAACCTTTCTGCTCTCTTCTTTCCACGATTCTGATTGACCACACTCCTTACAACCCACATGTAAAAAGGATTTCCTTCCTTCCTTCCTCGAATAAATTCATTTCCTAACTAAACATAACTCCACCAACTTGGCAGTTATGACTGCACGTTCCTCCAAACACGTTGGTCTCAACAGACTTTTTTACAAGACATCAAAGTCTAGACGGCTATCAGTTGAGATTTAAGTTCATATTCAGAAACAAAGACCAGTAGGAAGGTGTAACACAACACATTATAAATTACTTTAAAATGTTCCATCCACCGTTCGTTTATCAGATCCAAAAATATATAAATAACCAATAATATGCACATTAATATTCTATGATATATTTTATTCAAAATACTCTCAACAACACGTTTCGGCCGCTATTACAGCCATCTTCAGGGTGATGTTCTTATTACAAGAATACTATTTTGATTGTGTCACCATCGTTCCATATTAATGAAAATCGTATAGTTTTGGTTAAAATTACATATTACTTACATAATTTATTCCTTACGTTACTTCTATTGCTTAAAAAATTTTAACAAAAATTGTACAATTTTAATTATTGTGGAGTGACGGTGACAGAGTTAACTACGATTGTGTTCTTGTAGTAGGAACATCACTCTGAACACGGCTGGAATACCGGCCAAAACATGTTGAATGGAATACTGTGAATGGAATGTATCATGGAATATTAAAGTGAATTTTGTTGGTTATTTACATATTTTTAGAATATAAATGTTATACAAACGCCTTCTTTTTTTAATCTAAAGTTTTCAGTGCCTTGTATTTTCGTGGCTGCAGGGCCAGCATAATTCTTTCGTTCAGAAGCTAATCACCGTGTGTATACACACACACACACACACACACACACACACACATATATATATATATATATATATATATATATATGTGTGTGTGTGTGTATGTATCTACATATATATATAAATATATATATATGTATACACACACACATATACCGTATACATATATCACATGTATAATCCGACAACATTTTTTCTTGTAACTGTTTCACTTCTCATAAGATCACGTAACATTTCGGAATGATAAAAAAAAAAGACCCGACACTGATTCATTGAACAAAATCAGTAATATGAAAGTTAAATTAACATTTATAGAAGTTACATTTTTCTTATTTTTCTTGGTTGTTAAAACATAAAAGTCTTGGGTAACTTCCGCTGCTTCTCATATCAGGTAAAATTTTTACGGTTTGAAACCTATAATTTTGAGCCCATTTAGCTAAAGCACGCTCTCCAAGGATAAAACTCAAATTACTGGACCTAGCAAAGCACCGCGAAACTAGAGGACGAAATAAGAGGCCTCATACTTTAAAGGATCCGCGACAGCGAAAAAATGACAACACATTTGTTAACTGAATAACGCTTATTGTCAAAAAACTTTAAATTTATCTTATATGGGCTTTAATAAACCGAGCCACGCAGTACCCTATTTGCATAATACTACCAATTACATTCTAGCAAATTTATTAATAGCCAGTCCCAGTGGCTGCTCGGTCTAAGGCTTAGGTCTGCCGCCGCTCGCCTGCTGAAATTGTGGGTTCGAATTCCACCGGGGGCATGTCTGTCTCTCTGTCTGCTGTGAGTTGTTAGGTAGAGGTCTCTGCGACGAGCTGATCCCTCGTCCAGAGGAGTCCTACAGACTGTGATGCGTCGTTGTGTATGATCTAGAAACCTCGTGAATGAAGAGGCTCTGACCAACTGGGGACTGTTGCGCCGAAAAAAAAATTGTAATTACATTTTCCACATTCGTTTCATTATTTAATGCCGAACAATCTAATAAGGTGACCAGCTCGATGGAATAGAATCTTACTTGATAAGTTGAAAAATATCAAGCCCTCAGACAGTCAAGGAATTGTCTGTATTTTAGGGAGCTGGTGGTTGAATTCTGCTAAAGGAAATTAACCTACGCAAAATGAAATGAATGCTCACCCTTACTCTCCATCCCTTTACGATCCACAGTAATATTACGCAGTCACCCAATATATCCGTAGATGTCAAAAAATAGGTAATGAATCTGACTTCTATTTGGAAGGTACAAGTTTTGTATCTCCGCCGTGGTACTGTAGTATCCAGGTGCTCGTGGCGGCTCACTGGCTACCCGTTGCACTCTCCACTTGACCATATGCAGGCATTCCTGCACGTTTGTTTCGTCTTCCCACAATATTGGGAACAGACGGTTTTTGTAAACCTAGTATTTTTTTTTTGTATGCTGTCTGTAAGAAGACGACGGCAGGGTGTGCGGTAAGATATTGTAGCAGATTTAGTATAGCTGGGCTTAGAGCCTGAGAGACAGGGGGATTCTTTCGACATCAGCCAGGCCGACCACTTCGTAACAGCGAAAGGCCTCATAGAAATTAGCGGTTCTCCTGCACTCGACTCCACAACCGGATTACTCCCTTGTACATTTTAGTGATTATTAAGCCATTAGTATATGGAGGTTGCCGTGGGCTTTCAGTCTTTAACGACAACCACTCAATTGTCAAACGTCAACCTTCCATCTTCAGGGCAGCAAGTTACCGCTCGGCTGTCTGCCTGTAAGGTCTCTGTCGTCGGGAGGGGACAGGGCCCAAGATCCCCTGGTCAGGGACACTAGAGTACCGAATTTCCTGACTGAGACTTTTTTGGTTCTACTCAGTCCCTCCTGTCAATTGCCGGAGCAGTACCTGTAATTCGGCAACGACACTTTCCCTCCATTTTATTACTCATCATCATCCAATCATTCGACTTTAACAGTTTGCATTGTTGGCAGCATTGTTAAATGAACGGCAAATGCAACTACAAAATTCCTCTAGATTTTCCGCTTTGTCTTAAATTTTGCGAGTTTTCTGATCAAAATGTTTTATGCATTTCCCACCTCCTTCTCTTGTCCATAAAACTGCATTTCCAATCTCCTTCGCTCCTACATCACATTCTCCTGTAACTGAACTGACAGTCGACAAATCAGACCATAGCGTCTACACAATAGCATTCAGCACTTTCTCAGAATTATTTCATGTAAAAATACCAAGTGGAGTGAAATAAAAAGAGAACACAAAACAAGACGAATGATAAAGAGGACAGTAGGAAAAAAATGCATTCCATGTCAACAAAAAAAACTCAACATTTGTTTCTCAGTATAATACAAGTAAAATTATACGGTTGTACTGCGCGCATATAAACTGAACGAAGTATACTGTACCATAAAAACCGTTGGTTTTAAACTGTACCAACCTTACTAAAAAAAACACATGGCAACCTCATCCCTCTAGGAATGTATTTCATTGTAAATTCGTGGTCAAACACCTAAACGAATGAAACTAATTTTGATAATATTAAAATGTACCCTACAAGAAATAACGGGTCGATTAGATACGGTAGCAATGAAATTGTTATTGGGTTAGTTCCTGTTTCAAATACTGGACAACTCAACCTGTAATCTGGCTCAGGTTCTTCGTATTAGCCCTCCGTTCATGTACACAAATGCCAGCAGCCGCAGTTTAGGCGCACACGCTTCCTCAACAACCCCTCAAATTTACCAGTTACCCCAAAATTCGACACTTCATCGTCAGCTACGGATATCGTCACTAAACAAACAACAAATAAAAGGCAAAAGTAAACTTGTGTCGACTTGGTTCCGGATAGCCTTTGCTCACATTCAGTTTAACATCACTAAATTTTCGGGTTCCGTACAAGACATCGAATTTCTTGACAAAATGAAGGCATTAAATTTCTGAAGTGTTGTGTTCCTTCGAGTAAAAAAGTAAGTATTTAGGTAAAATATTAATCAACCTAATAATCCTATCTTATCTAAATTTATCACAATGGAAGCAGGTAGTGGGAGCTTCTATATTTCTCACAACAGACTCCGGCTCTAAATCTACTAGTCCAGACAAGATTGTTAATGAGTATGTAAACAGTTGATGGTGTGTAATATTGTAATTTACATGTCAGGGCACGTGTCAGCTTTGTATGAGTTCATTACACACAAACGCTGCCACGCCCAAGCAACCGAGATACTTCCCTGTTATATAGACAGAGTTGCTCGCGCTAGGGGATGCCTGCTAGCAAGTGGACAACGTGCGAATTCCAGGCCGTCATTTATGTACAGTCTTCCACAAAGAAGCATTGCCCATATTGAGCATTATATTGATTTAATTTCCCCCTTTATAAATTCAGATAGTGTCATGACTGTAACGAAGAAAATTATCTGGAGTTAGAATATCATATTTCAGATCTGTGGAGCTGGAATTAATATGTACACAAAAAAAAAAAAGGTCTCTACGAAATACGTTTTATTCAGCTTGAAATATATACATGTACATTTCTTAATTTCACATCGATTCCCCAAAAGATTTGTGACAACTGATGATTCAGCTTGCGAATATTATATTGGACATTGTCCAGTTCCTGATGCATGTTTGTTACATACAGTGCCGAAAGGTGGCATACAATAGGCCTACAGACAATACAGCAAAATTTTCCTGTCGCAACCATTACATCGACTGTCAGGAAAGCGAGTAGTGCGCCCTGTTGAATTCTATAGAATGGAGTGTGTTTAACCTTTTGGCGCCGGAATGATTTTTTTTAAATTTTAGCACACCCTGTATATAAAATGTGAATAATACAGAAACCAAATATGTTAGAATTATGAAACAAACTGCATTTTGAAGAGAAAAAAACGGAGAGTATATACCATGTTTAAAATATTCAGTACCTATATTTGTTGA
>Ga0123352_10018019_pt1 | contig 11253 bp, 9 predicted proteins | sample TergutLab28metaG_FD_89700 | JGI IMG/M metagenome (GOLD analysis project Ga0123352, IMG submission 89700) | Labiotermes labralis P1 segment gut microbial communities from Petit-Saut dam, French Guiana - Lab288 P1 | ecosystem: Host-associated > Arthropoda: Insects > Digestive system > Gut ... | reverse complement strand
TCGTACCAGCTGCAACAGCAACTCCGCAAAGCGCAGCATAATTGGGGGAGACCTAAACCTGCCCCAGGTAGACTGGAATGGGAAAGCGGATGCTAAAAGTGTAGCCCAGGAATTTATAAACAACCTGGTATTTGAAAACGGCTTCAGTCAGGTAGTATGAAGCTCTTCGTATCCCCCAAAACACACAGCAATAAACTAAAACTGTACCTTCCATGGTAACAGGATCTCCGTGAAATTTGGTATGGGGACATTTATAAAAAAAAAAACCTGTCGAGGGTATCCAAAATGTGGTTTAAATCAGGCAAAAAATGTCTGGCACTTGACACATAGACCTAAGTAAATTTTATTGTTAGGATTGGCAAGGAGGTACACACATTGCGCGAGAGCGCCATAGTATTTCGTTATAGGTGTATCGCCTACTTTTATTGCTTGGCACAGATCGCTTAGAACAAAAAACAATATTGACAATCATCCTTATGCAATGTGCTTGGTGTGACTGGCTTCCCACAGTTAAAACAAGGGTTAGAGTGACGTCACAACCGCGGTTTTCATGGCTTATAGCTCTAAACGTACCCAACCTTAGTGTTAAACTGGATCTAATAACCAGCTTCATGTAACAGCCAAATAATCTTCTAGGAAAGAGGCCCCGGGGCCCAAGCAAGAGGTAGAAGTAAAGGTCTGACAGCCAGTCTGAATGTAGTAGCAAAAGAAACAATCGAGGCAATGTATGTATAACGAAACATTGTGACGCATTCGCATAACCATTTTTGCAATGGAAACACAACAATGCATTCTGTGTATTGTTTAGCTACATGTCATTGTCAACAGTGTAGCAATATTTGGCGTTGCGCTTTTTTATGACGAATTCCGCTCGCCGAACGAAACGTAGGGAGGTCTTCATGTACAGTGTGAGATATTTTGCGGCTCTTTCAATCAACTTTTTATTTTCTCGGCAATTTTCATACGTGTCCAATATCAAATTTCGCGAAATTCCGTACAATAGGAGCCGTGCTGACACTTGGGGACAGACGGTTGGACGGGCGGGCACGGCGAAATTAACAGGCACTTTTTGTTACGTACGCGAACGTACCTAAAATCCATTATCATTGGCAGGAATTTAACTCTGGTTTCAGCAGAGAAATCCAGCATTCTTGATATTTAAGCAACGTACCTTGTATATTTGCCTTTCACTGACTTTGCTGTAGGGAAAACACTGATGGAAAACAAAAATATTGAGTTTTGAACTTTTGTCATATAAAACACACAAAAACCTCTCAACCTCTGTTTAATCCTCCAGGTTCACAGATGTCAATACACCATTCATAGGCATGTTATACTGATAAACAATCAACAGACACACTTCAATTTGGAGCAGTACCCCAGCACTGCATTACTGTGCATTCAGTTACATTTAGTGGCACAAATGGAATCTTCCAACACTAAAACCTCTAAAACATTCACATGTTCCAAAATAAATATTATTATTTCAGAATATATGAATGTATTTGTAAACCACTGCTAAGTTGCAATGAAATGAAGGGTTCAAAAATGAATAATGCAGGATAATATTTAGTTCCATGTTAGCACAATGAACTTACTGTCAACATAATATACAGTGCACCAAATTCCGTGTACGTTAGGCCAACGAACTCTCTGATGGTACAACATGACAGATCAGCATCATAAGTACCGAATGGTGCCATTCAAAACAACCCTAAACAATCACTCAAGTCTTCTGGTAATTGATTCTGTGTCACTAAGTGAGAGTGGTTCCTGATGTTGCCTTCACGTCCCTTCACTTTCAAGAGTCAAACACTCCCTTGAAAATGAAGACACTACATCTCTCATAGAAACAATGCTGTGAGAACTTCAAATCACACAACCTCAAACCCAAACAATCCACCACCTATTTCTCATAACAAGTCAAAAAAACTGAAAATCTTGCTTTATGCCTGAACTCTTCAAATGACAGCAGCTACATGTAACAAGGAACATACAAAGCAGCACAAACCAGTACATAACCAAATGGAGGAATTTAATAGCAACATTAGTAAAATGCAGTCCATTCCTCCAGTGCACAGAGTTCCTGCAGTGTTCTTTCCACTATGGCACTATGAATTAAAATTCGAGTGCATGTACCCTTCACTCACTGCTACAGCTGTCATTGCCACTATTCATATTATTACTATCCACTATATGCTTCCTATAATCACTATGGTTATCACATTTCAGTAGTGCCACTGGTCTTGCTCCCAAACTTTAGCACCACATGTAGCACATTAAAAGTCATACACATCAACATGGAGTGGTTTCAAATGATGTAACTTACATAACAAATTTCATCAAACCTGACCAGCAGATTTTAATTTGACATGTGCAGAAAAGCGGCCAGATAGGTACGTTCATACCCTGTGAATGTTATTTACTGGCATACTGTACAAAGAACACACAGTAACTGGAACAAATTTCTTACACCAGCTCAAATAATACTGTTTTACTTAAAACAGTAATGGCCACTTAAATTTGAACCGTTTATCTAAAGTGAAAGCTGCTATCAGATAGACATCTGCTTGGGAATGCAATGTACTCTTGGTACTTCACAACTGTAAACTGAAGACTCAGCCTAACCGTCAAAACATCAGGATACTTTCTGGTAATAACATAAAGGTCTATCCTGATGGCATCAGCTGCCCTTCGTGGAAACATGAACATTATGATAACCTGCTGCACAGCAGAAATTCTCCATACTTGACAGTTATTACTAACAATAAGCCAGTACAACCATAAAGAACCACACTGAGCAGCTTTGTCCTATGACTTTTGTGGCCTGTGGCTGACAAGTGATTAGGGCTTTTAAACTTTGGCTAGATCACTCATTCAGCTGCCTCTCTCTCTCAGTGACATTCTGCAGTGACCATTAGCACCAGACCCAAAACTCATTCATACAACACACACACACACGTCACAAAATGGTAGTACATCATTGGACTTCCTTGTTTGTTGGAGGTAGTAAAATAATGTGTTTAGATATTATATGTTTTCTACACAAACAGAAGAGGTGAAAATAGGAAATACATAGTAATCGAGGAAACTTTAATTCAAAACTAAACAGTGTTGAATTAAATAAGGGAGTAATTTACTCTAAACAATGTAAATTACTCAATTACTTAGTTCTGAGGTTAAATTTATGGTAAAAGTAAGAAAAAGGGTATACTATTGTTTGTACCTGTACACCAGAAGAAGTTCCTTCTAGTTGCCCCCCACAGTACAACAAAATTAACATGTAGATTCTTACCGTTACTTCGTATGGCACATCTCTGCTTGTACAGCACTTTTTTAAAGTCTAGAATTTGTTATTTGTGTATAGCAAACAGCGCTCATAGATGGCAATGAAATCAGAGTGATAAAGAAATAAAGTACAGTTCTAAACTGCAACTAATTTATGAGGGCATAAATGAAAACCTAATTAGTACAATTCATAGTGCTTTATAAAATCACAATCCATGCACTGCAAATATACAAAAATAATATCCAAATGCATATTTTACTTGATCAAACAGAATTTCATCATCATAATTATAGGTTAACTGTACAAAAATAAGATATCTCACTAAAGCCTGACAACTTCAGTAAGATAACAGTGTAATTTCTCTCATGTTTCATAGGTTCAACAAAATGCGTACTCAGACCTACACCTGTCAGTCTTACTTTGTTAAAATAATCCAAATCATATTTTGCCAGGGCCCAAGTTACTACTAAATTTGTCCAGTCAAAACTATAATATAATCAGCTATAAATTTTGGTGATACTGCATTTGAGCTGCAAAACATATTTTAGTAACTCTACTCACAAAGTCTAATATACCAACTTCCAAAATGTCAAAAGCAGGCAGCTTCTCAAAAATCCATCAAGAGTATGGAGAAAATTCTGAAATATTCACAAACCTGGGCACTACTGTCCAAAGTAGATGACTTAGCAACAGAAGAGTGTAAAACTGAAGAAACATTAGAAAGTTACACAAGCCAGAACTCACAGCAAATAAATCTATACTTAGTGTGACTGTACATCAATGGCACATCTGCTAATGAAGCTACCACCTATCTCTCCCCTGTCGCTGAACATGCCAAAACCCAGAACAGCTCCCAACTGCAAAACTTTCACACTCATTTCCAGACATGAAGTAAACTTCCACTTCCAAATGCCCCACCCAAGAAACAGCCCCATTAATATCCAGCAGAGTTACCCTAGGAGGAAGAGGTCCCAGACTAGAGAATGATACAGTGCATTTCTCAATGCAAACTATGCAAACTACGCCTCCTCACACATGTAGCCAAGGCACCTGCACTAGATGCAGGCTAATGACATACATGTTCCTGTTAGATAATTTTGTCCTAAATTCAAATGAATTGCTCCTCCACATTTCCTTAGTCAAGATTGTCAAGTCCCGTGAAGACTCTTGGGACAGGAAAAATCTACAGTTTTCACTGTTTCTTCCACACACTGAACAGCACGTACATGAGAACTTCTCTCAGAAGATGGGGGGGGGGTTAATCTTATCAAATCCAAGATTAAATACCTCCTGTTACAAATGCTGGCTTCATATCTGTTATACAGTTAATCAGGTTTTGTGTAAACTAAACAACCTCATTAACCCTACTGACCCTGTCACTCTGTCAGTCAAATAAAACTAATGCACAATAAACAACACTAAATAAGTTATGTAAAAACAAAGCACACATACTAAAAATAAATATCAAGCAATCTGCTGCTGCCACTATGATTACACCACCCTCTGATACAGCTAAACAAAAGGAAAAAATTATCCAGAGCAAATGCAGAATGCAAACAAATAACATAAGATGCCAGAAAATGTAGCAATGTAACATAATAAAATAATAACATATATAACCAAATCAATATAATATTACAGCAATGTATGAACTGACATACACTTGTAGCTACAGATAACATACAATTCCCCATATTGCATTTACCTATGTATGTTCCATGACTTGCTAATCTAAAAATAATAAAAGTCTGTATGATGCTTCAAGCAGCAACAGTTAGAAATCGAAACGTATTCTGTCACCTTGCAATGAAATACAAGAGCCCTATGGAAAACTATGCCTATACTAAGCCTGTATATTTAGAAATCCAGTGCAAAAGTGTGAACTGCATGACAATTACATTACCAATTACAAAAATAAAGGTGCCAAAATTTTATGTGGCTCATTCAGACAGCACAGGAGCTCTGACATTGATCACAACTGACCTCAAAGGAAGCCTTTCTTTGTGAATTTTTGGAGGCACATAGAGGAGGGATATGCCAGTTTTACAAAAATTTAGCAGCCACTTCAAAATTCTGGGTACTAGAAAGGTGACATGAAGTTCCACTCTGGGGATACACAAATATTAGGAAAGAAAGCACAAAATTCAGTCATCTGGGAGATCTGGCACTTGGAACTTGTGCACACCTGACACACAGCCTGAGCCTTGAAACCTGCAGATGTAGTTGCTGCACACCTCCTCAGCCACAATGGACTGCTAATGAAGAGTGGTATTACACAGAACTATCTCCACAGGGTTCTTGGCCATCCTGCTACAGACTGGAGCCCCCGGAAAGGTAAAAATATTCCGACTGTAATCAGCAGTGTTGAGCAACACCGTGGTAATGTTCCTGTCAGCCAAGAGGAAAGTGTCAACACTGGCCATAAGCAATTTCTGTTCAGCACCAGCCAGACAGTCCTTTATGTCTTAGAGCCTCTGACATTACTCAGTTTCCTGCCTGGCCTTTCAGCAGCTTCAATTAGCACCAGACTAAGGATTTTTGTACTCTGCTATTGATATTCTCTACTGGCCCTTGTTACCTATATAATTTTAGTTCTTTGATAACCTTTCTTATAAATAACAGGAGTGCAATGCATTGCCAATCATTTTTCCCATGCAGCTGTTGACATGATAATGGCAAAAGCATGTAGTTTGTGTGTGTGCAATATTACTGTAATATTTAATTTAAAAAACTATACCTTAGACTGAAGCATATAGTATAGTCAAAAATTTGGCATGCCACAGAAATGTCTTATTAACAATGCATTACAGCTTTTGTGAACAGATAGACCTATATATAACTTCCTAATGCACAGCAATACTGACCTGCCTCAGTTCAACAACTCTTTATATATTTTGAAATAGCAAACAACTGTAAAATGTACATGTACATTAGGCATGTAATAAATGAACACAGACCATAGAAGGATGCTGGCAGAAAATGACAAAATATAATCTATTTTAATTGTCCCTCTCATTTTCACCCTTAAGATGGACATAGCACATTTCTCTGAAAGAGTGGTACATGTTGACCAAACTGTGAAAAGCATCACACCAAACTACACAGCATCAAATTCAAGAACACAGTATTCTACTTCACTGAGGAAGTATACTGACTTGTACAAGAATCCTGTATATGCCATATTCTATCTGACCCACTTCATACATGTCAACTTTACCAGGTGACATAAAGTTACACTAGTAACGGTCCTTAAACCCTCAGCACCCACCTCATAAATGAAAGAAATTAACAATATGCAGCACATGAACGTAGGTCATTAGTTTAACATTCTCCAGCTCTCACAATTTTGGTTTCCTTCATAGTGAAGGAATACATGCACATAAAAATTGTCATGATATATGAGGAACTTGTAGCACCACTACAGAAGTACATGTAACTTAGCAGTAATTAACATAATATTCTTGCTATCCCATATTAAACTTCAGCTAGTCATGACTCCATTTAGACTGTAACCCATGATTGTACTCCACTATTTCACACACAATATATTTTACATTATTTAATGTTATGACAATACAGGGATGGAGTCAGTATGTGCAAGGAACAATGTCCCAAGATGTGAGATCATCTGAAGATACTGAATGAACTCTCCAACCACTGTTACAAGGAGATATGAAAATACAAATGCTTTCAAGATACAAGACCAAGAGCAAGAATTAAGAAAACAAACATCATGCAGCAACAGTCCTTCTTAACAAACATGACAGGCACACTTTCTCCACCTTTTACAGTACTCAAAGACTTACTGAAATCCTCACAACAGCTCACCACTGGACCCTATAATGAGCCAGTTTAGTCCTGCCTCTACCCTCACACCACATTTTACATTGTAATAACAACCTAAAGTTTTTGTATGTCTGAATTTCCATGTTGTTGGGCTGATGTGTACAAACTTTTCACCATGCTGATGTGCTGTACATGCCTCTTTTCATGTGAAACCCCTTTATCTCAAGGTCCAAATATTCTAAACTTATTCTGAGTTATCCCATTGTGTATAATGTTCACACACAATAAAATTCAATGCATCAGTCAAATAAAACTCTATTTCAAAAAGAACAACACTTTATATAGCTACATGTTTCAATTCACACTGAATCACCACCATCATCATCATCAGGCATTCATACAAAAACTTTAAAACACACAAGTTTTTCAAGCTCTTGGCAATTTGCATATTTTTTAAAAATTTATAAGTTTTTATACACAGGCATTATTAAGGAGAAATATATATATATATATATATATATATATATATCTTTATTTCTTTTCAGGGTTTTCAAGAATCAGTTCACACATTCATGTGGAGGGACCGAATTACGCATATCAGTTAAGGACCTTAGTTTTAATAATAACATATTTTCATCCAAAAACAACAATTTGAAGAGAATTTAAAAAGAAAAAGAGGAAAAAATTAACATGTGCTACAGATTAATCTCCAAGTTTTAATATTTTTAAAAAGATAATTAGTGAGTTTCACTAAAGTATAGTGCAAACAGCTTGAAGAACTGCTGTGTTTTAAAGGTTTTGTACAAATGCCTGATGACGACTCGGTGTGAATGGAAACATGTAGCTATATAAAGTGAATTCCTCCTGAAATAGAGTTATGTTTGATTGATGTGTTCTATTTTTATTTTGCACCCAAATATTCTCCTCAGCAACAGTCTACAGAGGAGGATGTTTTGTCATTTAGGCAGCGAGCAAGTTAAATGTCCATTTTGATTCAGTTGGCCTCAGGTTGTATCTAACTGAACATGTACCCAGACATCAGGTGCAGTATGTTACACATACCTACACTAGGATGTAATAATGTAATGTAATGTAATGTTGCCCTGAGCATGCCACCAATGCAAGCGAGGGAGTAGAGGTACAGCTTCACTCATTCCTAACCTTGGCACTAGAGAGTGGTGAGAGTTCGGCTTCATGTCTCATCCAGTTTACTCCCAGGAAAAGAGCTCCTGGCATCTGAACAGGAGGCTGTGTGGGCCACACAGCTATTCTGGACATTTTGGAAAACAAAAAATCTCAGGCCCCTACCAGAAATCAATTCATGATTCTTTCACTGTCCCAGCCCATAGCAAGCTTAGTAAATACACAGACAACACAAAAATAATTCCCCAGCAGGTCATTAAATTAAAATTAATTTTATACAATTATTTAATACTTGCAACATGACCAAAACACATTTGTCTTGATTTAGAAATAAAGCACACCTTCTTCCAACTATCCCTACTCATGATGGCTGCAAGGAACATATTCCTCAGAGTTCACAGTGAAAATGCAATTCAGCGTCAGTTTTAAGATTTTGAAACACTGCATGATGGTCCCTTAAAACCAGTGCTACTTTTGTTGTGGTAATATTAATTTTGAATAAGAAACTTTGCAAAGAACTTACAAGGCCTAGTTTACTGCAAATGCTTCAGTGTATATGATGAGACTATCAAAAATTAAAAATCAACACATGGACAATTAAGTTACATATTTCTACGTGCAGGTTTCCAGAGTATGTGTGTGTGTGTGTGTGTATATATATATATACACACATACGTGGGCTGTCCGGAAAGTTTCCGAACGTTCAAAATACCCCGCCATTGCGTCGACCTAGCGGGGTGCGGCAAGTACCACTCTCTAGTAATGAGTTTGACAAACTGCGTCGCGAAAACCGCATTGCCCTATCTTGCTTAATCACTGTGCTGTGCTTCTTTATGTGATCACATGTTTGGCGCGTCTGGCGATTCTCTCGAGACAAGAAAATGAGTGTTTTTCACGAGCAACGAATTTGTGTGGAATTCTGTGTGAAAACTGGAAAATATGCTACTGAGACATTTGAAATGTTGAAAATAGCATTCAGGGAAGAAGCCATGTGCAGGACTCAAACGTACGAGTGGTGGAAACGTTTCAAAGAGGGCCGAACTTCGGGACGGCTATCAACGTCGAAAACTGACGATAATGTTGCAAAAGTTCGTGAAGTCATCCGATCAAATCGTCGTTTGACAGTTCGAGAGGTAGCTGAAGAAGTGAGTATCTCAAAAACAGTGTACCATGAAATTCTTACCGAAAATTTGGGCATGCATCGCATTGCTGCCAAATTTGTGCCATGCCTGTTGACGGATGAACAAAAACAGAATCGATTTGACGTGAGTCAAGAGCTTCTGGACCGAGCTAATGATGATGATAACTTTTTGAAAAACATTATTACAGGAGACGAGACATGGGTGTACGGGTACGATGTCGAAACGAAAGTCCAATCATCACAGTGGGTGTCAAAAACGTCGCCGCGACCAAAAAATCGCGCCAAGTGCGTTCACACTTCAAGGTGATGCAGGCGGTATTTTTTTATTCTGAGCGTGTTGTTCACTATGAGTTTCTACCACAAGGCCGGACAGTCAATAATGAGTATTATCTGGAAGTTATGCAACGTCTTCGTGAGGCAGTCAGGAAAAAAAGACCTGATGCGTGGCGGGAGAATCGATGGATGCTCCAACATGACAACGCGCCCTCACATTCATCGTTCCTTGTCCGTGACTTCTTGGCCAGACACGCGACGACTGTCCTTCCACAGCCTCCGTACTCTCCAGGTCTCGCACCAGCTGACTTCTTTCTGTTTCCAAAGCTCAAATCAACGCTGAAAGGCCGCCGTTTGGAGTCTATTGAGGCGATCAAGACAAATTCGTTAGCGCATTTGCGCAGCATTCCCAAAACAGCTTTCCAGGAATGCTTCAGAACATTGAAGAAACGCTGGCAGCGGTGCACAGTAGAGGGGAGTAGTTTCATGGCGACAAGGCTGAATAGCTTCAAGGCAAGACTGGAAAATTTTTACGCGATATATTCGGAAATTTTCCGGACAGACCTCGTATATATATATATATATATATATGCCTGTACTATAAGAGCTGTTTTCCTAACCTATCAACTGAAAAATATGTTCTTTTAAAATCACCAACAAAGTTAATCATATTCTATGGGTTATTTTCTTGAAACCTGAGAACTGTGAATGAGGGCCATCTTATGTTTGGGTACATATGGTAATAGCATTATAAGAACTAGAAACTAAAACTCAAATCAAAAAAGAAGAGAAAAAAGAGTAAAATAAGAAAAAAGAAAATAAAAAATGTGCAATATCACCTGCACTGTATTAGTACAAATGCAGAGACCACAAAGGATGGAAAAACAACCAACAATTGCATATTTCAGTTGCCAGATATAAGTTACAGCTACATGACAACTTGTTAAAACTGAAACTGGGAACATTCTACCAAAATAAGAAAATTCATTCTTGAATCACAACAAATGCACACACTAGCCCCCAATTTTATGTTCCTCTATTTAAGCCTTTCTGTCACTTAATGTTCAAATGCATGCATCCCAAGTCTATAACCTTAGTGTTATATTTCCTCCAGTTCTGATTCTCCTACATACAGGATTCTAATGCACTGCTCCCCAGAAGAACTTTAAACACAGATTTCACTGTTAAGGTTTTGTATACAAAAGTCTCTAATTCAGTGACCATTTTTCAGAAAGAAATGGGACACTTCAAACCCAAAACTGCGTACTTCATTTTGTTCATAAGTGTGTCACATGGCTGTTATCTGATGTGAATAATATTTGGACCAAATGTACCCACTTCAAGCAGCTGAAGACTCATGTCTTTTCAGTGCTATTTTACAAGCTGTAACAAAGAATACAAAACATGTAATCATCACACCCCTGTGAAAACAGGCTATTCAATAGTCCAGTGGTACTCTACCACCAGATCTGCAATACAGCAGCAGATTTCTGTAATAAACCAGTAGTGCTAAGACACACATAACTTTGGGGGGGGGGGGGGCCCAAAAAAAACAAAAAAACCCAAAAATCCAAAAATGAAAAAAAAAAGAGGTAAAAAAAATTTTAACTTTTCAACAAAG
>Ga0123352_10018018_pt1 | contig 11253 bp, 5 predicted proteins | sample TergutLab28metaG_FD_89700 | JGI IMG/M metagenome (GOLD analysis project Ga0123352, IMG submission 89700) | Labiotermes labralis P1 segment gut microbial communities from Petit-Saut dam, French Guiana - Lab288 P1 | ecosystem: Host-associated > Arthropoda: Insects > Digestive system > Gut ... | reverse complement strand
GGAGGTCAAAATTGCATTACACAGCCTCTGCTATCATCACACCTGTAGGTGGCCGTCTCGTGCACGAGACGGCCACCTACAGGTGTGATGATAGCAGAGGCTGTGTAATGCAATTTTGACCTCCTCATGATGAGCAGATGTGCTCGAAACATGTAGAGGCATGAAATAAAACTTATTGTGAAACAAATTTTGTGCATCAAGTTGGTTAAATAGTGAGATAAATATACTGAGATGCACGGCCAGTTAAAAAAAAACCAATGGAAGCTGTTTACTGGTGTAACAAAAAGTCGACTGATTAAGGAGCTTTAAAAGAAAATACAAACAGAGCCAGTTTCACTGTAAATTCGACGTATCTTATGACGTGACACGATACAGATATCGTTTAATTGCAAAGCAGGTGCCCCGACTGACCTGATTGTGCTCGATGTTAATACAGACCACTTGGTTGTATTATGGCTGCAGCAGCATGTCACGCAACGTCACAGTTGAAACAATCGTGTGGCCCTCTTAACGATTTCAATTGTGTAGACGCTTCTTTATGGCCACGCTTGTATTGCTGTAACAAATCTACTGGGAACCTCTCTCCAGGCAAGAAAAGAGCTATATATATATAAGGCAAAATTCACCCTAGAAGAGGCAAGAAGGTCCAGAGAGAGAGTGTAGTATTAGCGCCACTCTTTCATTTTCCTTGGCACTTCATGAGGTTGGGTGGCCAAAGCTATGCCCCAACCGCTTTACGCCCGGGAGAATAGACACGGTACTCATTGTACTGGAGGCTGAGTGGATCCTAGGGCTTGTCTGCACGGGTGCGGAAAAGTTCGCCCTCACCGGGATTCGATCCCCGAACCGTCCAGCCTATAGTGACCCCCTATACCGACTGAGCCATCTCGCTCTCCTCCTTCCCCCCCCCTTCCACAAACATATGTGTGTGTCTTTATATTGTAAATAAAATAACATAAATACTAGAATATCCATCAATAACTTCTTTTAAATTACGACAAGCGTTAAGTTTGTTTGTAAAATACTTCAAAGAACATGCCGCTACCTCCTAATTAGGTCTAGAAACGAACTTATTACTCTAATAAGCATAAGAAAGCCTTGTGCTTTTATGATTAATCCAAACAAGGTTGGTTTAAAGAGACTGATATTTATGAGGCTGTAGTTTCTCATTGAATAAGAAGTTTGACGCACTAGGGCCGATGTGGACGCTTTGATTCAGATATGCATGTCCTGCCCTCCACCTTGGTAGCCTAGTCACCATATTGCCTATTCTGTTCCGCCTCTTCTCTACTCGTATCTTACAGCTGACTTCTCCTTCACACCCGTTCTGTTCCTTGCAGTTTCATTCTTGACTTTGTTTGTCCAACATATGTCAGGCGACCACCATAAAACACACATTCCAGTATTCTTTAGATGGCACTATAGGCAGACTGCTATTAGACGACCTATCGGCGGGGAGATTTGTGAGTAACGAACTGTCTGACCGACATACAACATCCTGCAAACCGTAAGTCCGAAAATTCATACGATCCAGACCATGTTATTTCTATCCCAAATCCTACAATCCTGTCATAGGGAATATGATTTTAATGTTACCTTCAAGAGATAAATTTGAAAAACAAATTGCCCGATCAATATTGTTTACGTATTCCTCTCTAATTCCTTTAAGATTCGGCACGGAACCTCCAAAGCACGTGTAGTTACTGTAGATTACTCGTAAGGGCTCAGTTAAATACCTTACCGTCATCATCTGTTGTGTTTCTCTCGTCTTCTGTTTGTTTACATTGAGCTTCTCCTTCTACTGATATCGTCGACTGTGTTAATCTACAAAAGAAAATGTCTGGATGGTATAAACATGCCTTTTGATCCTACTTTCTTCTACTTTATACGCCCATTAGCATATCATATTTATTTTTATGTAGCTGGGGTGATCAAACCCCGGTTAAATTGGGCCATATTTTAAAAGGCAGGAAGTATACCATAAAGAAAAATCACCCCCTTTCTACGTAAAATAGAAACAGAAAAAAAGACACTAGAGCTTCAGTATTTACCATTAGTTATACCGAACGCTGCGGCCAGTGTCTCTGCACGTCACTTCTGTCACTGAAACATTTACGTGTGACTCCTGGTGGTGACAACGGACCCTCCAAGACGTGGCCGCCCTCTCATGTAAATTAAAGTGAGAATTAAGTTTCTGATCAATGATAAGGGCTGTGCCAGCCATCTGACGGCCACCAAACCTGCCTTTTATAGTCTGAATACAATTTAGGTTCATTGTTCCAGTTAATGACGATACTGTGCACTGAACACCAGCATGCCCGTTTGGTATTATATTATGCGCCTCTTTAAGGGTGTCAAATGACATGTAAGTCGATATCCAAGCTGGGATTCTGGCACCGGCATATTTAGTGTTTATATTACAACGCTGTAACACCGCGAGTCTATACCTTGATCCCATTTATTGCTACAAAGTGTTGTATATCCGAATTTCTACGCCACCCGTAGCACAAGCGGAACATTTATCTCGGTATCAAATACTGCTTATCTTGACGATCGGTATGTGAGCTGCGTATTACACAGTCTCTGGACGAGAGGTTTTAGAACGGTCTTGTCCACCAGTCCCACCTGAGTAGAGCTGTCCTTAATTCTTGTGCCCGAAGACGCAGCCAGTCCCCTTATGGAAGGTTTGTTTTCTTTAAATCCAGGACAATGGGCAAAGTACATATAATGAACGATTAAAAATGTGACAAACAATCATGGGAATCCTAGAGAATCTAGGTGCTTTCTTAAATGTGCAAATCGTATGGTTCAGAATTGCACGACTCTTTGATGGTAGAAACCACAAAATATTGACAGATATTGGTTTCTCAATTAATATTCGGCCTGCAAGGACCTAGGAATTTATCTGAGATGTCTAAGTGTTGTAACCACTGTATTATTGCAAGCTTCATCATGATATTTTCAGTTTCCAAGAGTCAAACAATATAAATTAGGTTTCAGTAGGTTTGACAAATATGAATATAGGATTGTTTTGTGTTCTTAAATGACTTTAAAGTAATAACAAAAAAGAAACTGTTGTTTCTTCAGCATCTCTTATATTACTGTATTAAAGGCTTATTCTTGTAAGCAGCGTGCCACGGTGTGTGGGGGGGGGGACTAGGCGAAGGCAAAGTTTAAGTAATTTTTACACCCGGAAAAACAGAGGAAGATTGTGCAAGATGTAGGAGGAGCTATTTCTGATTTCGTCTGTGAGGCTATCATTATGTCTAGTGCCATGCTGTTTGTTTTCCTACGAACCGAAACATGTTTAACTCTTTGAAGAACGGCCTTCATTTAAATTATACGAGAATTAATACAAAAAGTCAGGTTCCTGGAGCACAAAGGATCCGTCTCTTTGGACTGTTAGTTGAAGTTGTATACAGAAATAATCGGTGTTTGTTGTGTGAATTACACATAGTGAAGCACCTAAGTCTCTGTGTGGGGAAATGACTAGCTCCTTAAAGTAACAGCGCTTGGCTCATGCAGGTACTGTTCGGCTTTTAAAACAGGTTCATATCTTCTGTTGGTTAGTGTAACTACCTTTGCCGAAAACTTTCGCGGGCATTTTACAAATCCATAAAAAATCCGAGAGAATACAAATTTTTGTAGATTCAGTGTTTGTCTACGATGTTCCGCTGACGAAGATAGAATAGTCCGAAATTTAAATAACGAGGTACATAATAATTACAGTTAACAGGGCGACTAGGCCTCGGGCTGGACGGTCCTTGTCCAAATTCCAGCCAGGACAAGAGATTTTTTTCTCCAGATTGTCCAGACCGGCTCTTTGGCTCACCCTGTCTCCTAGCTTGTGGGTATCGGAGTTCTTTCTTTGGGTCAGGAAGCCGGGGTGTGTTGCTGACCATTCACATCAATATAGCGCGGGATTAAAAATTAGTAAAACTTTACACCTACTCTCCTCACTTGCCTTTCTTGCCTTGGACAGTGACACCTTTACCTTGACCTTCTTGAAGATAAATTGAGTAGTGTTTTCTTGGTATTAGCTGTATGATAGCAAAATGAGTACATAGCACAATATAAATAACTTCGTAGTCAATAAAGATACATTTGTGACTTCTTTAAGGGTGTCATTCCGGATTTCGGACGGAAGAACGGGAAATAAAATACCTCAGTCATGATAGCTGGTGGCTCATTGATATTAAAACCAGTACCTCTCCGATAAAGTATAGAATACCTTCATAATACCAGATTTTTAAGTCTACATCTTATAATTACTAGGTTTGTACCAACAGTCAACAAACACAAACGTTAGCGTATTCCACACAACAGCAAAGCTCTCTCGTGAAAAATAACATATTCATACGATTCAGTTCTACGAGATGAGAGACTGTATCGTCTGACATTCCTTAAGAATCATAACTTCAACATAACCGCTCCGAGCACCTGCAATATCGGAAAAAATATTTCACGTTCGTAGGACGAGCCAGGACGTTTGAGTGTCATTAAATAACCACGGCTAATGCAGCCAGATAACGCTTCTATCTCCTCTTCCTTAAAATAGCGAGAAGCGTCATAGGGAATGGCTGGACATATTTCTGACATTTACTGCAAGCAGTAAAAGAAAGATTTTCTTGTGATTTAATTGGTTGCTTTCGTAATTAATTTTTAATGTGAAAATAACTGGTATCAAAATTTATACTTGTACTTGAGGAGTCTCAGCAAATTTGTAGTTTCAAAATTCCAACAACTTCCAAGGAACGTCGCCATTTGCTTCTGTGGTTCACAGTACTGATTTTAAATTCCAAACGAGGTGCTACTGACCACCCACAGCAGATAAAGGACAGACTAGCACACGAGAATATAAATACCATCTTTTACGGACCTCAACTACTTACATACATTTGTCAGTTGACACAGATCATTCGCGTTTAATCAGGTCAGACCCAGTGACGGCTACCCGATAGTTTTCTTTTTACACTGTCAGAAGGGAAGCTTACATAAACAATCGGCGATTATTTGGTAAATGTATTTGTAAAATGATCGATACCACATAAAAATAAGCAAGTAGGAATACTTTATGGAATTCAGTTGAACGTGGTCAAACAAATGAAAGAGTGCTATAAGGCTCTCCTTAGTTACATTTCTGGCAGCATTATGTTCTTCGTCAATTAATTTCAATAAGAGTGCACCGTCACTAGTACCTTCTCAACAACAAACCTGTGTTGACATTGTACAACCGGGTTTATAGGAGAGTAACTAGCACGACAGCTACAGTACACCTCACCACAATTGCGGGCATTTAACGCGTGTTTATGGACATTACCCTGTGGCAAGTTGAACCTAAAGTCCTAAAAACCATGTTTACGTACACACACATGCATACACACACACACATACACATGCATACACACACACACACATACACACATACACGCACACACACGCGCACACACACACATACACGCGCGCGCGCACACACACACACACATACACGCACACATACACACACACACACACACACGCACACATACACACACACACACACACGCACATATGTGTATAGTATTAATTTAGTCACCGAAAACGTTTCTTTTTAAGATCTGTATTATCCATTAAAAAGGCATTTCACGATTACAAAAATGAAACCAACAGGGAAAGTGTATCTACAACAAATAAAACTCTTAAAATAAAGTGATGATAAATTTGTAGGATATGTAGGAAAATCTTGACAAAACATTAGACTAAGGCAACTCTACATAATAGACATAATGGTATCTTTGATTATACATTTATGGAGTTTTAGATTTTAAAGTGTTATACCCATCAGATTAGTCTGAAGATGGTGACGTAAAGCGAAACATGTTGCTAAGGTAAATGCCTGTTTTATCAACAATAAAATTACGCTGGCGGTGTTGAAATGCTATTTACTGTTTCGTATAACAAAACGCGATGCCGAACATCAAAATTACAAAAGAATATATTCTCCTTAAAGCAAGCATTTATGGCCTAATTTGAAATATGCCAACAGTTGACTGACAAGGTCTGAGGAACATACGAAGAATTTCAGACGGGATAAATAGTTCTGTGGGCAGCCAAAGCAGGGTACACTTGCATATAAACAGGACATTAAACCACAAGGCTTTCAGGACTAGTACGCCATAGCATCAAAATGTACAGTAACACAATATGAGAGGGGGTTGTGGAGTGGGTTCGGCTGGTTGCGAAGGGGTTTAATTGGTAATTTTTGTGAAAGCGGTGGTAACATTTTACATCAGATAAAAGCAGGAAATTTCTTGACCGTCGGCGGAATTATCATGGAAGATCTTTTACAAGATATGCGTGGCAAGGAAGACGATCAGCGTATTCAAATTGTGTATTTGTCAGTTGGTTTGGATACAAGTGCAGTGCACTTTGGATTGTCCTGCAATGTGCCTGCGCACATTGATATTTTGTGAATGTTGCTTGCAGCAGGCTTGGTATTGTAGAGACGTCAAGTTAATTATATGAATTTGCCTGATTATATCTAATATATTTTCGGTTTATCTGGAGTAAAACCAATAATTTTTTAAAACTTATTAGCCTTTGTGAACACATACTAGAATATCGTTGCTACAGAAGGCACAAGTGGTCCCTTTCCGAGTCGCATTTTATGCGAAGGATATTTTTGCAGTTGCATCATGTCTGGAAATTATAGACATATATTAAATATATAGAAAATATATTTGAAAAAATATATAATATTTCATATAACTATGAAGCAATGATATAAAAAATCATTAAAAATCTCATTCTTGTCTTTTATGAAAACCAGAATAAATAACAAAATCAAATGGATGTAATATCTAAATGTTATCCGTAATAATGACTACATTTTAGTTTGTTAAACAGATCATGACTACATTTTAGTTTCTTAAACAGATCATATTGCATCAGAATATCTATATCATTTGACTTGTCTAATGTGCTTCTTGTTTACTTGTATATCTGTTGTATGTTTGTTTGTGTACGTAAGAAAACTTGACCCCAGCTTCACAACATATTTGTCCTTTTTTGTTGTTACACCGTGCATGTTGTAGAGTTACTCAATTATTACACCAACCACTGCACATAAATAAAGTTTATAAAATTTACACATTAAAACTTTAAAAACGCTCCGACATGTTTCGGTCCTAAGACCACCATCAGGGAGCTATATATTCCTTGCTAAAGTCACACTAGAAATGGTCACAGATTAATTTCGTTGTACAATTTGTGTGTTGTGGCAGCAATCTGTGACTATTTCTAGTGCGACTTTAGCAAGGAACACGTATATAGCTTCCTGATGATGGTCTTAAGACCGAAACATGTCGGAGCGTTTTTAATGTTTTAATGTGTAAATTTTATAAATGTTATATATGTGCAGTGGTTGGTGTAATAATTGAGTAATACTCGTACATGTCCTCATTTGTACTTGTTGGTAATGCCTGTGACGAATGTCGTTGTGTGTAAAATTGACTTATGTGAATTTCTATGCATGCTGGATAATCGTATTCAAGGAAAGCACATTACATTGTTTTAAAAACAGGTCCAAAAGATTACTGCAGTACTCTACAATGGTCAACGAATTATGGAACAACTGAACGTCTTTCTTTTAGACAAAATGTGATATAAATGACAAAACAAATGTGAAGCGTTATTTGTGTGCTTTGATGTTTACTGTTTTTGTTGTCACGCTGCACTTAGGCTTCTGAAAGGAGGCGTTTCTATGATGAAACAAGAAAGAGCAACGAAGGATGCGTAAGTATATTAACACTAGTTTACAGCTACAGGGGGCAATACGAGAACCATTCGGACACTCAGAAAACAACTTGTTTAATGGTATTGACATACACTTGAGCACAAAGCCCACTTTATTTGCGTTTCTATGAAATATGATATATTCTGTGGGCTATACCAGCAAGAACATTATAAATGCCTGTGCCTACTTCAATATTTATGCGCTTCCTTACATTCTTTCACGTCGGTTTGGAGAAATAATACAGTAATGTTGTTTGGACGCGATTGATAAAGGTTTCATTTAGAATCTAGACTTTGTTATGCAAAGGTTTCATTTAGGATCCAGTCTTTGTTAGTTTGTGTATTATCATCGAATTATGTAGTGAAAGGTACATGCAGTTATGAGTTATCATTAGCTGTATATAACATACTTTATATAAAAGAAGAATATAGCCAGCGCAAGCAGTACTCATTGAGTTAAGTTTTGATCAGAAAGTCTGAAGGAATTGCCTAGGCCTAAAAGGAAGGATAAAGTTGCAGTGTTTCTAGGTCAAAGAGAATGGGAAGTGTGTGGACTATATTTATTTGGTTCAGGACAGAGAGAGACAGAATGGAAGGAACTTGTGAATACGGTTAAAAAATTCTAGTTTCATAAAAATGTGGACAATATAATTAACCTACAATGTCGAAAGACCAATTTTCCATGAATGCAGCTAAAATGATGTGGGGTTGTGCCAGTAGGTGCAGCTGGATTGGAAATGCAGAAAGTTTTTAGGTACCTCCAAATTATTTGCAACTTCTACGTAAGTCTACCGATACCAACTACACGAAACTCTCCTTTAACTCTTAATACCTACTCAACAGCCGAAAGACATTGGGTCCTACTCCGATATAGATTAAACCATTACAAATTGTTGTCTACTATTTTTTAAAAAGCCCCATTTCAATATTGTCCTAAAACAAGCAGGTTAAACGAGATGCATATTTCTGTGAGATGTTTCTATTATACTTCTAATGTATCCTGCATTTATCTCTTTCATGTTACATGACCTTCCATTTTTATATTTTATTTAATAACTGCAAAACTCTTAGACCGAGTACAAATTATTAAGCTTCTCTTTGTGCAATTTTCGTCAATAATTTTTAATTCTGTTCATTGTAGCTTTAGATTCTACTATGTACATTTACTTCCCAAGAATCTGTTTAAAATTATCTGATTTTGAAGAGCCAGAGGCAAAATTTTACACTCATTTAAAACAACAAGTGAAAAGTTATTATAGTGTTAGAAATTAATTTTCAGTTTTAAACTTAATTGTACTTCTCAATGCCAAATATGTAAACAATTTGCTTTTCTAATCGACGTAGCAACGCTGCCTACTATCACACCTGCCGAATAAATGAGTCCATCTGAAATGTAAGTCGTGAGTATCTTTGTCACAATATATTTCACATAAAGCTCAAATGCTGTCACAGCAAGCACTGGTAGTAGACCGAATGCAGTTTACACAACCACAAGTCACAAGTATGCATATTTCTTGAATTTCGGCACCTTACAAATACCCTCAAAGATAATTTCAGTGAATTACATTTTTAGGGAAAAACACCTGCTGCCTTTAACTTTACTGAGAATGAGAGGAATACAACGGCATACAGACCTCTACGCTGTGTGGAATGGGTCAAGAATGTTCATTTAATCATTATGTGTTTGTAATTTATTGAAGGAGGCTGTCACAGAATTACAGTTACGCAGTGGTATAGGTGTTCTGTTGTGTAATTAAGGACATCGACTGAACACACAGTGAAGACTGGAGGTAGAGCTCCATTCATTCTTGACCTTTACACCAGATACAGACGATTCTTCAACTTCACACCTCGGTCAATCTACCTCTGAAGAGGACTCCCGATTTTTATCTAAAGTGAGGCATGTACAGTACGTTTCTGAAGTGAGGCATGTACAGTACGTTTCTGAAGTGAGGCATGTACAGTACGTTTCTGAAGCCAGGACAGATGTGGTGACAAAATTAATGCCTCTGCAATGAATCGAAATTCAGTCCTCCAGCCTGGAGCCTGTGAGGGAATGGAATTAAGCACCTGAGTCACGGCGTTCTTTTGGCATGTGGCAAGGACTTTTCGTCTATAGAATTCAGAACATTTGCGGGAAACATCCTGCTTCCTTTACTCTATTTATGGACCTTTTTCAACGTACGAGTATGTATTGAAATTAAGCACACCACGACTCGGGGACAGAATAAATCTGAGTCTTCAGGCTTGCTTTCTTCTTATGCTATCCCATCGTATCCTGTTGCTGGAGATAACTCACGGTATAAAAGGCCACTGAATAAAGCTGACAATTCTCCTCCATTTAGTTTGTGGTTTAGAACTGTTGGCGCTGTGCCTCCGCATCTCATGGTTCCCTCCTTGGCACGTTGTTTAGGCACAGTGACAACACTTGCTGATAATTCATGTACCAAGACAACGTACAAAGTCTCTCATTCTGCGGAACCCATCCCTCCACACAAACTCAACGCTCGGTGAATTTTAAAGTTGGGGTATTTATTCAAATACATAAAACACTTCAAACCCTTTATTAAGTCAATAAAACAACAATTTTCCTACCAATAAAGACAATAAAATTGAGATTACGAAAATCATAAAAGGGAACTTTATGGCCTAATGAGCCAAGTGTAGTTAATTCTTGTACTGCCGGCGTAGAAAACTGGGAGAACGAACGTCAATTACACGATTTATCTCTTTTCACTCGTCACGGCTTTCTGTAGAATACAGAATTAAATGTGTATGTATATACATTTATGTTATGTGTCGCTTAATAATTGTGCTGGTTTTTAGCTTAATAATTGTGCTGGTTTTTAGCCCAAAATGTGCGCAAGATGAAGTAACAACGCATCAGCGTGTCAGGGTGCTGGTGTGAATGTGATAAATGTTAAACACTGTATTCATATCCATAATTTCCAATAAAACAACCCTGTTGTTACTCTTTACTCACAAATGTGTTATGTCCACAACACATCGATTCAAACCCATATACAAATTCCCCCCTTTTATCACTACATGAATATTATATACATGTAATTTTTGTACGCGCTGATGTTTACTACTACTACTACTACTACCACCACCACCACCACCACTAACTACCACTACTACTACCATTACCACTACTACTACTACTACCACTACTACTACTACTACTACCACCACCACCACCACTACTACTACTAATTACCAACACTACTACTACTACCACCACCACTACTACTAATTACCAACACTACTACCATTACCACTATTACTACTACTACTACTACTACTACTACCATCACCACCACCACCACCACCACTACTACTACTATTACCACTACTACTATTACCACTACTACTACTACTACTACTACTAATAATAATAATAATAATAATAATAAGCATGTAGAATGTGCAAGCAGAAGTGATAACCAGTAATATTGGGGACGACTGGAACCATCT
>Ga0123352_10018017_pt1 | contig 11253 bp, 10 predicted proteins | sample TergutLab28metaG_FD_89700 | JGI IMG/M metagenome (GOLD analysis project Ga0123352, IMG submission 89700) | Labiotermes labralis P1 segment gut microbial communities from Petit-Saut dam, French Guiana - Lab288 P1 | ecosystem: Host-associated > Arthropoda: Insects > Digestive system > Gut ... | reverse complement strand
TCTGCCACAAAGAGGAAAGAATCAGTTAACCGATGTAGGTATGTGTGCGTGTGGAATAATTTAATGGTTTAACTGGGGGTGGGGGCGGGCGGCGAAAGAAAAAAATACAACAGGGAACAAGAGAAAACTTATAATGTGAATTCAACACAGAACCATATCGCAATGTAGCACACATTTACTGACTTACGATATGCAGCACAAATACACCGTATATATGCTATGCAAATAGATTAAGTACCAAACAAGATCAACCATGGTCTAACAGAAAATCTAACTTAACCTGTCACAGGCCTACTTCAGAAATTCTTTACAATACAAGAACTTATCAACGCCTAAGAAAACAACAACGTGATGGAGTAAATATTGTCATACGTGACACAATCAGCGCCTCTGCGGAAACCAATCATAAGTTCCTTGGTGTCCAGACACAAAGACAACACGATAAAAAAAGGGGGGGAGGGCCTCAACTTCATAACGAGACTCTCAGCAAAAAGCATGTGGCAACTGGAAAAGTGTTTTAAGGAAAGGCGTTTGGCAACTCCAATGAAATGTGCTTATACAGTAAGGCTGGTTGCCTAGAAGTTACGATATCGGCTAGCGAATCGACTAACAGGACGCCGAACTTCGTACTGAACGCGATGTTTGCAAAACCCGGTTTTCTGGACAGCACGCCAGTTACAAACACCACTAAAGAACACAGAAGGCTTCTTCATACTAGGAGACGATATCAAAGCTTCTCTTGGTTACTGGTTCACGTCGCAGATAATCAGGTGTTAACCAAATAAAACCGAATGAAAAAAATCTACGATGGAACTTTTTATGTATAAGACCCCAAAAAGGAGTTCCGTAGACTTGTAGTCCTACGTACATATCAGTACGCTGCTGTTTTATTTCTGTGGCGAAATAATTATTAAACAGACTTCATAAATGTTAAATTAGTCAGGATACAACTTTGAATTTTCGCATCGTCGCCATGTTTGTCAGTGCTACCTAGCAAACAATATTTAACATGCAATGTGTAGGCGTACATGCTCTACCTCCATACCAAATTCCACAACTCAGCTCCAATGGTTCGTTAGTTACCGCCATCAACCCCAAAGCTATGGAAGTTCGCAAGGCCGCCATCGCACGTTCTATGTACAGCTTTGTCCTCACTCTGCTTCAGGATCATGCGGGTTAGGTAACAGTGCAGTTAGCCCTTCGCAGCGTGCGGTGAAGCCGTGCGCCTTTGTATGCAAAAGAGTTATTTAAGCTAACATGACATTTGAAAACACGAATCTCTGGCTGATCGTAATTCATACGTCCATACTTTTCTTTAAAAAGACCGCAGGTTTGAAGAAAACTAGATCTGACAGTTTCGGGTCTTAATGAAGAACCAGCAAGTAGGCTGCTACCATTCAATCTCCAAACTTACCCAAAAAATGCAAAGGAACCGCACAAACCTGCAGCAGAGTTGTCACTTCCCTACACTAAAGAAATTTTAAGAGTCCTGAGAGGAGATGCTACTTACAAGTGACATTTTAAGTGTCTTGACAGGAGATACTATCAGAGATATTTCAAGTCTCCCGACACGCAATGATTCCTTAACCAAATTACATACACTATCTTTGTGAATGACATATTCTGGCGAAGAACTGGAGACATGCATGATTTTTACCATAAGTAGCTGATGACATCAAAAGCTGTGAAAGTGGTTTGTCCGACATACAACTTGCAAAGACAACAGTCGTTGCAATTCTATAACAGCTCAACCTATACTTGACGCCAGGTATACTCACAACAACGAGAAAACTGAATTTCCGTTTTGCAAACCAACAGAAACTATAACGACAGCAAGGCAGATTAAAAAGTGTTAAGTGTGTTCCAAAAACACAGTGTGAGCTGCGATAATTTCACCAAGTTTGTAACAAAACACACACTTGTCATTCTTGCAGAAAATATTACTTAAGTACAGTGCCTTAAATTCAGGAATTCTCAAATAGCTGTGCTCAAAAATTACGCTGTGACTCGCAGGGGTCATATATTCTTATGTACAACGCACGCATGTCCTCAGTGAAGAAAGGAAATAATTTCCAAAATTATTTAGCGGAGGTGAAATCTGCATCAAATCCGATACTTGCTACAAGCGTTTGCTCTTAATGTATGAATATTAAAGATCAACGAAAATAAGAAAACACATTTCCAGCTCCTGCTGTTGGTCTTGGAAAAGACGAAAAATGGCAGAGGATTGAAACACAGCTTCGTCTCAGAAATGAAAGAGCATTTGCTCCGTTCTGAAGTAGAGTTGTATAGATATCTGCGATATGTCAAGACTCTTTCTTTTGGTCAAATCACCCTTCACATTTTCCGCTGCTGACACACCACAAATTTCACAAAAGTAACTGATCGAAGTGACAAATAGCAGAGTCGTCAAATCGGGGGTTTCTTCCCTTTCGGAAACTCAACACTATCTTCGCGAGCTCCAGCAATGTCCAGCACCTGCAAACATTGCTCTGAAAATTCTTCAGCTTTATCCAACAACTTATGACCGTTAATCAGGTTTTTGAAGTCTGCTTCAAAATAAAACTAAACAGAGAAAAATATACTGAATATGAAAGACTGTCTTCAATGTGCTCTTGCTTCAACTACTTTGAGAATCTTGAACCCGGCAGCAGCACGAAATGCAAAACCTTCCCATTAATACGCGGTTCTACCAGCACAGACGCCGGTGGGTTGGGAGAGGGGAGGTAAGCATCTGGAAACCCCTCTCTATGGGTACTGGGTAAAACCAAAATAAAATAAATATTGCAATACACTATACCAAACATGAACAGCAAAGAGTAGAACCATTTTTAAAATATTCTTTTTCCATAATAGGAATATGAAAGTGTTTAGCGACTTCCTGAACAACATTCGCTACACCTTCTTTAGACGCGAAAATGTCAGGCTTCCACCGCGGTGTAGCTGATGTCTTCGGTCGTCTGCGTCGTTACGCAGCGAAAACAACCCAGAACAGCGAATGGCTAAAATAGGTTTTCTGGCTGACCCAACGAAGGAGAGGGGACTTACCTACAGACAGCCGAGTTTTCGACACCCAGTTTCACTTACAGTAACCGGAATATAACAACAAAATCTCCAAGTCTTCTCTGCAGAACTGGCGTTTCATTAGTTGTCGTATCTCAGGTCTAAAGACCTAACGGGGTTGAGGTTGGAAAAAGGCTTAGAACCGCTGCTGTAGGCAAATGATGGGTCAGAGCCTTAAAATTATCAAAATCGGTTCTCTACACTTCCCTTCAAATTCACAATTCCCAGCCACTCTACTATTCAACGATGCAGTATGTTATGCAGCTGAAAAATAGCAGTTAAATGATCCAAGAATACATCACAACTCCTCGTGAATGATGAATATGTCAATCACAAATCAACATTACACATAATTAAACGGCAACTTACCAGCTTTTAAAAAACGTGTCCAATAATGATCACATTTTGTGCTATACTCACTGACGAAACGAAGCAAAGAGGAGCTCTTTTTGTCAAATTATATATACACGTACGTGTACTGTGTATGTGGCAAATCTCCTGACTACACAAGCCACAAAGAAAAACCTTCCGACTCTAATGAAAATTTCTGTGGCTGCAACATCAAATTGTACACAAGATTAAATATTACATCTACTTATGCCGGTGACAGTGAAGAATTGCAACGACTTTTCTGTCCCCTTCACGAGTCCGTGACACCAAGAATTAATGAAGAAGCGACATTTCTCGGGGACGCCCGTGCTGCTGCGAGGTTCATTAATGTGAAGTAACACAGGGTAAAAGGAGGGGCATGAAAAGAGCGTGACAGCATGAAGAGAACTCACAATATAATTGAAATTAAGAAATACGGCCATTTATTTATAGAAGCGAGCGGCATGAGCGTCCAAGACATTCGTTGACACCGCGCACGACTATCACGAAGACGGTGGGCGAGGCACGGACAGTCATCGACAATGATCTAGGTTTCCTTGCCTACCCAGTCTGTGTTCCTGTTGCATAAGAATTACTCGAGTCCACTCTCATAAACTTGGGGCCACGCGGTAGCGCCGTTGGTTGAGGCAATGCGCTACAAGCCGGAAGGTCGCGGGTCCGATTCCCGATGGTATTACTGGAGTCTTTTAATGACATAATCCTACCGGCCGCACTATGGCCCTGGGGTTGATTCAACCTCTAAGAGAGTACACAATTTTCAGAAGAGACAGACACACTCGCGGTTGTGGAGTGCATGTGTAAAAACTTACACTACTTGCGCCGAACTATGGTTTGACGAGATATATGAGATGACAGCAGTAGAAGTAAAACGCAGGGACCCAAAATAGACATGGTCAATTTTAGGCATCTACAGAGCTCCAAACGAGGACATGCGGTTCTTAGAATAACTGGCAGATCGGACCGGATATATGGGAAGAACTACGAAGCGTAGCATCATTGGAGGTGTTCTCAACTTACCTTATGCGGATTGGAATGGTCACGTGGAAAAATCTATGGGGGCTCGGTTATTTTTAAATAGACTGGTATGGGAAAACGGTTGCACTCAGTTAGTAAATAGCCCGATCCGAGGGAATGCTCTGCTTGTTTATCTTGACCGGCCCGAAAGTGTGTTCACCTCTTACAGTAATGTTCAGGAGATCAGTGATCGTTGCGGGGTACTACTGGAAGCAGAATGGGGAGAAAATTGTCGTGAGCATCAAGTGGAAAGTTTAATACCTGTATACCATAAAACAAAGTCCCAGGTCTACAAAGTTTCCTGAGGGGTAAATTCGCATCATGAGCAAGTAATGGTAGTTGTGTGGAGGAAATTTGGAAAAGTGTTAGGGAAATAGTCTTCGAGAGTATCGATCGTTTTGTCCCACATAAAATTCTGAGAAAGAATCCTGATCCTGAATATTACAAAAAGGAAGTGAAATGGAATAACGTAAAGGTTAGAAGAGTATACAACAAGAGAAAATTAGGGCAGCGATATCAATTGTAACTGAAAAGACTATCTAATGAACTGCTTTAAAAAAAGAGAGGAAACATTTTTGCGGTCAGTACTACGAAATGAAGGCAACTGCTGGTCTGAGTACTACAAGTATGTGAAAAGGCGGAAAGGAAATAGGAAAATTATTCCTGTGATCAAAGACCACACCGGAACGATCATTACGGACACTACTGAAAAAGCTTACATCTTAAATTCCTATTATGCATCCGTCTTTTGCTGCGATCCTAACATCCCGAAAATAAAACTAGCCAACTCCGGCGAAACCTTTATTATTAACACTAAAGTTATTAGAAAAAGATTAGCAAATAGCCGGAGAAACAAATCAGTAGGGCCAGATGAAGTTCCTGGTGAAATTCTGAAATTGGGTGGGGAAGCCATGACTCCTTACCTGCTAGACTACTGGAAATATCATTAAACAGTGCTACCACCCCAAGTGACTGGAAAAAAGCAACAGTGGTTCCCATTTACAAAGGGGGTGATCGATCGGCAGTCACAAACTATAGAACCATACGCTTAACCTCTATGGTCTGCGAGCAAATGGACAACGTTATAGCAGAGTTTTTGAGGCAAGTATGGGATAAGAATGATCGGCTATACGAGGGACAGCATGGGTGTTGGCCGGGATACTCATGTGAAAGCCAAGTCATCACAGTGTGCCAGGACCTAGCAGACTCTGTGGACGAGGGGGTCGGTATAGATGCGATTACAATAGACTTTTCCAAGGCCTTCGATTTAGTTTCTCATGATCGGCTGCTTACGAACCGGAGGCCTCGGGGGTGGATTCGAAGGTAGTCATTTGGGTCAGGGAATTCCTTGTAGGTCGTAAAAAATGGTCAGAGTAGAAGGGCAACTATCCAAAGAAGTCAAAGTAACCTCAGGTGTGCCACAAGGGAGCGTTTTGGGCCCACTACTGTTTCTAGGGTACGTAAATGATATTTGGAGGAACATCGACTCGTGTAATAGACTCTTCGCTGACGACTGTATACTTATAAGAAAATCACAAATAAAAACGATATAGAAAGGGGGCAGAAGGATCTGGATACATAAGGGGAATGGGCAGTAGAAATCGGGGTGAAAATAAATTCCGGTAAAAGTAAGGTAATAAGATTTACGAAAGCTGAGTTTAAAATCTGCTGGGTACTTGGTACTCCCTTCCGGAAGCGAGCAGTTGTACATACTTGGGAAAAATCATACGAAGCGATTTAAACTGCGTGGAATAAGCAAACTACACAGCGCAAAAAGCTTGGAAGGCACGTCACTTTATAAGGCGTGTTCTCAAAAAAGGAAACAGGAATACAAAAATTTTGGCCTACGCGTCATTGGTACGTCCCGTTCTTGAATATGGGTCTGCATGCTGGGATCCATGCAGAGAAGAACAGATACATGCGTTAGAACAAGTACAGAAGAAAGCTGCTCAATTTACAAATCATACAAAGTATTCTGACTGGGAAAGCTTGGCTCAGCGTAGGATGACAGCAAGCTTATGCCCACTTTTTACAGCGTATTCTGGGGAACGAGCTCGGAAAACTATACGCGACAGGTTGCGAAGGCCTTACTATTTGAGTAGCGTTTATCATGTTCGGAAAATTAGGAACAGGAAGCAAAAAAACGGACATCGGGAAGGATTCCTTTGTAAATATGACCATTAAAACTGGAACCAACTACCTGCAGAAGCGTTAGGGACTTTCCCTTGTAAACCTAAGATTTCTAGAAACAGAGTTTTATAAACGGGGTGAAATGAAATGAATAGAAATGTGGCAAAATCACCTAAAAGTACAGTGAAGTGAGGTGAAATGGAGCGGTAGGAAATTTAAATGGGGTTAAGCCAAATGACAGGGTAGTGAAGTGTATATGGGCGAAGTTTAAATGAGATAAAGTGAAGTGCCGACAAGTGCAGTGACGTGGAGTGAAGTGTAGTTGGGTGAAGTGTAGTGAAGGTCTTAGTAACAGGGTGTTTAACATTATTAAAAGATATACAGATCATATGAAGTTTGCTGCTTATGTGGCTGTTTCGTTTATCGCATTCTTTAATATTGTGTTGGTTTCATTTTTTATCGCTGTATACATGGTTGTATGTTTTGTATGCTTCTGTTCTCTGTATTGTTTATGTTGTGTGTAAATGTGCACTGTACTACTGCCACCGGGTGTCAACCCAATTGCAGTTAACAAGTATATAAAATAAGTACCAGGAATATTTCCTGGGGAGGGGGGGAAGGTGGCCGGAGCGTAGGGCAGATAACCTTACCACCTTAATGTGCCGACTGTCTTTAAATCTGGAAGCCTCAACCTCCTGGAATCCTCAGGGCCTGTCCAGGCCTGTAATTGGATTGCTTTACCTTTTTTACTCTCATAAATTCATAGAAGGGGTTACGTGCTGTAAACTGCGCAGGACAGAAAGAGTGGTGACGGAGAACATAACGGCAATGAATTGGGGCCTACGTTATGTCACAAACACTAAATAAGGAACAAGACAAAATTAACAGCACTATGGCAGAAAATGTACCAATGAGTCAACAGTCTCTCTAGTGACCCTGCATCAATAAATCTCCTCGTAAATAACGGCCAACAGAGGGTGCAGCGTAAGTATCACTACAGATTTAAATTAGCTTACGAGACGCCAAGGCATTTTTTTTTGTGGTTGCGTGGCCTTTAGCGCAGGAATTAACTCTCTAGACCTTTCCAGATCCTAAGGTCCTGTGACGTTTTACCATCTCTCTATTCCTGGGACGATTTACAGGCGTTAAAGCATGCACGTAATTATCTCACTATTTTAAACACTTTCTGCGATAATAAACACAATAATGTTCGGGATAACAGGCACAGCCGAATTATATTCTTGTGATTTAATATATGAATACCAGATCTGGGGTTCAAACGGCGATGATTACGGAGCATACTGCCTCCTAAGATTTGATGAAGTGTAGTCTTATGAAAAATTACAGTTTCACACAAACGTGGAAGAGTCTGTCAATTTCAGCCAGTAAGAGTGACGTCACACCCCAGAAGATATTAATCATAAAACATAAGCTCTGTTACAAAATCGGAAGTATGTTTATAAAACAAAGCCAAAAAAATGACCCTTACGGCTGTTGTGCAACTCTAAAATAAGACAGTTGGGTCAGAGAGTGTATGCATTAATCGAGGCCTCCGTGATAAGATAAAAGCTTTTCCGTGTCCAGTGAACAAGTTTTCTTAAGACAGACTTCATTAACCCCCTCCCCCCTGCCATGGGCTTTACAACCGAAATACCAACATCCATTTGTAAAGCAAATGAAAAAACTGCATGCTCAAGTTACTGTTGCGTAATAATTTCGGAGAAGTGTTTCCCGGGCACAAAGACAACTGGCAATTCCCCACCAATGACCCTGACTTTTGTCGCATTGAAAGATACTACTCTAAGTTAAACGAAGGCCTGCACAATCGCTTCATGGAAACGTTAATGAATTAAGAATGAACACAACAAAAGCAGGATTCTCCAGGCCAAGAAGCGCCTGAAGTCATGAAAGCGGACAGGCAAATACAGCCACATTCTGTAAACGGAAATGCCAGTCTTTAGCGACCTTCTTTGCTTATCCTACTGTTCGTGCCGGTCTGGAGGTCGTCGATTCCACACAACGGCAAGGAGTTGGAATAGGTTATTCGTGCAAGGCTGTGAATACAAGGACCCAATTTGTAACTGGGCGGAATTTTTAAATTGTGCCAAGATGGTGACATGCCTCAATGTGCTTGGGGGTTACTCTCAAAAATACTTATGAAATAACCGCCCCAGTTTAGCGTTCTGATAACTTTTCATTTTAATTTTCAGGACTTATGGAACATAACTTATTAAACATCTCTCGTGAACAACAATATGTTCCTCGTTACGAATTTCTTCCATCCATATCATTCCCTCTCCTAAGTTCAAAATTTTCCTTAGTTTTGTAAACAACGCCTAACAAAACAATAATTGCGTTTCTCTGGAGTTCACTTCGGCCAGGCAGTCTCTCGACACTAAATCGGGTCTGGAAGTAAAGTGGTAAACTCTACATGACTGCGCTTGACGCTCTCATTACGAGTCCTCCAGATCCAAGCAGGGGCGGGGGGGGGGGGCCTGACAGAGACTTTCAAGGAAACAGAACTTTCGCATATATCAATACGAGTTCATTCTTAGAAAAAATGCGGTATCTAAACAAACTAGATAATATATTCTTCCTTCGTTACGAACATACACTGCTGACTGAGAACTTGATTTACAAGCCCGAAAATATCACAACAGCGGCGGCAGCAGAAGCAACAGCAGCATTTTCTGCATACATTCACTCGAATACGAGGGAAGGCAGACAGTGAATGTCTTGCAACTGTAGCTATAAAGACTGGCGCGGAGAATCAGAATGGAAAAGTGTACGGAACGATTACAGAAAAGGGAAAGGCTAAAGGGAGGGAGGGAGGGAGGGGGAAGGAAGGAAGGAGGAAGGGAAGGAAGGAAGGAGGAAGGGAAGGAAGGAAGGAGAGAGGAAGGAAGGAAGGAAGGAAGGAAGGGGTATATTGTAGCTCCACGGAGAAAAACACCTAACTTTCAATACCGTCATACTAACGCACGCATCTTGCCTAACAAACATCTAACGAAAACAACTAATACCATTCGACGGCATAAAACACGTACTCATATACGGACCACATTAAACACGCATTTATTTATTTACTCTTTGACTATTTGATGACGCTTACAATAGCCCACTAGCGCCAAATGTTACAATGTCAAGTGAATAATAAACCCCGAAGAATGTTAACGGAAGCGGCCGTGGCCTAATCTACACATAATAATAATAATAATAATCTCACTTATCTCTCCTGTAACATCAATCCTGTCAGTATTTATCAGAGGACAAGCAAAGCTAGCTTTCGACTCCTTAGAGTTGTGTGACTGGCTTTGCAAATCTCCAACCCGCAATAAATTAATCGCACTTTCAGAAAAACTTACGGACGCATTTCCTTCCTTCCACGGCCCGAGCACCTGGCTGCCCCTCTGACCTCTTAATTCAATTATTAACTTTTATTACAGACAATGAACGAGTATGTGAATTTGTCACCGAAAAAAAAGTCACTTCTTAAGTGTCCATGAACAACACTGGCACTACTCAGAAGATAAAGAGTTCATACGGCTGCAGATATTACAAAATAATGCTAATATTATAACGTATTTTTAAACAAACCCGGATAACAACAACGCGGCAACTGAGCGAACTACGACGATAGTAACTGACGAACTACTGCAAACACTTCTACACTTACACGGCAAACTATTCATAAAGGCAATTACTAACAGTACCACGAGACTTTGAACTACACTGTATAACCCTTCGCAATCCTAAAATTCCAACGGTGGGTGCTTTTAATAATAGTCCTAATTACTTTCATTCTGTTTTCGGTGCTTGATAGCGGAATGGAAAAACTCTCTTCGTGCACGCCATCAGCCAGCAGGATCAGGACGGAACTTCCGTCCTGATCCTGCTCGCAAGCTGTCAGCAAACCCGTATGACATATACCATTGCTGTGCGTGCAGTGAAAAACTCCTGATGACGGACAGAGGAACTGTCCGAAACAGTAGAGTTTTATTCCAAAAATATATCTGAGAAATTAGTGCATCTAGTTGGTTTTATTATAAGAATTTAGCACGATGCACGGTCACCTGCAACGTCAAAAGTGTTTACGCTGTTTATACAATTCAAAGTTTCCAGGGACTATCATGCAGACGAGTTCTGTACAGCCTGGAGCGTTGTCGAAATTTGTAGCTGCAGTACAGAAAGGCGGTCTGATGCTTAAATTACGTTTCAATCCTGGAATGACAACTGTGTGACGTGTGCGACGAAGAAAAATACGAGGGGCTGTCACAATGCAATATCTATTTTAATTTCAAGCTACAAGCAAGTAAGACACCTGACAGTTTCATAGTACCACACTACAAGATTGCTGAAGACAGTTTTTTTTTTCAACAAAGTCTACATCTTTGTCAACAGCCTTCTTCAATGTGACTGCAGGCATTCCCGCCCGGTACAAGTAGCTGTCCCTCTGCAATCACTGGCGTACGGCATTTAGTAAATAATCCATGTCTTTCGAAGGACCAAATACGTACGTGAAAATCCAGCGGTGTGAAGTAAGGACTACTGGGTGGGCGAGGCACCACTGCCCACACAATTTCTGTGTTGGCCTCAGTAGTGCGCACACGTGTGTGGTCATAGACGAGAAACACTTAAACATTTGGGGGGGGGGGA
>Ga0123352_10018013_pt1 | contig 11254 bp, 8 predicted proteins | sample TergutLab28metaG_FD_89700 | JGI IMG/M metagenome (GOLD analysis project Ga0123352, IMG submission 89700) | Labiotermes labralis P1 segment gut microbial communities from Petit-Saut dam, French Guiana - Lab288 P1 | ecosystem: Host-associated > Arthropoda: Insects > Digestive system > Gut ... | reverse complement strand
TATCAACTTTTTTACAAAAAATATACAAGGGGACAATGTATAACCTTAAGTCCTCCTTTTATAAAAAAAATTTCTGTTTGTTTTAGAGATTTTTTCCCCCCCTCCTTTTTTTTTTGTGGGGGGGGGGGGGGAGGGGTTTGCTCCTATCTCAGTGTTGGATCCGGATTAAACAAAAAATTTTCAAACAGAATAACACAGCATAACACAGCTTTACAATATTACTACGATACATGCAACACTGTTAGGAGGGTAGAATGCGTTAGCTTGGAATCCTTCCTCGGGTAGGTTGTGCCATAACGGTTTGTGTATGTGTGTGTGTGTGTGTGTGTGGGTGGCAATTGGGATGCGTGACCGGATTTGCTAATACCTGCCCCGGGTTGGCCCCTGCATTGTACACATTTCCCGCTGGTTGTAATGGGAGTGACATGTATTACATATTGTATCGACACACACAGCTGGCGGCAAGACTGTTTCCATTATGCACCAAAATAATTTGGTAAGAAAACAAATGTTAACGACAACTTTTAAAGGTGCCATAATATTTAAACTTTTATTGCAAGAACACATTAAATAAAATTCATTATTCAAGATTCACTGCGGCATTTTGTGGTTTAAAAACACGTACTTTGTTTTCAGAGCAGAAATCGAATATATATTTTAAATTACACGATATCCTGTGCGAATTATACTCGTTTGCTATCTAGTCTTCTTATGAACGGCGCTGCCGGCGTACAGCGTCGAATTTTAAGATGACTTCTGGCAAATGAATTGAAAATAATTCAGGAAATTTTCAGAGGCCTGATTTAAGGCATTAGTTCTAGATTTATGAGGAGCTGGGGAAACCACAACAATTTTGGATACTCATTATGTCTAGCCTAGATTCCGAATTGACACCTGCCTAATATATTCAGAAGCGCCATAGCTTGCGGGAACCTCCGTGCTGTAGAAGTGCAAATAAATTATTGAAACGTATGTCAGAAAATGAGTTTGTGGGTACATTAATAGGGCAGGATAGGGTCTGAGTGGAGGAATGGCGCTGTCCACCGCGACAACGCCATTCTATAGTTACCACACTAAGGGCTGGACGACCAAGAAACTTTGATTCTTTTCTCGGCAGGAGTGAGCTTTCACTTCTCCAGCACGCCTCAACTGGTGTCCCAACTCAGCCTCCTGTTTCAAGGCTACGAGTGGCCCCGGAGGTAACACAGTCGATAAGCGAAGCTTTTTACTTACTCCAATCTATTGCCTAGGTTAAGACTTCGTGGAGTTCTACCTCCACTCCCCAATATATTTATTTAACGTGGGCAGGGACAATTTTACCTTCATACAGTGTCTAAGTGTAGGTTTGCGAAGGTACTCACCGAATTCCTGCGTTCGTAAAATGGAATTCCCTGTAAAACTAAATGAGAATGAAACGCTTTACAAATTGGTGGCGTCGAATTAATTAGTTATACAGATGTACATAATACGAATAACCAGATGCACAAAACATAGTAATTGTAACTTCGTAAAGCAGCAATATTTTACAGAAAATGGCAGGTAATTTTGAACAACCATTCAGAGCTCTATTTGCAGCCGAAAATGTAAATGACACCCTCACCCTCATCCCCTAACCCCTTACGACTAATTGGAAGTTATAACTTTGTCTCAGCTTAGGTTTTCAAAATTGGTTCATTATTTTAAGTTGTGCAACTAAAATTCTACATGCTTTTCCTATTTCTTCCACGCGTGTTGAATAATCCTTCAGAACCCTAAAATAAAATATTAGCATTAGAGCGTCGATTCTGAAAAACAATATTTTCTGTGGAGTGACATCGTCGGATACGGTAGAAATTTACCGACATTATTAAAATATCAGTAAATGTCTACCAACCTACACGGCGTCACACTGCATGAGGCAACATTCTTCACAGTCACCACAGTAGAAACCTCAAATAACACGCAGAATTTCAGGCGTTCCTCTACCCACAGGCCAAACGTGGTTCAGGCAATAACAAAGTCATTGGATAATATTTGGTAAGCTCGTGCATGGAGGCGGACATGAATTTTCGTCGAATGCAGCTGTCAAATGTTCGGTCTGAACTCGATGGTGTAATTAGCCAGCTGACAGAGTGATAGCACGGGACATTCAGCTCATTCATATCTCTAAAAAAAAAATGCATACTTGGTCTACAGAATTATGTCTGAAGGCAATATCGTCATGCTGACAACATGAGTGTTCGGCTTGCAGACTCCGAGATACATCCTCCCTCGTCCCACCCATTCCTGTCACACTATAAAAATCTAGCTAAAAATCCGAAAGTTGTTTGCGCTGCAGGGTAGTGGAAATGTATTCAAATCCAAGTTATATTTCACAGAACTCTGAAAGTAAAGATAAAATTACCCAAGCGCCTTGACATCACGCCATAAGAGAGTATAAGAAGTGCAAAAGTTGAACCCCACTTCTCCTTAACCTGCTACTAGATGGACGTGAGTAACCAGCTTCATGTTGCGGCTGATTTAGCTCTGGATAAAGGGCTCCGGTTTCTCATATGCTAGAAAGCTCCTCTGACTACAGAGACGAATTTTATGCGGATATCGTACTGCGCACTGAACCCAGTCGTCTAAATAGCGAAGTTATATTAGACAATATGGTGCAGAAATATTATGGAAACAGTTTTCCTGTCTATAACTGGCTGTAGGTGATGTCTTAGAGAACTCGCAAATTCTGTAATGCGTAAGAGAGGAGAATTGAATATTGAAGAAACTAAAACAAATATTTAGAACAAGTTAGTAATTTGTAATAAACTGTACAGAATCGAACACCGGAGGGAAATTGTTTTTATGCTACAATCTTCAAAAAATCGTAAGATGTTATTTTCAGCGACGATAACCTACCGTAGGCACAAGTCACTTTGAAATTTTACATAGCAAATCATACGTAAATAACACACTCCTTATGCATAACGTTCATTCTTTCTCTCTAACAATGGAGCGCAGTTTCTGCTCAGAACTCTTGGGGGCAACTAATTTTTCAAGACAGACGAAAACACACATCTAGAACAAAAACTGATATTTTGATTAATGACATCATGGGCTTTGTCATTCTTCGCTTACACTGCGGACTGCAGTGCACTTTATTTATTGTCAACTTTGTTTTCATCAAACCGTAAAAATTATATTTTGAATATCAAATTTATGAAGAATTTACGGTGTTTCTTTATTTCCAGGACTGCCGACTGACGCCCTATGAGTTACTGCAAGTACTAACACTCAGCTAATGCTAAAAGACCGTGTGCGTGTTGCACTGATAGGGTTACGGTGTGAGCAGCCACGACCTGTTTCACTGCCATTACCAAATATTCCAAACGTGGGGTAAAATACTTACACAGCAGAATTTTAATACTCCTGAATTTTGGTGTTGTTCAATTATGAGTGGTGTCCTGTGTTATAGATATTATGTAGCTAACACCGACTTAGTGGTATTCAAACTACAGATTATGATTTTTTTTAAGTATGAAAAAGAAACCAATGGTTAGTTTAACCTTCATCCATTCATTCTAGTGTTCCAGCAGTTTACAACCTGAGAAAATTAGTTTTTTTCTTTAATTTAAGAGTGCCTATTTACAATCTGCTTCAGAGAAGCTATAAGTAAATTGTAGGGGGGGATAACACAGTGAGGGGAGTCAAAGTCCATTGACAGTTCTCCGAGGATAGTTTATAGTTGATTGCGGCTAGGCGGGTTTAAGGCAGGGCGTCAGTGGTCCATCTCCTGCGTAGTCTTCTCTGGGCGGTGGGGGGGGGGGGGTTTGTATTTCGCGTAAATAGTGATTGGAGGGGTCCTTGAGTCAGTGCAGGTAGTTGGCAGATGTTTAAATGAAAGACTTATTTACCTTACGTTAATCTTTAAAATATATAACGTTCAAGAACTGATATTTTCCAATTGTAAGTTTCGTTTCTGTGAAAATTAGGAAACTTAAGCGAAGTAAATTTTTAATAATAAAAAAAATGATGCGTTGCATTTTGTTTCGTGGTACACATGTTTCATCTCGGAATCACATGGCGACACGAATGTAGACTGAGTGGGGACAGAAGAGAAGACAGTGTGCATATTGTGGGTCTCTGTCCGAAACTGGCAAACAAACAAATCAGAATTTGGTTCGTATATTCTGGAGACCCTAGGATCTAGAAAACGTGAGGGTGAATCGCCTTATAAGCCTTGTGACTAATACAAGGCTTGGCATATTTCTTTAGCCTCATTTAATCAGCGAGGAGATAAAAAGGAACCATTAAGAAAATAAAAGTCCATAATGGAACCACGTGATTTCATATTATTATTATTATTATCATTATTTCTCGAATTAACGAAGGGAAAGCTTCGAAGCGCGTCAAAGTCGCACTGCAACTAACCGTTATTCAGTCAGGGAGTTATTCATTCATTAAATTAGCCAGTAAGTCAGTCTTGGCGTCAAAATGCTGTTAAGGTTCATGACTGCAGTGCACTTATGTTAATTACTTTGTTTTACTGCTTGTTTCTGATCACTGTCTCTAATGAGAGGGAATGTCTCTCGGCTGTCAGTTTTAGTGTTTATTATTATTATTATTTAGCAGGTTGTTCGACGTTTCTATATCTTCCTGCGCCCGTTTGACAATTATCTTATCTTTTTCTTCCATTTGTCTCTGTCGTTCCAATCTTCTTCTATTAATTAGTTTTTATGGAATGTAAAATACATTGACTTTTATTAGTATATTGTGTGCCGTATACCGTAAAGCCTTATGCAAGGTGTACCAGCAGGAATTTTGCATACTTCGTGAGGACGTTCCTTAGGTAAAATTACATCGATATAATCGATGTATGAAATTAAACATACCTACATACGAAGTTCAAAGGGCACGGACATAATGACTGGATGAGTTGTAAAGAACGAGAGATGTTATATGTTTACTGATTACCAAACACAAACAACGGGAATATATTCCTGTTCTTTTTACGACATAATTCTTGGTATAGTGTTGTAAGTCTTGGTCGCTGTAGCTTGTTTCCATCCAGGGTCGGGCTAAGGACTTATCAGCACCCCTGTACATGTGAAAACTATAAGGAGTTTGTAGCTTCAGTAATTTTGAGACCTGCACTTAACATCTAATTAGCATCTGAGTAGAATAAAGGAATTAAGTAAGGTTTAAAACCTGAAGCTAGTTCCATAACAATTGTCATTTTGGTTCCAAGCACTGCACTAACATGAACTGGCCTCAGTATGGCTGAGCTTGTCTGTCGGCTCATGTACGGATTTGCGCCATGTACGGACAACACATCACTTTAAACATGTACAGTACGTGGAACCGCGACAAGGTCACGTTCTTATAGCGTCACTATTTCCATAACCGCACAACTTGGGTTATAGGACATTTGGTTATATCGATGTACATTACCCTATGGAACGTTCTCCAGGAGAATAGAAGTTTCTGTTACACCCTGTATTCACAATTGTTTTAATATTGATAGTTTTTTATACATTACTGCAAACTAAATCCAAGGATGGTTTTATTAAAGAAGACCTGAATGCAGTTATACAACTCCGAATGCATAATCAATATTGGAATAAATCTGTGTTTTGTTTACATGTAAAAAACCACTGCCACCGGGTAACAACCAAATTGCAGTAAATAAATATATTATTATTATTAAGTCAAAATGTTGCCTTCGATCTTATCTGCCTTCTAATACATTCTAACAGAAATCCACAGCACTGTATTATTAGTAAACTATTATAATGGTCCTAATTTTAATAATAGTAATGATATTAGTACTAACGCGCATTAACCTTACTGATTAATACCATTTTTTTACAAAACGCACATAAATTATAATCATCTGCAAACAGACGTAGCAAACGGGGAAAGCGTATTTTAATACATCCAATACGCAATTTGGTGTATTTGATGGTAAAAGCATTTCTCAGAAATATTTCCCCTAAATAATTTCACGTACGAGTATACTAGCATTGTTTATGTCACTTGTATGTTTGTGTGTGTGTGTGTGTGTGTTTGTGTAACAGATGTCCTGCTGAAACTCGCCTCGTACAGTTGCTCCACTGAATTAGGACCCAGCGTAACACCTGCAAGTGAGGGCTCACTCCGTCTGTTGTTGCACTTCCTACGTGACGAAATGTACCACAACGCGATAGTATGTGGTCGCTACAGTACGGCTAACCCATGCAGTTCCAGTAATCAGTGATCAGTTGCAATCCAACTCAGATGTTAACTTGATTAAAACTTTGAAGACGAAAATTAGGAACTGCATACACTAAAGATGTAATAGAATATTATTTGTATGGTCAAATCAGGAACGATAATGATAAAAATGTGTAAAGAATTTTATTTGGAAAGAATGAAGGGGAAACTACATAAAATACTCAGGCATTAGGATGGGGAAAACATAAAAGTGTCCATCATTGGATTCTGAGGGTGTAAACTATGTTCAATTTGGCCCAGAAGCAGGTATAGTGATTGGTTGCTGTATACAAAACAATAAAATCCCGCCTTCTATAAGGAGGCAAACTTCGTGCTTGCTCAATGGCTCATAACTTCCTTAAAGTCGCCCCATTACATTGCGTTAGATAAGCCAGTTAACCATGAAAACTCGTTAATAAGTTTATTCTTTTTCTGGGTTCATAATGAATGTTTGATATTTTTCGTACCTTACACGATTGCTATATAAAATATATACCATATCTGGATCTTACTAAAGCAGGAAACAAAATTCAGCCTGTTTAATTCAAATTGACAAAATGCCTCAGATATTAGATAAGAGTAAGAAAGGTGACACTGAAAATCACCTGCAAAATTTTTTTGTAGAATAAATATAAGCTGACGGAGGAAAATTTGAAAGACATGTGAAAAACCATTACAGAATAAAGAACATCACTGTTCACTGCCAGACCACTCAGACGTTTATCTATAGCGGAAGGCATCCGCAGCACAGTTTTAAGGGAACCATAAAACAGAATGATGCTGAAATGAACTGGGAAGCAGGCGAACATTCTGCAGCATAAATTATCAACAGAAAACAATACTTGCTTTTGTGTCTGGCACATGTTAGCCCTGTACACAACTCTAGTCCTTGGAGACAACCGTATTTCAAACCACTCATGAAGCCGGAACAGCTCAGACAATGACGTGGCGTGTTGCGAAAAGGACGATTCATATTTCATTCTGGGCAAGTTTCAGGATGATCCTCTTCCCTAGCACTGCGCTGAATGGACTCTCTTGGACTCACTCAACCTCGTACTGTCGGAACTTGTAAAGACCAATTACCTTTTTTTAAGCTCATGGTTCCGTGCATCGTAATTCAGTGCTAATAAAAATCCAACCGGATGCAACATTACGCAGATATTTATTTACTGCAAACATGTTCCGAGTGTCACAGCACCCATCATCAGGAGTACTAAATACTGTAACCGCAGCCTCCGATATAGGTCATAATAGTGGTACAGCTACTTCCCTCCAACGTGGCCTGATCGGGCCCAATCCTTTTGTTCAGGTGTCAAGGAGTGTGGAACAAAACGTGTACCCAACTTTCCCTTTCTCAAATCCTATTTCAGTATCCGAAGAACTACAGTCTTGGGGATGTTCAAAGATTCTGCTTCCATTTTTGATGCGATTCGACGGTCTTTTTGACCAAATCAGCAGCAACAGCAACAATGTTTGCCTCAGTTCGATTCGATTTTGGACGGCCAACTCCCTCATCATTTTCTACCCGCCCCCTTCCGTCTCGAAATCGAGAATACTATATAAAAACGTTTAATCGGTTCACAGCCTCATTCATATAGGCCTTTTGCACCAATACTATTGTTTATGTCGCAGATAGACCGGCTTTGAAACAAAACTTTATGGCAACTCTCTGTTCATTTTCACCACCCATGACGTATAAAGAAACTTGACTTTACAAGACAAGTTATAACTCGTAAACTGTCGAAGATAAACAAACGAAACTCGGCGTGTGAACGGACTTCGTTTGATGGTACGAGCAGGTGCTGATAAGTCCCCAGACCGACCTACTTCCCGATGTCATAGGACGGGATCGATAGCATCGTTGGAGAGAGGGGTCTGTTCATGTGCCGAATTGAAAGCCTTTTCTTGTTACTGAGACTGAAAGGAAGCATGTCAGGCGATGCGCGCGATTTTAACAACATGGAGACGCGAGCTGTCATCAAGTTTTTTTTTTCTGCAAGGCAAGGCGCCGAAGGAAATTCACGCAATTCTGACAGAAACATTAGGGGAACATGCACCATCGTATGCCACCGTAAAAAACTGAGTGGCCCAGTTTGAACGTGGTGATTTTTCCACCTGTGATGCGCCTCGTCCTGGACGACGCTAAACAGTGACCACCCCGGAGATTATTGATCAAATTCACGAGTTAATGTTGGAAGGCGCGCGCATTTCGGCTAAATCAATAGCTGAGCAACTGGGTGTCTCACGTGAGCGGGTTGGATCCATCATTCATGAAGATTTAGACATGCGGAAGCTCTCCGCGAAGTGGGTCCCGAAATACCTGAACGCGGATCAAAAACGTCAACGGTGCCCCTCGTCTGAGCAAATTTTGAATTTTTTTCGGCGAGATTGAAATGATTTCCTGTCGCAATTGGTGACCATGGACGAAACATGGTCATATCATTATGACCCGGAGACAAAGCAACAATCAATTGATTGGCGGCATAGCGGCTCAACCCGCCCCAAAAAAATCCGAGTGCAAAAATCCGCTGGAAAAGTTCTCGCCTGATTTTTGGAGATCAAAACGGCATTCTCCTCATTTATTACCTTCCAAAGGGCCACAATATCAACGCGGAGTATTACTTATCTCTTCTGGTGCAATTGAAGGACATTTTGAAGGAAAAACGCCGCGGAAAGTTCACCAAGGGGGTCTTGTTCTTCCACGACAATGCTCCGGCTCTCCGGGTACTTGCAACCCAGAAGAAACTGGCCTACCTGGGCTTCCAGTGCCTTGATCACCCACCCCATTATCCGTATCTTGTCCCGTCGAACTACCACCTGTTCCGTGGACTGAAATAACAATTGAAAGGTCGCAATTTTTCATCCGACGCGGAGGTCATTGCTGCTGTGGATACCTGGTCGGACGGCAAACTTCTGATTTTATTTTGAGTGGCTTGCCAAAGTTCGAGCGACGAGCTAAAAAGTGCATTGAGCTTCGTGGGGAATATGTTGAATAAATCCCGAGTTTGGTCCTGTAGCTTGTTACCTTCCTGGTCGGCATAAAGACTTATCAGCACCACCTCGTACTTAGTGGATTGGTCGATATATCGCTCTAGTTCTGTTATTTAAATAAATCAGTCCTAAAACTTATGGATCGCACTATATAAGTAAAGTTTTAAAACAGATCATTTAGTTCAGCCTACATACCACCGGCGAGAGGTATACACTTCTTTTCATCCCACGAATTGCAACGATTTAATTTTCGTACGGAAATTGGGAGGATTATGAATACGCACGCGTGTTAAGAAAATACATTTCACGAACCATTTCCCGCACAGGCGCAATCGGCCCGATATTTCTGGCTCAGACCGAAATACATACAAATAATCCCTCAACTCGCACAGGTTTCCCCACCGAAAAAGATATGGAAGAACTCCAACGATCCAATTTCTTCAACGGCACTGACGATATCAGAATCATGGAAAGTGACTTATTTTTTGGGGGATATTTCTTTACCATACAGCGCTAGTTGTATGGATACCTGAAGTCGCTATATACCTCAGCTAGCTATGCAAACATAAGCGTTATACTTTAAGTAATTCAACTCGTTTTACAGTGTCAGTTTTGTGTAAAATATTGAAACAAACAAACAAAAATTAACTAATTAACTCCAAGTAGCAAAGTGCTCCATGAGAAGCTAACAAGCTCTCACAATTTTTGGAACACAAAGGTTTACTATCACATTTACCAGAGCCCGCCACCTGTCCCTATCCTGATGCAGAAGAACCAAGTGCCCAACCCAGCCCCAATTCCACTTCTTTAAAATCCATTTTAATATTATTCTCTCCTCTAAGCATAGGTTTTGCAAGTGGTCTCTTCCTCTTAGGGTTTCTCGTCAAAACCCTGTATGCGCCTCTCCCCCCCCACGCGTGCTACATGCTCCAACCATCTTGGTCTGAACACCCGAATAAAATTCAGTGTGGAGCACACATTGTAAAACTCGTCCTTGTGCACTTTTTTCACTTCTCCCCTGTTACCTCGTTTCCCTCAAGCTCAAACCCCTGAAAGTGTAGAAATGTTAATATTCCATTGTCAATCGGTCTCGCACATACAATATGTTACATTTATTAATATTTATATCTCATTTACAAATTATTTCACTTTTAATATTATCGTTGAAACTATGTAAATATTTACAAGGTTTTTATACAAGTTAACGGCTAATGTTTAAAGTTCCAACTACAATAAAGTAAGGGTAAAATTCGTCCTGGAACAGGCCACGAAGGCTGAAAGTTATAGCTCTACTCTTACTTTAACCTCGGAGATAAATTGAGGTTGGTGTTCAACGCCATGCTCCGGTCGCTCTACAACTGGAAAAAGACCCGGCACCCATTGTATATGAGACTGGGTGGGACCAAGGGCCGGTCTGGACAAGTGTGGGAAATCTCGCCCCACCGGGATTCGATCCCCGGCCAATGTTTCAACCACAAAATGACATAAAAACAATTTAGTATGCCGAGTATATATAATGAATGTTACAAGTCTCGTGGAGAAAAATTACTAAAAAACGTAAGTATTTTCATATTTTAAATATTTCGCATAAAATTATTTCTGAATAACCTGAGATGTCTAGTATACATTAGGACGACTGGGAATGCACGTTAATCACTGCTTTACGTAGAAAAACGTTAGACTCTTGATGGCTCTTTAAGTCGAAACGTGTAGCCGGGAAATATCAATTATATCGATTAAATATATATGTGCCGCTTGTGTTAAAATATTTCCTGTGAATTATATGTCGCTGTACACAGGTTCAACACATAAATAACTCTATCTAGCACACGTCTTCACGTCTTATCCAGCCAGCAAGTTAACCTTTTGACGCCGGAATTATTTTTTTAATTTTAGCACCACCTGTATATAAAATGTGAATAACACAGGCACCAAATATGTTAGAATTATGAAACAAACTGCATTTTGAAGAGAAAAAAACGGAGAGTATATACCATGTTTAAAATATTCAGTACCTATATTTGTTGAATAAATATATAAAATGTAACTTTAG
>Ga0123352_10018010_pt1 | contig 11255 bp, 9 predicted proteins | sample TergutLab28metaG_FD_89700 | JGI IMG/M metagenome (GOLD analysis project Ga0123352, IMG submission 89700) | Labiotermes labralis P1 segment gut microbial communities from Petit-Saut dam, French Guiana - Lab288 P1 | ecosystem: Host-associated > Arthropoda: Insects > Digestive system > Gut ... | reverse complement strand
ATTTTGAAAACTGTTAAAATTTGCTGAATTTAGGACGCCAACACCCCCAAGATGTTCGGAAAAAAAGACAGTAAAACTCTAAAACTACCGCCGGTTCGCAATTGTTTTACATTAGCAGTGACAAATAAATTGATTGTCATCATAAATAGTCTTAAAGTACCAAAAGTTAAAAAAAAATGCTATGTGAAATGAGAATTCTTGCACCAAATTACAGCCGCCTCCAGAACCCCTGACTAGGGGGCTACCGCCCCCCCCCCCTCAGATTCCCGTTCTCTCTGTCCTAAACTGAATTTGTTGAACATCCCCGGAACAATATTCCTGGGTAAGCCACTGCCAGAGATATAAAGTACTGCATTCCTGTTTCTATTAAAACATTGTGATGCACTTTACTGAAGTGAAAGGGAGATGGAAGTGAAATATAGTTCAGTCCTTAACGTCCTCTTATGTCTTTGTTTGGTAACATTATTGTTAGACCGTATTATACACTGTATGTGTATTACTGCTTAAGTACAGGAAATTGTCTACACCACAGATATTGGACAGTGTCCAACATAACTGCCCGACATTTTAGCCCTCTTACCTAATAAAATTGCCCCTGTTTTTTTTTTCAGATCACCCTGGGAAAAAGGAGACGCGTCTTCAATTTTGAAGTCTGCATCAGCAGTGCTGCTCTCTGTTGTCGTTGCTACCGTGCTAATGTGAAGCTTCGTTATCAGTATTCAGGTTTTGTGAATGAGAAAGCCAGACCTATGTGCAGTGCGACGTGATCGTAGTGACCCTAATTGTTTATTTGTCTTTGTCGTTAGCAAATTTCCCCCTATCACTCAGTTCACACCACTTACTAGGCTCTAGAACACATATGTTAATCATCCCAATTACAAATGTATTACAGCAGTCCTAAAAACGAAGTACATGTTCCAAACGGTGCTGATCGTTAAGTTTTGGCTTCGCATCAGGGATTTCATTTCGGCGAAGGAAATGTTAACAGGAATTGAAATAAATCAGTTTTAATACAAAGACTTCTATTACCACTAAGACACGCGTTTGACGTAAATTTCGGTATCGTTAAACATAAATTTTATGAGAAATCCTTTCTTTTTACACAGTTCGGGCGTGTGTGAAAAGAGTACTTGAGCCGATAAATTTTCATGAAGAGAGCCGCGAAGAATACTTTTTTTCTGGGGAAGGGAACAGCTGATCAGTTTTTTTTTCGCTTTGCTCAGGTATTCAGGTTTAGGGAAGTGCAAGTGAGTTATTTTTTTCTCTCTGTTTCAAAAATCACGATTCGTACTGCCCTCACCAGCCTCAAAGTCGTTCCTACGGTATCTGTTCGGTTTCTTTCTCCTCCTTTACGTAGTTGCTTTGCAGTTTCTCTACGTTGCTTCCCGTGTACAACAATACCTACAGCTGTATTGTAGGCTCCGTAGACAACATTTGGCTTGGAAGTTGTACTTCCACCTATTCTTTTTTTTCTCTCTCTCTCTCTCTCTCTCATCTTTCCGCGTCGCTCATGTATCACTTCTTACTTAGCCGAAGGCTTTGGCGATTTCTGCTGTGTAACTTGCAGTATGTACAATGGACGTTACTTTATGCAGATGTCGTAGACTCCAGTTGAAATGTGATGGCACACGGTGACGCACGGGAGGGAAAGTGAAGAGGAAAATGGCGTATGGAGTGGGTAGCCAGTGCTCTTCACACTACCTCGGAACATGGTGTATCCAGCATTACTACCTCTGATGCGCACACCTCGGCTGCCAGTAGTCGACTGAACTGACGCCCCCGCCGATTTAAATGGAGTCGTCCGTTTCGCCGAAAGACGAAATCTGGTTTCTGCGCGTGTGCCATCACATTTCAACTGGCCTCTACCTACATAAAGCATACTCTGGGGTCGTTCTGTGGCGGAGGGAGGATTAAGCGGTCACAGGGTTAAGCTACCCTCTCACTGTCATCCAGTGCCAAGGTTAAGAATGCATCAAGCTTGACCTTCTCTTTGCCAGTGCTCCTTACTGTAGTGGTGTTTAGGCATATGGACTATATGTATGCACTTTTCCAGTGTAAGTTAAAATAAATTCAATATATTACGCTTGAGAATGTCTGTAATTACTAGAACCTGCGTTTGATTCTGAAAGGATTGCCGTGAATTCCAATTGTCTTGAGACTTAAATTTATATGGGACATTTATTACATATATTTTGGCATGTTTACTTTTCCATTTTCATTGGCAGAGTGAGTGCCACAATTGCATAACCAAATTTCTAGACCAGTTAAAAAAAATTAAGCATTTCTGAATTTCAAACGAAATTAATATCGCCTTTTGAATGTCATATATCGAAGTAAATTGGCGTCAAATTTCATGTTTAAGTAACGGGGTAATATATTTAAGATTAATGTTTAATATTAATTAACATACGTATTTCCACACTAATACACAGACTTCCTTTAATAGCCGCACTTAACCTAATCCCGAACAGTTTATGGCAACTTTTTGCGTAAATTGTTTACGGAAGTGATGCCCGCAGTTTACGTAAGTGGTGTGTCTGCAAGGAATAGCTGAGGGATAAGTTTAATTATTTGTGTTTGTACGAGCCGGACCATGCTGTGTTGTGAATTACCAGTGTTTTACTGTTACTGTCAGTGTAGCTGATGCTGTTCTGTCGTTAACACTGATGTAGGAACTCGCAATTTTTATTTTTCTGTATATGTCGGTGATCTAATCCAAAATCTCGGTATTTATAAGGGCTCGAAAATGAGGATCTGTAGTGTTTATGGGCCTCAAAAGCACGAGCGATGCCACGAAAGGTCACTTTGTAATTCAGATATTATTTAGCATATTGCACGTTAATTTCGATCTTATGCATAGAATCATAGCATCTGAAGCTGTATGTTTAATGGTGAATGAAACTACAGTTCAATGAGTGTCGTTATGACACTAAGTAACATGCACTCAGTTGTCCTAATCTGTTTTAGCATAAACATAGTTCCAGTATACAGGTAACTTGTTCTTTTGTTGACCGGGCTGCCTGATGGACGACCTAGGGGTCGCGATGTGCCTCCCCACTGACAGTGGCAAGAGACTTCCCTCTATTCCAAGCAACCAGACTGACCCTGAGGTACGTCATATCTCACACTCAGTGGGTCTCGCGGGTCCTTTCCCTGGGCGCAACCCTAACCATTCACCTGCAACTAGTGTCGACGTTAAAAGTGGATGGGCCTGTACCTCTGCATCCCCATATTAGTGCACAGATACAACTTTGCTATTTTCACTCTACAGTTTGGTGTGGACACAGAAACACCCATCTGTCCTTATTACTGCCATTTGTTATTTTCTTTATAGGGGGGAAATTGTTCACTACTATTGCAACCACGCGCTTCAAATAATCAGAAGTAATAAACACCACGTACATGATTTTGGTTAAGAATAGAAAACTTCATTTAGTTACACAGTGTTCGTATTTTGTCGGGCTCATTGAAGCACGATTTTATCGAAGTTTTGAGTGCTTACTGTCTCGAATTGACAAACTTAGTCTTAATAATTTGGTTCAATGAAAGGACGTCAGTACTGCCTTGTCAAAGGCGATGTTTTAAAAAAAACAATTGCACTCCTAATAATTCGGCGTCGCCGACTCGTCATCCTCATATGGCTGTTTCACTCCAAGTTCGTCTTTAGCAAAAATAAAGCCACATGTTTTGGCAGGAGTAGCCTTTTTGCACAAACATTACGAACCGAAAATGAAAATTTCCTTGTCAGTATGTCAATCACTTGTCTCCAGTATGTTGCTTAGCTTTTAAAAATGGATTCAGTTATGCGTCATGAATATGGGAAAAAAAACAGACTACTTTCACAACAAAACCTATACTTCCGTGTTAGTCGTTCTATTTTGTGGGTCACTCTTTAAGGTCTACATTTTCAAGTACTGTATAACATTATAAATGTTGTGAAATGTAAACCTGTCTTAGAAACCATAATTAGTGTTTTAATTAAAATTCTGTTTATAAATGTGTCTAATCAATGTACCTGATGTTTAATGTTTTGTGTCAGGTTATCACAACAATAATAATGATAAAAATAGTCACGCGGATTCGTTTAACGAATGTTCTGATACATGTAGACTGCGACTCAAGTGTACAGTACAGTTACAACAGCGGTCCGCCTATTATATGACATATTTACATGGAGCTCTACGCTATCAGATCCTCTGCGTTTGATGTGACATAACTTTCCACTTTGAAGGTCAAGGGAATGAACTATTTCGAAGATGTTATCGGAATTCATCTGATCAAAGACTGCTCAACCGAACAACCAGGCAATTAATTTGAAACCAATGCAATAAGTGTACGGTGTACGCTTCGTGACTCAGCTTTGCGGCTGTTTAAGTAATGTTTATTCTGCTTTACTCTTCCGCAAATTTCCCCTATATTTCTACTGCCCGTACTGTCACATAGCTCAGTTCCTAACACTAGGTTTTAATTTTCATGTATTAGTCACAAAATTTTGTCATGATTTAAGGCGTAAGTTATGGAGATCTTTATGGACGCCATCCCGTTGAATTAACATAAACTTATGCTGCGTTGGACTGAATAAGTGTGGTTCAATTTCGTAACTCGTAAAATGTGTAGTGGTGTGTGTGTGTGTGTATATATATATATATGCACCATTTCGAAACACCCCGTTTTGCACATTGAGCTCCATGAGGTCATGTAAAAAACTTTATAAATTCATTGCAGCGGCAGATACACTTTTCTTCTTACTTTCCTTCTCTTTTCTTCGTTTTCAGATTCCCTTCTGTCTGTATTTCATTTTTTGCTTTTCTTACTATTGCCTTTTCTTCTTCAGTTTCTTCCGTTTTTCCTCGTGAGGTTTGCCGCTGCATCCTGTAAGTTTATGGCCTGCTGAATAGAAATGTCAGTATATGTATCTTCCCTCCGTTTTGAACTGCACACCGTGTGGAAAAACATATGAATGTGATGGCAGCAGGTGTCCTGTCTTTTTATGAAGTCAACGAAATTCCTGTCCGATTGAAACCGAAGTGAATAAAGTTGTTTTAGCAGAATAGCGATTTCGAACTCGTGTCGGAGATGAAGGGCTCAAGGCATTTGCAGTGGAAGTCCTCGAGTATATCTCCTCGCGTCTATTGAATTTGTGTACACACATTGTGAACACGCATACACACAGACATACGCGAATGTAGACCTACTGTTAATATGCTAAACCTTGTAAAGCCTGCGTTGGCATGCAGGAACGTACCTAGGAAGTCTCCCCTGGAAATTAATCTTATTTATTTAGGTAACAAGTAAATTTACTGAATTTCTAAGACGCGTTGATTCTTTCTGTTTCTGTTTTATTTTCCACAAAATGTTTATTTCATACGTTTGTCTTTTTCCATTCAAATAATGCTCACGGTTTTCGTAAACCTCGTGCTAAAATTTAAATTCCCACTCCGTTAGTGTAAACATAAAGCAAAAATGTCTCTGCTGATACATGGACAGTTAGTGCTAACAAGTTAATTAAAGACAGACAGACAGACACCGTGCCCCGGGTTAAAGCTCTCGAACTGGAAATAATAAATTCCACAATGCGTCAAAAAATATTTACCAAAACCAACATTTAGCTTCTGAATACGTATTTTATTGCAGCTTTGGAACAAATGCTCGATAAATTCTTTATTTATATGTACATTTTTCTCGATATCGACGCACTACCCGTGATAAGTTGAATTATAGAACAGCACAGCAGTATTGTCGCCCTTACACTGTCATATTTAGGAGTTACTTCTAAGAAACAGCGCCAAGAAAGGCTAATCTTCATATTTACATTTTGTATTGCAATGATTGTTAGTGGATGGTTTCAGCAGCAAAACACTATTTATTGTTTAATGAAACAGCGACGTGTTTCGGCTTTGTATTAAGGTATCATAAGTCTAATGTAAAAATTGTATAGTAAACGCTTATAATTAATTACAGTGTTTCTCTTAGTAAAAATTACTGTGATCCCGAGTTTTTTTTGTATGACACATCATATAACGTACAATAGTTCAGTTATGCGAGGAAGTTTTAAAAAACTGAAGTAACAAACACACTTGATGCCGAAAACTTGATTCTGACTTCGACGTATGCATGGCTCATGGGTAGCAGATGATACACATCAGACTTCTGTGAAGTCACCATCCACTTTTAAGCATTTGTCCCTTCCTTGCTTCAAGGCTTGAGTCCCGTCGTAGAAGAAATTGGTGTCAAGTGTCTGTACCTATGAAATGACAGCTTGCTTCACGTCAGCTTTTCCTGTAAATCATTTGCCATCCACGTACTTCTTAAGGGGTCCATCCCTTGATGGAAATCACTGCGTCACATACTGACAACCGAAAATGCTCCTCGTTGTTGTTATGGACCACCCATTCTACAGTCCCGATGTCGTCTGTCCATCTTTTTTGGACCCCTTGAAAAACACCTGCATGGCACACGATTTGCAACAGACGCCGACGTGAAGCAAGGTGTCGCTTTTTGGTCACAATTAATACCGGTTTATTTTAAGCCAGGATAGAGCCTTGGTAGCACGGTGGGACAGACACACAATAGTCAGTGGTGACTGAATACAAGTCTGATGTGTACCATCTGTTATCAATGTGCAATGTATATATCCAATTCATAAGTTCTTGTAATCAGTGTATCTGTTATCTTATTGTTGTAAACTATTGTGCACAGTGAAATTAAAACTATATAAGATTTTACATGTGTGTAAATTATACAAAATTATATAGTTATGTTATATTATTCATTTCCTGTTATTGTACTGACAAGGTTTAAATTCCGCATATGTAAATTTTATTTATTTCGATTGAGGTCGGGTGTCGCTGTATCTCACGTCTTGTGCATAAGTTTCCTTTAGAATGTGCAGCTGGTTTGTTGCGTCGGTGGCCTTTATTTCACAAATCTAAATCCACATTTTTATTTTATTGGCTCATAATTGCCTTGTGTTTCGTTAATGGTGATATATCATTATCCTTTATGAAGTTTTGTTATTGAGCGAATGGAGTTTTCTGTTATGGCACTTGACAGTGTTTATTGCAAATGGGTACGTAACCGACTGTTGTGTTATATTTACACACATTATGTAATAATTTGAAAATATATCAGTAAAGCTGATATATAAAACAAGGTGGTGGAAGAATTTTTATTGAAAGAAGCAGCGTAGAATTGATTATTCTGTACCCATATTATTGTATGAATGTATGTATGTCGGTTTCAAAACGTAGTTCTACGTTGTCCGACACCTAGACTCCAATGCTTCCCATCTTCCCACTGGCCTTCATTTAGGTTTCTTTCGTTCATGGCCTTCCTTATATCTTCCATCCAGTTTTTCTTCGGTCTTCCTCGTGCTCTGTTTTGTTTCGGCATCCACTTCAATGCTATTTTGGGTAATCTTCCTTCTGCCATTCTTTGGACATGGCCGTACCATGTAAGTTACCCATATTATTGTGTTTAGTTTTAAAATCGTGTAACGGGTTTGTGATGTCGTAATTGCTTCTTGCGTGGCTGCATTATCATGGAAAAACTTAAACTTCATATAAGACATAAATATAATACCAGAGTGTTTAATTGTGATGTTCCCACCCTGTGGCCCAACGCGGGCCATGGCCTCCTCATTCTTGAGGTTTCTAGATCACACACAATGGCGCATCACAGTCGGTAGGACTCCTCTGGACGAGTGATCAGTTCGTCGCAGAGACCTCTACCTGACAACGCACAACACTCACGACAGACAATATCCATGCCCCCGGTGGGATTCGAACCCACAATCTCAGCAGGCTAGCGGCCGCAGACCTAGGTCTTAGACCGCGCGGCTACTGGGACCGACTTAATTGTGATGTTACCCATCAAAATATTTATGCATATAGTAATTCGAAGTTCAGCTATAGTTTCCAAAAACCAATTATCGTCGCTTGCCTCTATTCCTAATTAACTGCAAACCGGTCTGTGTCAGTTCACTTCGTAATCTGTACAGACGCGTTGTGCTATGCTGGTGTTAAGATAGCACTGACTGTTATTATCTGTTCGGAATTCTTATAATAAAACCAACTAGATGCACTAATTTTTCATTTATTTTTGGAATAAAACTACACGTTTCGGACAGTTCCTCTGTCCATCATCACGAGTCTAGTACTGTATGACATACACCCATTGCTTTGTGCACAGTGAATACTCCTGATGATGGACAGAGAAACTGTCCGAAACATGTAGAGTTTTATTCCAAAAATAAATTTGTGAAATTAGTGTATCTAGTTGGTTTTATTTTAAGAAGTTATCACGATGCACGGTCACCCTAACGTCAAAATCTGTTCAGAAGTTTGAACTTGTAGAATGTAAGAGTCCTTTGTGCCTTGAAGTAAGCACGCTGCATAACCTGAATGAAATTAAATAATCTTGAGGAGTTATGGATGTTTGTGTGTGGATTGCAGACATCGTAATGAAATGACTAGTCGAATAGGATCTGCTTACGACACTAGTGAGATTTTCTGAAGTACCTACTGAAATGTTTAATCCTTTCACTTGTACGCCGGTGTTATTGGACAGGAACAAAATTCCTTTCTCCCGGAACATTTTTAGCGGTTTGTAATTTTGTTAAGAATACATTCTCCTTGCTTCTCTTTCACACTCCATGATGTCTGTTTGCGGTTATCTTCGATAAGTAGGTTAAACACAGTGTAAGTACACACAAGTTGGACTTTGATGTATTTGTTGTTTAATTAATCTCCGCTCCAAGAGAGTTACATTTTTAAAAGCCTTTCTCACACTTATTTATACAGGGGCATAGCTGTTCTTCTAAATCACAGTATATATTCCTTTAAACGCGGAGAACCCGTATTTATTCCTTGTTGGTTGGTACAGCGAAATATGACACGCTTGTAGAGCAGTTGCTATGACCTGTTCTCAGAATTTCTTTGGACTATATGATTGTGTGTAAATGACTGTTAAATGGGATGATGATGTTATATCAGTGTGGTGTGATAATGTAATGTATGTTTTATGTAACTGAGGTTGTAATGAGAACATGACAGTACTAACGTGCATGTATGTTCATCATATGGTCTATGGAATTTACAGTATTTTTTCTCATATAAAAACTTGTTGTTTTGAATCTAGTAACTGTAATATATTCTACATATTGAATTTAAAGACCTTTAAAATTTATGTAAATACATGTAATAAATTGATTGAAAGTCTTTCATCGTCATCAGCTTTTATCCACACCTGTATAGTATTTGTTTCTTTTTGATGTTTTGCTGACCGTGCATCTCAGTATAATCTTAGTAATTGACCAACTTAATGCACAAATTCTTGTTTTATAATAAGTTCATTATATTCCTCTACATGTTTCGAGCACTATGTGCTCATCATCAGGAGGTCAGTATTGTATTATACAGCATCTGGTGTCATCACACACTGTAGGTGGCCGTCCGGTGCGCAACCTGCGCACATAGTGCTCGAAACATGTACAGGCATATAATAAACTCATTATATAAAACAAGAATTTGTGCATTAAGTTGGTCAATTACTAAGATCTTTTGTGTATTGTTCATATCCGGTTTGGGCCTACACACGTCCCATCCCCAAATTCATCCCATGTTAATGAGTTGCTTAAATTACTTTAGATTTTTAAAAAAAAGTTAACTGATGATTGACTTGGAGATATAAAACTACCATTGGGCCTAATTCCGGCATTTTGAATTTTTTAAATAATGATATACGGACATGGAATTCACAGCAGTCACTCGCCACTTCATATTAACCAAACCGCACCGAGCAAGTTGGTGTTAACTGTAACGGTTAGGCCTTCTGTTCCGGAGGTGGAAGGTCGAATCTCGCCAAGACTATCAAACACCTTAGCTAAGGGTTTTCGTGATTCACCTCAGTTTCTGTGCACAAATTTCGGGATAATAGGAGCCTACTAATAATTGTGCCACCACCGTATCCTTCGCTACCCTCCATGCATTAATAGTCCCAGAATTCGATTTTAGTACAGTCTGAAATACTGACAGTATCCTTCACGAACTGTAAATGAACGAAGGCGCAGTTGGTAAGACCAAGGCGTCTCAGGAAACTGAAGGTTAGGAAAACCGTAATTGTTTGACACTAATGAAAATCAGAATCGTTCCTTACTTTCATTGCTTGCTGTACTGACAGGGACGGTCGGTGCGACAGTACCAGACCAGTGAAACTGACAGCGCTGCATTGACAGAACAACGATAATGCGCATGGCGCGCGTCCGGAGGCACCGGTTCTGATGCCAGTTTGTGGCCGGCTATTTCAATTCGGATTTGTTATACATTATTTTGAATCTCTTCAGGGAATGGGCCAAGACAGTCATGTTAAAAGTGGTCATGGCATCATCCAAACATATGACTCAGCTTGCATTGTTTGTAATTTCACTTCAGAATGTACTGCGGCGATGCGTAACTTCAGCACTTGATTGGCGTTGCGAAATACTAACCAACCAACAAAAAGAAATAAGTAAGATATTTAAGCCAACGATGTTGACAGTACCCGCGGCCCAACCTCAAACCCCGTTGAACATCACTTTTTGTTACTAGTATTGACCTTGAGATGTTTATTTAAATATTTGTTCGACGGAATTTAACCTTGTAATTCTCATACCACCAAAATAACTGTTCCTGCAGTTTTATCTGCACTAATGTTAGGATTGTGATAGCGGGCCCCTGTACATCCTGCCGTATGTTACCGTCACAAGACGCATGGCTTGGTTTGCTGTTAAACATGATATGTAACTTATATACTTTAACCGTTCGTTTCGTTTGTCTAATGCTGCTGATGTTTTACCTGTTGGTGATATTTAGATGAGCGCAGATAGCATTCTATGCTGGCACGCCTTTAACACTCCCACCCCCCCTTCCCCAATTTTCACCATATGCACATCACCCTTTTGCCTTACTGCTTCTGAATATTTTTAGAACTAATTAATACTTTCGTGTTTTGATTATGTCGGAAAAGTTTGATGTACCTGCTGATAAAACCCCGAAGGTTAAGAAAAAGGAAAGTGACCCTCTATCGCCACTGCTTTTCAACTTTGCTTCACAGTACGCAGTTAGGATGGCTTGAAACTAAATGGTACACATCAGATTCTGGCTTATGCCGATGATGTTAATATACTGGGAGGAGGTATACATACTTTAAAGGAAAACGCAGAAGCGTTAGTAGCTGCTACTAGGGAGATTGGACTGGAAGTAAGTGCTGATAAAACT
>Ga0123352_10018008_pt1 | contig 11255 bp, 7 predicted proteins | sample TergutLab28metaG_FD_89700 | JGI IMG/M metagenome (GOLD analysis project Ga0123352, IMG submission 89700) | Labiotermes labralis P1 segment gut microbial communities from Petit-Saut dam, French Guiana - Lab288 P1 | ecosystem: Host-associated > Arthropoda: Insects > Digestive system > Gut ... | reverse complement strand
CATCGGCATGAGCCAGAAGCTGATGTGTACCATTTAGTTTCAAGCCATCCTGGTTTACCTGAACCCTCCTAATGGCGTACTCTAAAGCAAAGTTAAAAAGCATTGGTGATAGAGCATCTCCTTGTTTCAAACCATTCCTAACAGGGAACCTGTCAGACACATTCTTGCCTAACTGGACTCTGCTATATGTTTCAGTCAGACTCATCTTTATTAAACTTACAAGTTTCCTAGGGATGCCAAACTCAATGAGAATCTTATATAAATGAGAATCTTATATAAGACCTCCCTTCTAACTGAATCATAGCTTTCTTGAAGTCTATAAAGAGCTGATGAACTTCTTCATCGTATTCCCATTTTTTTTTTTTTAAGTATTTGACAAATGCAGAATATATGATCAATAGTTGACCTGTTATGTCGAAAGCCACATTGATGATCCCCGATAATTTCCTTCGCATATGGAATTAACCTTGAGAGCAGGATGTTGGATAACATTTTGTAAGTGGTTGGAAAAAGTGATATGCCCCTATAATTACCAGTCTTAAAGTACCAAAAATTAGGAAAATTTTACTATATGAAATGAAATTTCTTGTAACAAATAACAGCTGCCTCCAGAACCCCTGACTAGGGGGCTACCATCCCCAGATCCCCATTCTGTCTGTCCTCTGTCCTCAACTGAATTTGTTGAACCCCCCTCCCAAAACAAAATTCCTGGGTATGCCACTGATTACTAAAATCTGTTTTATTACCATTCTTATAGATAGGTATTATGATTGACTCCTTCCACTCCTCAGGCAATTCCTCCTTATTCCAAACAGAAATAATAAGTTATGAATCTCACAACAAATTGTCTTACCCCCTGCTTTAATCAATTCTGCTGGTATTTGATCAATACCTGGCTTGGCTAAGGTACTAGTTCTGCTGTGTGTATTTCTGTTTGCCTAACATCATTAACCCCTTGTACATTCAATAGCTGGGAGAAATAGTTCCTCTACCCAGCCAAAATATTGTGGGAGTCTGTAACCAAATCACTTTTATCATCCTTCATTATATTAGTTCTAGGCTGATAACCCTTCTTGAAGTCATTGATACCCTGTACAAATCCCTAATATTTTTGATCTTACTGTTAGTTTCAAGTTCCTCAATTTTAGCTTTCAGATATGCCTTCTTTTTGTTCCTGAAATGTCTGCTAGCATCACGTCTTACATTGTTCAGATTATCTACATTGCTTTGGCTTGGATCATGTATTCACTGCATTTTAGCCTACTTCCTTTGATCTAAAAAACCTAAACATTCATCATCAAACCATGGTTTATGCTGCTTCAGTTCTTGCAAACCTAGACTCTTTTTAGCTGAGGTTTGGTGTTCTCTTTAATGTTCTCCCAAGCCCTATTTATGTCCTTGTCATCACTTAATTTCTCCAAAGCTGCAAACCTGTTTGTAATCTCAATCTGATACTGTTTCCTAACCTCAAGCCCATTTAGCTTCCACAGATTAAATCTTCCCCCATCAAACCTCTGTGCTGCTTGTTTACTTACTGCCACTCTTTCCCTAACTTTTGCAACCACCAGATAGTTATCAGTGTCACAGTTAGCTCCCCTGAAACTTAGCACATCTAGTACGCTCGAATGGTATCTCCTATCTATCAACATGTGATCAATCTGGTTGTGAGTCTTCCCAACAGGAGAGGTCCAGGTGTACTTATGACTCTTTTGGTGCGGGAACATTGTGGTCTTAACAACAAAATTTTTTGATGTGGCAAAGTTTACTATTCTAACGCCATTATCATTACTAACCTGATGTAGACTCTCATTCCCAATTGTCAGTTTGAAAACATTCTCTCTCCCCACTTTTGCATTAAAATCTCCTAATAGAATTTTCGTATGGTACTTAGGAAAGTGATAAAAAAAAACCTGTGTGTATGAATAAGGAAATTGAAATCAAACACCTAGAAGCATCAGACCTGCTCTAATTCTTCATAAAAACTGTCTTTTGAATCATCACTTTTCTCCTCACTTGGTGCATGCACATTTAGAAAAATATTATGCCAGCAACCTCTCAGAACTATACATGACACCCTATTGCTAACAAACTCTACTCTCTTAACTGCCAATATTATTCTGTAGTGTACAAAGAATTCTGTTCGCAATTGATGATTTTTATTTCATTTTCCATATAAAAAATTATAATCCTCTGCTCTTATTGTGCCCTCTCCATCCCATGTAACCCTCTGCACACCCAATAAATCTAATTTACATCTAGCCATTTCCCTGGATGCTGCCGTAAATAAACCTGCCCAATACAGGCTCCTAATATTCCAAGTACCAAATCTCATGCCCTTTTTCCATTGTTTAGATCGTACCAAAATATCAGTCCAGGTCCAATGCTTTGTCTGTGAATATTTTGTAACAAAATACGTTTTAACAGGGAGGAGTTGTTAGCACCTCACCCAACCACCAAGGTGGAGGACCACCCCCTGTCGGCTTCCCCAACTGCTTATTCAATATGTTCGCAGCCACACTCCATATTGGAGGCCGTTCCTCCATCTGCAACTTGAGGACGCACCATGCCGTGGTGACAGGAACCCACTTACTACATGGCATACACACATACACAAGTACAATTACAATGGTGGTGTAGGATATGAACTTCAATGTAAAACGCAGATGTGGGAGGAAGCTTAGTTATTCATGTCACTCAGTTCAGGTTTTACTGTAAAACCGTCTGTTCAGGGAAACAAAAACATCTCACTGCACTTACATCCCTACAAATATTCCTGGTCTTTAACTCCATCAAATTATGACTGCTTTTGCTTTGGAATTAACTTTCAACCCTTAATCATCTGTCCTGTTCTGCAATCAACAGTTCTTATCCAGCCGTTTCTGCGAAAATGTGGATGTTTAAATTTCCAATTCATAATAAAGTCAGTTATGTAGACACGGTTCTATCAACAAGTCTCTGCACAGTATCAATAAGGATAAGAATGTGCACAAGTTCAGAGCAATACTGCACAGGTTCATACAATACTTCAGGTCCACAGTCTTTTTCGATCATGACCTATATCTACCGTGTAGTCAATAAGAGGTCTCCTGAAATAGTCATTTATTTTTAAAATTCCCATATTTACTGCCGTCGAACACAGCAATCCTTTATTGCGTTCATCAATAATGCTACATGTTTCGATTCTTCACATGGACCATTATCAGCCATAGAGTATATATTTAAGTTGTTTTGATGATGTGTTGGCAGGAACAAAGTTCACGCTTTACATTTTTGTACGCCAGCTGCACAAAAATTTAACGCTGCAGGTTGGCTGCATTGGGATGCACATCTCATTAGTGAGTGGGTCCTTGCAAAGCTGTAACGGAGAGGCCACGATCGTGATATTTGTGTTCAAAATTTAATAGTACTAACCCTTATTGCTTCAGTAACGTAGGTGTGTTCGGCCGTATTGTATTCGGTAGTGGCAAGATTAGTCGTTAAGCTGCTGAATCTTACAATGAGTGGTCCCTCAATTTCCGAACAGGAACGTGTTACACGAGAGTACTGGGCGTCTGATTTGTCTAAGAATGTCGGTAAGGTTAAGTTTGAATCATGTGTCTATTCTAAATAATTCTTGCAAGCATACATACTAAGGTGATGATAATTCTGAAGATTTGATTCGTATTCCACAATTAGGGTGGCCTAAATAATTCACAACGCTATCAAAATGCGCTTTGTGGGGTGTGTGGGAGGGAATATTTGCTTCCAGAGTTGTATATTTCATGCCGAATCCCCGTAGTGAAAGCAGCAACAGCAAACATTCTTTTTTCTCCATTGGGGTACATTATTCTGTGATATATCTGACAAATTTACGGACACATCACAGCTTACTTGAAATTTGTAACACACTAATGACTATAGCAAAATAATCCTGTGCATATTTATTAATACATAGTCCACAAGTCTTCATTTTCAAATGAGCACAGCAGTTCCATTTTTACATGAACATTTTCAAATATGATCAGTTGTGCTGTTATATCAGCAGATGAAACAATAAATGACTTGTCCCAGTACTTCACGGTGTGTACGGCAGAACATAATAACTGTCTCAGTATCCTTCATTTTTATAGAACATGTCACAAAAATAGCAAAATGCGTCTGTATACGATAGGCAGGGTATTGACGTTAAAGCTGTTTGGTCGAGTTCAGTAAACATATCCATGGTATGCTTTTCTGGAATGATGTTTTGCTAAGCAGGTGAGTTTTTAGTAGACTTTGTTGTAAACAGCATGATTGTGTTTGAAGGTATTTGAGACTGGTTAATGTAAAATGTTTTTGTAGGGGAAAGTTATATGAAATTATCATATTCGATTGTACTTGTAGCATCCTTCGCAAAAAATACAAAAATCTATAATCAGTTTGTGGTCGTTCATCCACCCATCTGCCTGCATTTCATTTCAGAAATTGCTCACTGTTGGTCAGCTCCAAAAGTTGTCATTCAAGTTCAATTTTGGCTTGTGATGTCAAATAGAAGCATGTAACAACATTTTCTCAGAAATTTGTGGAAAGAACAGTGTACATGAAAAAGACATGGGGCATTGTACAATTTTTAGTTGAAGAAACTGTTGATAGCAATATGGCAAATACTGAATGAGATATGACGACAGTTTTTGAGAATAAACAGCTTTACAATGGTATATTTTCAGCAGACTGTAACAAAATGGATGCTTGCTCTTCTTTGCTTTGTCTTTTGGAGAGAGGTTTTTTTCCCTCCTCCCCTGGTCCTCTTCTCCCTGTATCCATACCATTTTTCTCCACATATCCTGAAGTTGTAGGGATCAGGTTCAACTAAATCACTTTTACTGTCATGATGCAATCATATAGTTTCTAGGCCGAATAATTTCTAAACAACAAGAAGAAGGAGGAGGAGGAGGCATACTGTTCTTTCAACTGTGTCACTTTCTAAGAATGCCAAGACCAGTAATGGAATTCACATGTATATATGTATACTTAACAAGACATTACTCAATAAACATGTGATACAGATGTATTCCAAGAGGGAAATGATTAGCAGTCTCTATCTACACCCAACTTTAGATTTTTATGCTGGCAGCAGTAGTGTCATCTCATGGTAAGGTGAGAAACTATGTGATTGCACCATTTACTTACTAGATTACACACCAGCATATTACAGAAAACCATAACCATGGAGATAATAAATTATAAGCATACTTGACAATGCTGTGGATTATAATTTACACCTACTTTTTGTGTCATATTAAGTGACTGTTTTTTAAGGTTTCTGTTCTTTTATGTTTTGTTCTTTTAATTATTCCAGAGAAACTTAATATAAACTTACCAAAGATGGCAGAACTTCATGCTAGTTTGCTTAGAAACAATATGAATGTTGTGAAGTATGTTAAACAGCTACAGTGTCATCTGGCAGATATGGAATATAAGAAAAACAGCAGCAGTAAACAGTGAATTGTAGGTGTGTATAAACTGTCATTTTATTTAATTTATGGTTTATGTAATGATGTTATGAGTGTCTCAAACTACATATCATGAAATTGTAGGATGGATAGTGAATGATGAATTGAAAGGTACATGGGAGGTAGGGGCTGTGGCCTAATTTGAGGTATGGAGTATGCTGCCTGGAGGAACTGAGGAAATCCATGGAAGAAACCTGACATTGGGATAGTTTCCTGGCTGGAATTAGAACCAGCTATAATTAAATACAAGTCAGAAGACCTGAGCTATCTTGCTTGATGACAGTAGAGGATACTTATATCCATGTCCTTGAGCACTGGAGGTAGCATGGACACACACTATAGCATAGGAAGCCTGCATTCTCTAAGTATTTATAGAGTCTGTTTTTTTCCCTGTGATATAACTTACCTTGTTTCATAAAACATTCCCCAAGTTCTGGCTTCCTCCTTGTAAGCAGACCTTATACCTTCCGAAAATATTTTTCAGCACATGATAAGAGCTGTAGTCTTAAAAGTATTAGCGATTTCTCTTTGCATATTATCTTTCAGTTCCTGCAAAGCATGTGGATTGGTCATATACACTAAACTTATAATATAAATATGTATAATATAGCCATACACAACTTTATATTTTATTAGATTATATCAGGTTATAATTCAGCTACATGTTTTGGCCAAACTGCAGGGAGAAGTGAGGAAGTTTCTTTTGAAAGAGAAACTTCTCTGCAATCTCTTAATAAGAACCATACAGAAGGAAATTCGTCAAGAAAAACCTCACCCCACCACTGTGTACCCCCATAAAACACTCCATCAATTTTACTATCTGTTTCTTAATAATTTTTTAGTACTTTTTGATGCCTTTTGTATAAAAAAATTATCACATTTGAATTTTAATCCTCAGTTTTTTATATGGCATAACATAACTATTCTAACCATTTCTTGTAATACGAGATCTCGTAGATTGAAAGCATTATCAATTGTACACCCCACCTACTCAAAGATCAGCCTGAAGATGGCCCTGCAGTTTGGCTGAAACATGTTGCAGCATTATAACCTGATATAATCTAATAAAATATAAAGTTGTGTATGGCTATATTATATATATTTGTATTATAATTTTAGCATATCAACACAATGGGGATGTCTCTCTTAAAAAAAAATCTTATACACTTTTAACTTTCAGTGTGTCCCACAAATAATAATTCCATGGATTCAAATCTGAAACTCTAGAGGGCCACAGTCCTTGATTTACCAACTTTTTCACCAAACATCTCTTCGAGAGCAGCAATTGACAGTTTGCTACATGTGCTGTGGCATCCTGCATGACCTACAGTAACTGAATTTGTTTTTTCTTCTTGTAGTTCTCTAAATAATGGTGTCAGAATAAAACCGAAGGCCACGATAGAGATTTATTGTTTTTAAAAGAACATGGGTCATATGATTTTATGCACACTCACTGCCACAGCCACTGCACATCAGATTCGAAATCTGTCGTGCTGCATGGGGATTTTTGGAACACCAATTCTGCTACTGTGTTTACATTCCCATTTAATGTAAGGAATGTCACCTTGCCAAAGTGTGGCAAATGAGCACCCTCTGTTCAACAGAATACAGTTCTCACACAGTGACTTATAACACATGACCAAGTGTCCATCTCAAGTCCCAGCACTAGTCAGACTAGCACCCTGCCAAGTTGCCTCTGCAGGGATGCTCACATTTTCCCTTGCTCAGGGAAATGGTTAGAGGTACTTCCTATATTAAATATCAGAAATGAGGATGTTGTACACACCAAAATGCAGAAGGAACCAAAGGAGACTGATGAAGAGATGATAGCTAGATGATTGATGATGATGATGATGAGGAGGAAGAGGAGGAGAAGGATGATGGGGATGTTAGGATAACAAAAGCAATACCTACAGTTGTGTTGTAATTTTATGATCCCTAGTACATCGTTTATCACTGTCCACCTTGGAACTGCATTAGCCAAAGGTCCATATGTTTGCTAGGATGCTGCCAGTTGTACATGCTATTTGTGAACACTGCCCCACTACCACAGTTCTGTCTCCCATTAGACATTCTGCTATGCACTGTGTTCACTGGATGCTTGTGACTTCAACTGCATGCTTCAACTTTGGAGTCAGGTTGAAGACCTGACAGCACCTGAAAACGCCTCTCGGAGATGTGTTAGTGCAATTCAGTAATTTTAGTACTGCATTAGGAAGCTAATGAAGGTGGATGGGCGTTGTACATGGGACAGAGGAACAGCTACAAAATGCAGCACTGAACTATGCCTGTGCAGTCAGTGCCACTTGGCTGCTCACTGCTTACGTGTGGAAACAGTGTCAACTGTCTGCCGGTTAGTACTGCTGACTGCCTGACCTTGCACTTGAAATATTGGTACACATTAAATACCAGTTCTTTCTTTTATTCTTGGAGAAATGTGACAGTGACAGTGTTGGCACTGTCTTTTGTTGGAAGTACTAAAACTTTATTTATAAGATAAAGATGGACTTCTGACACTGGAAACACATTATGGTGTGAACAAAGATGGATTCCTCCATTTTCAGATATTGGATAAACCTCTCTTGAGATGTTTTATTTACATGAAGAATTACTGCACTTAAAATTTAAACACAACTGCTAGTCTAGTGTACAACCAAATTAGTTCAAATACACCTAAAAAAATATTAAGCTTATTCATACCTGGGGGCTGTTATGGATGACAATGAGGCAATTAAAAACGGTCCCCACTGGTATGCAACAGTCACTCCAGCTGATCAATGCCCTACACAGGCTGCTACTGCAACCACTGTACCACCACAGTCCTAATATCTTCATCCATCCTGAGGCCAGAGCCATTTAGCACTTTCCTCAAAAGGATAAACACATTGAAGTCGCATGGTGACAGTTCCAGCCTGTATGGAGGATGGTCCAGCACCTTCCAGTGCACAGGGTGTATATGTCTTGGACAGTGTAGGCCACATGGGGATTGACATGGTCTGCATCATGACACTCATTGTGATCATGCTGAGACGCTTTCTCTTGATGCCAGTATGTAGGATTGAGAAGGTTCCACAGTTGTGCTGTACACAGGTGGTGATGTCATGGTGCTTGAATACAAAAGCACTCTAAGGCCTTAGGCCCTAGATTCAGAGTATATACGATATGAAGGTTGCAGTGGTGAGCTGATCCCACTCGTAGCTCTGGGAGTTCTTTGCACAGGGTATCAGTTTGTATGTCAGTGGGATGTATACCTCAACACGCATGCAAACTACATATTTTTACCAATTGCTACAGCTTTACTCAGAACAACACTCAGATGGGTCATTTGAAATATCCATATGAATGTACTGCAATAAGTATGAGTCATGAAGCAGTCTCCATGTCCAAATGTACTCCTGTTTATGCTGTTTATAAAGTGCATCCAGATAGTGACTATATTGTTAGCCATTCACTGCTGGGACAGATTAATCAGCTATATCAAGGCCATGTGCTGAAGTCTGAATATCCAAGTGCATTATAATTTTCTTGATTTTTGTGTCGAAAACATTAACAGTTGTGTAATTATTGCTCTTCATTATCTTTGTCTGTAAATGTATTCAGTGGTTTTACTGCTAGTGGTTTTACTTCATAACTAAATGGTAGGATCTCTCCCCATCTGCGTCGTGTTCCCACATTGCTGTCACTGATTCGACGTCTGGCTACAGGGACTGGCACACAGCTGTAAAAAAATGCAGTAGCTCCGTAATACCATAATCATGACCAAATATGCAAGTTATAAGGCAGCATGCCAATGGAACATCCATGTATATTACATTTTTATCCATTTATCTTCCACAGATGAATGTAAAGTCTTGCCACTAGTTTTTTAAAACTGTTATTCTCTTTAGTTAAATTCATCATTTGTTTTTCCACAAGGCTGTTTTTTTTCTCATAAACAGGCTAAAATGGTTGTGAAATTTAATGGATTACTCCTGCTGCTATTACTACCACTGCACCATTCTACCATTGCCACTGAAAAAGGTGAAGCTAAAGTTCTCCCAAGAACAGGCCACAAAGTCCCAGACAGTGAATAGAGGTGTAGCTCTACTCTTTCTTTAACCTCGGCGCTAGATGGGAGTGGGTGGTCAACACCACGCCCCGGCCACTTTACTCCTGGGAAAGAGACCTGGTACCCATTGGATAGGAGGCTGGGTGGGTCCCGGGGCCGGTCTGGATGGGTGCGGAAAATCTCGCCCCCACCGGGATTCAATCCCCGGACCGTCCAGCCCGTAGCGAGTCACTATATCGACTACTATATCCCGGCCCACCTACCATTATCACTACCACTATTACAGCACTTCAGTTGAATGTTATGCATTGTCTAACTGAAAAATGTCCTTACAACATTCCATTTTGGAGACTGGATCTGTTCCTATCTTCAGGGAGGGGATGTAACTCTGTTTGGCCCTTTATATAAACTTGATATTCATCAGAAGTCACAGAATCAAATTCAAAGTGATGACGATGTATAAGAGGTGCACTGACGGAGGTGAGAGCTCAAATGCAAACAATTGTGGCAGATAAGTTGTGGTAATATAGCAGAGTGAATGATAGAATTACTTGGCAGGAAACAGAGGCTAAAACTATAAATATGCAAGTCCATAAACCAACACCAAGCAGGCTGAAGTAGAATTAAGAAGCAGTGTAATGCATACTTATGGAGGCACTCCAGGTGGCTAGAGTTGTAAGTTATCGGTTTCCTTGGTGAAGACTGGTATGTTTTCAGAATTTTGTATTTTAATCAGACAAGGGATGAAGTACAGCTCGAGTTCTTGTACTTACTTGCATGTTTTCTGGTCAAAATAAAACCCAGTACTGCACTCTTTGGTGTACCGACAGACACACACACAGTTCTTCGGATCCCACAGTTTGGTGTCATTCTCTGCTATACATTTCTGTTCATCATCCATATTGATACAAACACAGCCACATTCACTCTTTTCATATTGTTGTAACTCATTGCAGTGCTGGAAAGAGATAGTTACATCATAATCCTAACCATTGTTGTGCAGTATACAGAAAGGAGGGAAGATTGAAGCTGCTCTGCTGAAAAGACTGTTCCTGATTTAAGAGAAAGAGGCTTAGGGAGAAATAAAGTTACTTCCTGCTGAGATTCCTACTCTGCTCAGCTAATGAAAACAGCTCTGACCTAGACAGTATGGGGAGGGTTACTTATTGCCAGGCTAACCTTGTGGAGAAAATGTATAGGTCACGTTAAAAGCACATGTTTCTACCACTCCAACTGTCATTTTGTACTAGTCATCATTTCTTAGGTATTCAGTTGACAGCAAGACTAAAGTCAAATTAAGTCAGAGCTGTAACCAGGCAGAACACAACAGAAAGTAATACCAGTGTGGATAAGAAACCAACTAGATGTCACATTTGTGTTACCTTTTATTTCTCCTTTACAAGTTGCTCAACATGTTTCAGGCAACCATGTGCCCATCTTCAGGAGCTGATGACTGAGTAGTGTTTTTGCCACATGTTGGTATTGTGCCGTGGCTGCAGGAAGGCCGTCAGAACCGGTTAGCAGGTAGTGGTCTATTGAGGAGTTCGTAGCACAATGTAGTTGTGCTATGAACCGGTTGTGACAGCCTTTCTGCAGCCATGAAACAGTACCAACACGTGGCGAAAACACTACTCAGTCGTCAGCTCCTGAAGATGGGCACATGGTTGCCCGAAACATGTTGAGCAACTTGTAAAGGAGAAAATAAAGGATAACACAAAAGTGACATCTAGTTGGTT
>Ga0123352_10018002_pt1 | contig 11259 bp, 9 predicted proteins | sample TergutLab28metaG_FD_89700 | JGI IMG/M metagenome (GOLD analysis project Ga0123352, IMG submission 89700) | Labiotermes labralis P1 segment gut microbial communities from Petit-Saut dam, French Guiana - Lab288 P1 | ecosystem: Host-associated > Arthropoda: Insects > Digestive system > Gut ... | reverse complement strand
GAGGTGGGATGTGGGTATATGGACTGGATTGGGCTGGCCGAGGATAGAGACAGTTGGCGGACGCTTGTGAGTGCGGTAATGAACCTTCGGGTTCCGTGAAATGCGGGGAATTTCTTGAGTAGCTGCGAACCAGTTAGCTTCTCAAGAAGGACTCTGCGTCATGGAGTAAGTAAGTTAGTGCAGGAGTAATTACTGATGAAACATGGACACTATCATCGCTGCTTCCGCCAGCTGTGAGGTACGTATTCTGGGACCGCAAGGGAATTTTGTCGACGGAATTCATGGCACCAGGGACCACAATAACGTCAGAGGTTTATTGTGAGACGCTGAATAAGCTTCGGAGGTTGATCCAAAAAAACGGCGCGGGATTCTCGCTATAGGCGTCGTTCTCCTGCAGGACAACACGCGGCCCCACACCGCGGCTCGCACAAATGCTTTAATCAAGCTTTTCAACTGGGAGATTTTCGACCACCCTCCTCACAGTCCGGACCTGGCGCCAAACGATTAACATCTCTTCACCCAGACGAAGGTCTGGTTGGCTACCCAGCGCTTCCATACCAACGAAGAGTTCATGGATGGCGTCAAAACCTGGCTGCATAACTTGGTGGCACCGTTCTTTGACGAGGGACTACAAAAACTAGTGTCACGGTACAAGTGCCTAAATGTGGTTGGCAACTATGTGAAGAAGTGATGCAGTTGTGTATGTTACAGGTCCATATAGTAAAGTTTTGTTCTCCGTTTTGTATTTTTTTAACCAGCCAATCGGAAGATGATTTTGGAATTGCCCTCGTAATTATAGGGGGCCTGGAATGTTGAATCACAGGAGTCCCCTGACCAGTTCTTTAAACCACTGAATGTCACAAAATCGCAGGCAAAATAAGAAGAAATCTTCCCTTCATAGATTGCCTAGAAATTTTACAATGCTGGCTTCTGTTTTTGGCAGATCGCAAGAGCTGCTTCATGCATATTTCCTCATTTGGCTTATTCCTAGCAGCCTATGTGTGGAGCAGAAAATGCTTTGTGCAAAACAACATAATTTTCAGTTATAAATTCCACTCCCAATTCTGCTTGCTGTTGCCAAGATACTGCATTCACTCTCAATAGTCTGAACTACATCACCTTCATGTTTACTTTAATGCATCTTCATTCAACATTCTGATTTTATATGTAGTTCTTACTATCACTTGACCAAAATTAATTTCAGTACTTTATATAAACCCTCCTCACCCCTTTCTAGTGTTGTGGTCAAGAAAGAGTAGAGTTATACCCCTACTGCTCCTATGGGCCATACAGCCTGTACAGAGCCTCAGTGCCTGTACAAGGGAGCACTTTACCTTACCTTTATATAACCCCTAATCAGACTACTAAATATATTATGAAAACATATTTTTTTTTATACTTGGTAAAAACAGCCAGGCAATGTATGGACTCCCAAAGGCAGAATGATAATGACAGAGGACAACTGAAATACATGGAGGTAAACCTGTCCCAGTAACAATGTCAAAATGAAGGAATTACCTTACAAGGCTAGATATAATAACTTTAACAGGCGCATTGTACCTGTGGTTGAACTAATTGAAACTTCCTCATCATGGTCTACTGTGTGAGGGTCTTGATTCAACACCCATGACTCTGAACAGCCATACCAAAACATATGTTCCTGAAAGTACGAGAAAGTGGACATTTCTTACCCACATATCACTGATTATAGTATATAAACACTGCAGACTGGCTTGAGATTGAATCTGGGTTTCTGCAGTGAGAGATCAGTGGCTCCTTCAGCCACACCTGACCTTGCCTTAGAAACAAAAGATAAGGGCTACCATCTAACTGCCTACTCTTGCTGGACTCCACTAGAGTCATGAAACACTCCCTAGTGCTTGTCACTTGCAAACATTATCAGTACCAATATTGATGTGAAGAGAATGGTGAAATAAATAGAAGATAACTGTAGGAGATGAAGGGAGATCTCTTTCCATGGCCTTGGCACAACAATTGTAACCACCACATCACCACACTTCCAAACTGCAATTCATATGTCATACATTCAACCAAACTAATTCCGGGTAAAGGAATAGCACAATTCATTAGCACAGCAAACAATCATTACTGTATTTATTAAAACCAACTAATTGCACATACTTGTCAAACCATTAAAACCACATTATTAGATTAAAATGGATTTAAAATATCTCCTACATGTTTCAATCCCTCTACGGGATCATCCTCAGGGAGCATAAATTAATGTAGGACTAAAGTTACTAAGATCGACTGTATACGAGGTTATCTGGTAGCATGCTGTTTTGTTTATGTTATGTCCGTCTGGTTCGGCCTGTGTTCCTCACCCGTTGTGAGTGCTGTGTCACTGTACTTCCAACCAAGTACAGTGACACAGTTGGTAACAGTTTAAAATCCAGTGGTTACTTCATATATCACCAGGTCTGACATTCACAATTCTGCATTCTGCCCACACAGTGTATTTATGTGTTTTGTATGGATCTGAGAACAAACAGCAATTATTTCACTGTACAGCATTGACTGACTTGTTTTTATAACAAGGATGAAGAGTGTTTACTGTGAAGTGTAAACTGAATCTGCAAATATAAATCAGGTTAATCTTAGTCTTTAAAGGGGTTTACTGGATCCTCACACTAAAGATTCTGTTCTCAGAATGAAGCGTATATCAAAATTACTGCTGCATTTATGTGCAACATCTCCAAGCGACACAAAAATATAAAGGGTTAGGTTAGGTTAGGTTAGGTTAAGCTACTTTCCTTAAGATTATAACAACTGTTAAAATAAAGATTGCAGGTGAACTTTAACTGTGCAAATTCAGAACTATATAGATATAATAAACTGTCCATCAGTAAAAATACATCTTTATTATGAAACAATATTGTAGTTAACACTTAAATTTGGTAAAGTGTAAAAATATGATATATATGCTCCCCTGTAAGCTAGACCACAACCATACAGTACATGTTATTTGCATATAATTGTTCACAGGCCACATAAACCGATGACAACACACACACACACACACACACACACACACACACACACACACACACTCACCACAATCTGTCTGTCACCCGAAGGCAGTGCTGACAGTGGACCACACAGTAGAATAACGCAGCACAGAAACAGCATGTTGGCAACAGTGACCAGTTGTTCCACACTAAATGATAAACTGTCAGCTACTCCTATCTGAAACTCTTATGTAATCATTCAATCCCACTACAATTTGAAGGAGACAAATCTCTACTCTATTGACTCAGATGTCATAAGAGGACATTTTCACTGCAGTGAATGTCTATCAGAACAGAAGCAGCAGCACACAGGATATGGCTGTTCTCCCTTCAGCACTGCACTACACAGAAGTTAGAACTGTAAAGAACGCAACTGGGGGGAGGTGAAGAATGTGCATAGTGGCTCCAATCTCATCCAAATACCCTACTACAACGCCTGCACAATACTGTAACAGTTGTAACCACTGTGGCTACAGTACATATTGGTGGAGATAGATAGAAGGGTTTAATTTTGTAAATATGTCATGTTAAAAAGGTAAAGCAGTCCTGTTACAGGCCTGGAGTGGCCCAGAGGGTTCCAGGAAGTTAAGGTTCCCAGATTTCATGACAAGGGCACAGAATGGTGGTAAGGTTGTCAGCCTTACGCACCGGCCGCCTTTACCCCCAGGAAATGCTCCTGGTACTCATTTCTGTTAGAGGCTGAGTTGACCCCAGGGCCATAGTGCGATCGGAAGGATTTTATGTCAATGAAAAATTCCGATGACACCAGCTGGGATCGAACCAGCGACCTTTGGATTTATAGCACAGCACCTTAACCACTGTGCCACCGTGGTCCCCCAAATATGTCATGTTGGATAATTTTATTACAAGTCATTGTTCCATATATTATGATACTACTGTATTCATTTTATATTAAATGTACAAATTCTTCATATTGTATTTACATGATTCTTTGTCACTATGACATATGCTATGTTATGGCATGTATATTTTGTATTTCCATATTATTCAATGACAAATTCTATAGCTAATAGGTTCGTTAAACCTTACATGGAATTGATGAATATATAATAAATGAATGAATAATTTAAAATATTACCATGTATTACTCAAAATATCAACATAGATCAACTACATACATAAGAGATGTAAATCACAACCAATTATACATATATTCACCTCCAACAAATTTTGGACAGAAGCCATCATGTACTTAATTAAAACAGATCATTGGAGAGTGCCAAAGTTTATTCACTTAAAATGCACAAGTCAGATGTATGAATGTTACAGAACGGTGGAACTGGTAAATTGTGGGTGAAAACTAGCATAAAAACCTCAGTGATTACTGCACTGATTGTGTCCAAACAGGCCAAAAACATGTCGCAGGAAGGAACCTGGTGTTCTTGGATGTGATGCTGCATTACTAGGTAGGTGGTTCCAACTGATCCAAAGGAATGTGTGGCCTACATCTTCAAGTGTTCAATGTTTAAGTAAACCCCTGATAATGAACGTAAAACATTCCTTTGAAATGCTGGATGTCAGTTACTCAATGACGCAGCATCACATTCTGGTTGTAGATTTGAACAGCGCATGGACATGCAATAAAAGCATTGAACTATTTGCTGAATAGCTGGAAGAAGAAGGTTTCTCTCATTACAAAGCACAATTACCTTCAAAAAATAGGAAAATCCAATTCATAAATGCACAAGCTGGAGGCAGGTTGTTCCAAGACAGCACAAAATAGAACCGACTACCTGTGCCCACAATATACAGTTACAATCAAAATTTTCTGGTGATAAATGTAATTTTGTTATGAAAGGTGAAGACAAACAGTGCAACAATATTGCAAGTAAATGTAAAAAAATTCAATACTTTAAATACAGTTAAATAACAAATATTCACACATTTTTATACACATAAACAGATTTTTTCTTAAAAATCTTGTAATGGTTTGGGGCTTGTAACTTTTAAGCTGTAATTTATAAAATTGATTGTAGGCATTGCTGCATACCAGAATTCTGAAGTCCTGTGGGCATCTGAACATAGCAGATAAAGATTAATACTTCCTCTAACAGAACAAACCACAACAAAATCTTGAAAAGTTGAAACTGGATGTGAGGTTGTAAATACTGATCAGTGATCACAACTTTATACAAATTATTCTGCATTTTTAAACAACAAATGTTTTTTGGCACTTTAAATGCTGTAGAAATGGTTTAGTCTGATATTTTGAAGGAAGATACTGTCGCCATCTTCAGGTTAACTGGATTTGGTTGAGGTGGATGATTAGGTAATTGGAAGGATGGAATGTGGTGGTTATGTGGGAGAACTGGAGAGTGTATTGGCCAATCTGAGCTATGGAAGGAGGAAGAGGGAATACAGAACTGATGACTGTTGAGAGCCCCATACATCTGATTGGTCGAAATTCTCACAAACTTTTCTGTATAACCAACACATTCCTTCCTCCAGTTACGCACTTCAGCATTCACCTGTCATTCTGAAGACAGAAGAAGCACATTCCTCTGAAATGTCAGAACAAAATTCTACTGCAAAGTGTAAAACCCTCAAATAAGACCATCATTTGAAGGAAAACTGCTGCAAATGCCTGCCAACATCTTATTCTGTGTTTAATTTGTATGTCAAAAAATATTCCCTTTGTCAACACTTTCATCCTTTTCAAGGATTACCTTCATAAAACAGGTCAAATTCTTAACCCTTTGAAGTCTAAATCCACCCACACAATACACAAAAATGCAGTTCATATCTCACAGAATCAGAACAAAGACCAACTATGTAACGTTGCATAGGGAAATATTCACTTTTGATCATCAAAATCATGTGAAATACATAATAGACTATGTGCATTAAAGAACGTGTTATACATATGTACCAGGTATTTTAAAAGGATCAGATTCATGATGTTGACATAAATGTCACTTCTAGGACTGGCAGCTTCTCAATGGCTGCTTCATGCCATCCATTCACTTAATGTGCAATTAATATTCTTCATTGTGCCAATCATTTCAATGTGGAGTGTTTTCACATAAAACAAGCCAGTAATGTGAAGTTCTACTGTTCAGAAAGAGAGTGTCAACAAGATTAAGAAGGCTGCCGACAGCATCGTCAACACAGGGCAGCTGGTGTTTGTCTTTCTGATTCCAAGGTTCAATAAACCTGAAAGCAAACATTATAAGTAAACAGTTACGTAACTTCCATATCTCTTCACAGAACACATTGAAACTTCTCCAACTGCTCTGAATCCTTAAATTCCTCCAAACACCAATCACTGATATACAACAAACAAGGTGCAATTCAGTTACAAAAACCGCCTCTTAATGCTGTTAAACCTTTAGCAGACTAAACAGTGCTAGCAACTGCAACTCCTAAATTCATTTTAAATATTTAGGCAAAATTGAAATTTACCGAAATATTAAGACATGCTGCATAATTTCTGATTTGTTGTCCACAAAATGCCGTTTTTCTCACACTCATAACTTTTCCTGTTCAAATTATACGTTTTTCATGCACTAAAATGTAAGTACCAACTAGGTTGTTCTAAGCTCAAAAAACAATCGCTAGTTATATCTAACTCCATACAGCACAACCCTCCTTAAAAAGCTGACAGTTCTTTCACTAGCTGAGAAATTTCCACGTACTGTACAGTGGAACTTGAAGATTCATAACCAATTTTTTTAGAGGACTTCCATTGTGTTATTAAATTACGAGACAACAAAACAGTTTCTGGTTTCAGTCAACAAAACAAAACAATACATTATTATTATTATTATTATTATTATTGGGGGCCGCGGTGGCACAGTGGTTAAGATGCTGTGCTACAAATCGGAAGGTCGCTGGTTCGATCCCAGCTGGTGTCAGTGGATTTTTCATTGACATAAAATCCTTCCGATTGCACTATGGCCCTGGGGTCGACCCAGCCTCTAACAGAAATGAGTACTAGGTGTATTTCCTGGGGGTAAAGGCGGCCGGTGCATAAGGCTGACAACCTTACCACCATCCTGTGACGTTGCCACGAAATCTGGGAACCTTAACTTCCTGGAACCCTCTGGGCCACTCCAGGCCTGTAATGGGACTGCTTTACCTTTTATTATTATTATTAAACTTAATAGAAAGCTTTTAAATGTACAATATATATGTTAATTTCATTTCAGCTTCCAACAGTGTGTATATTATTATAAAAAACTTATATTAAAAACTTTAATACTTCACAGACTGTACAAACTGTTTTAATATATATTAATACATCTGTAAGTCATATGGGATCCCATATTACATGTACATTATTTGCACTGCATGTTACCTTGTTATAAGTTTTGCAACGATGGCCTGATGGTGGTCAAGTGACCCAAACATGTAGTCACCAAGGTAACAATAAAATAAAATAATACAGGGTTATTTGAAATGATTGTTAGGGTTTTAACAACTTGCCACCTCGTTCTCCAGACGCAACCCCATGTCATTTCTTTCTATGGGGTTACGTCAAGGATCAGGTTTATGTTCCTCCTCTTCCCGGAAGTATCTTGGAACTGAAGGTATGAATCAGAACCGCCATTGAAACCATCACTGCTGACATGCTACAAACAGTTGGGAATGAACTCGATTATCGTGTTGATGTTTGTAGAATCACAAACGGTGCATATATAGAGCACCTTTATGGTATGTAACAAAAACTTGGAGTATTTTTCTATTAAATAAAAAAATACATATACTGCTATCTCAAGTGTATTGTGTATGACAAGTTGTTAAAACCCCGACAATCATTTCGAATAACCCTGTATATTGTTGTGTTGACTGAAACCAGAAACCATTCTGTTGTCTCTCAATTCATTACCACATTTGCAACAGCTCACCACTTCACTCCATCGTAGGCCAATTAAATTTAGTCTACATTCTCAAATACAATTTCTCAAAGGTCCATTGTAGGGTTGTCCTCCCACTTCTGCACAGATCTTCCAAACAATCTCATTCCTCCAGGTTTTCCAATAAAACCCTGTATGAATATCACCTCTTCTCGCCTGAGCATGCCACATGTTCTACCCATCCCATCCTCCTTGAAGTGACCACCCTAATTATATCTGATGAACAGTAAAAATCTTGAAGCTCCTCCTCATATATTTCTCTCCTTTCTTTTATTTCCTCCTCCCTCTTAGTCCCAAATAACTCCCTTAGCACTCTCCTCTCAAACACCCTCAGCCAATGTTCTTCTCTTAACATAACAGACCAAATTTGACAATCATATTAAATATCAGGAAATAATAGAGTTCTGTATATTTTAATCCTTATGCTTTAGACTGCAGACAGAAAGACAAAACATTCAAAACCACATATTCAACTTTGATTTTGTTAGTGTCATTCCAAAATATTCAAATTTTGTCACATTTTACCAGGGATTTATCAGCTACCTTCAGTGGCGTACCGAGGGGGGGGGGGTTGGGGTTCAAACCCCCCTCGAAAATCCGAAGGTCCTCCAAAATTGTGCCAAACTCCCGATTGTGAAAACTGTTAAAAGATGCTGAATTTAGGATGCCAACACCCCAAGATGTTCTGAAAAAAGGCAGTAAAATTCTCAAACTACCACCGGTTCGCAATTGTTTTACATTAGCAATGACAAATAAATTGGTTGTCATCATAACTGGTCTTAAAGTACCAAAAATTAATAAAATTTTTACTATATGAAATGAAATTTCTTGTACCAAATTACAGCTGCCTCCAGAACCCCTGACTAGGGGGCTACCACCACCAGATACCTGTTTTCTCTGTTCTCTGTCCTCAAATGAATTTGTTGAACCCCCCTGAACAAAATTCCTGGGTATGCCACTGGCTACCTTTATGCTGCAGTTTTGCCCTGCATTCTATTCTGATGATACAAGCATATACTTTGTTTCCTCAACATTTGCTTCAATATCAGCCACCTTACTGGTGACTAATAATTCTTCCAGTATAGACCAGAAATTTGTCTCCCATTCAGCTCTAATCCATTCTGTTTTTCTTGCACATCCCTAATGACATCTGCTACAAGAAAGTTATGAAGCAAATCCTTGTTTCGCTCTGCACCTAAACACTTTCATGGGTGTACCATCTCAGCAACAATACTTATCTTGTACAAAACCTCCCTCATAACTGACTTACAGGCTCTCTTTTACTCCTGTGCACCTGTATTGTATTCCCATATTTCCTGATGTACATAATGACAGGTGAATATCTGATCACTGATTAATCTCTTACGTCTAAAATCACAGAGATGATACCCAATAATTTCATCTACATAGGGAGTTACCTTTGAGAGAAGGATACCCAATAAAATTTCATATGTACAAAGCAGATGACAGCAATGGAATGCCATAATAATACTCTCCTTACACTGTTGACACAGTTCTTCTGCATTCCAAATGAAAATTAGGTTTATGCACCTCAGAACATACTGTTCTACCTCCTGCTGGAATGAATTCTACTGGAATTTGATCAGTACCTGGCAATTTATATCCTTCAAAACTTCCAGTAGTGTCTCAGTCTCCAAGGGACTGTGCTACATGTATTTCAGCCTCTCTAGCATCACTGACCCCATGTACACTCTGTAGGTAACAAAAGTAATTCTTCTACCTATACAAAATATGGTGGGAGTCTGCAAGCAAATCACCCTTCTTATCCTTTTCTACCAAATGCCCACATATATCAGTAATTATGTTGTACTTGCAATAAGCATAATAAAGGGCTACAGTTGGTATATACAAAATGTGAACTGTTACTGCTGTAGTTGTGTGACCACCACCAAAATACAGTATTGGGACAGACACCTTCCACATATGTAACATACACTAACAAAAACTAAGGCAGAAGATTCAAGTCATCTAGTATCTGGTGTTAGGTGAGTGGCTTCAACAGTCTGAAGGATGACAAGTGCCTTCATCTTCATGGTCAAGCATTCCAAGAGGAACTGTTTGTACCCTGAAGATGAAGACACTACATTTTGTAAAAATGTCATGAACTGCTTGCCAAATGACATGCTGTCATGCTGCAGAAGACTGGCAACTTCAGCAGCATCTCAAATCTCACAAAGATCAAAGCAGCTCAGAGAACTGATGCTGTTATGCAGGACAGACCATCCTACAATAACATATTCTTTGCTAAGGCTGGCAACAGTGCATTCTAATTATAAACAATTTTAAGCACAATGATAAATCATAGTGAGTAAAAGACAGTATACCATATAACTGAACAAATCATGTGATTGCTGGCACAGCGTACCTTCTGACATGTGCAGTAATATATAAGGCAGATTGATATCAAAACATGTATAGTGTAATTTCATCAACATATCGCTTACACTTGCAATGATGCACCAAGGGTTTGTGTAATTTAATTTAACAGAGATGTAAGCGTCAATGTAAGATTATATCCAGACGTTAGCAGAACAATTCATTACAATTAACACACATTTGAGCCTTGTTGTGTATCACACACTTCGACTTGTACATTTTTGATGAACACAACCAACATCTAGCAACCTACAATCCACAATCACCACAAAATGCCATCATCAGGTGATAATGGTTTAAATCTAAAAATTAAAAATCATTAATGCAACAACGATGTTAAAACACAGTAATTTACTACTCAAGAACTGTAAATGTAGAGGATCTGAGTTGTTACATTGAGCAGCATGGTAAATGATTCCTGCTGTCTTAAAGGCATGTATATTAAGGGTCAATGAGTCACAGTCTTTTAGGATTCCTTGACCCTTAAAGGCATGTATATTAAGGGTCAATGAGTCACAGTCTTTTAGGATTCCTTGACACTTAAAGGCATGTATATTAAGGGTCAATGAATCACAGTCTTTTAGGATTCCTTGACCCTTGAAGACAAAGGTAGAACATTCCTACACCGAAGACCCAAAACCTCAATATCAATGCTATGAGAAACCCAAATCACATACACTGGAATATGTGGTTAAAACTGTACAGAACAGTAATACCTGTGTATGCCTACTTCACTTATGTATCTGATGTTATATGTCATGTTGTGGTGAAGATACAATTCAAATTCTAACAGCTTTTAATAAATGTTGGCATGCTTCATATTTTTTCTGGCGACAGATACAGAGGTCCCGGGTTCGATCCCCGGCGCTACCAGATTTTCTGAGTAGTAGTGGGTCTGGAATGGGGTCCACTCAGCCTCGTGAGGTCAATTGAGGAGCTACTTGAATGAAAAAAGT
>Ga0123352_10017998_pt1 | contig 11259 bp, 10 predicted proteins | sample TergutLab28metaG_FD_89700 | JGI IMG/M metagenome (GOLD analysis project Ga0123352, IMG submission 89700) | Labiotermes labralis P1 segment gut microbial communities from Petit-Saut dam, French Guiana - Lab288 P1 | ecosystem: Host-associated > Arthropoda: Insects > Digestive system > Gut ... | reverse complement strand
GCTTAGGTATTAAAATAGCAATCTGCAGCTTAGGTATTAAAATAGCAATCTGCAGCTTAGGTATTAAAATAGCAATCTGCAGCTTAGGTATTAAAATAGCAATCTGCAGCTTAGGTATTAAAAATCCTTGCACCTACCCTCTAAGAGAACTACATAACGTGACCACACTCTTTCACTACTAGCATGTGTTAGCAAAATCCGCATGTTCAACACCGTTCGTGAGACAACCACCAATGACGCAATATTAATCTAATGCCATCAACTCCATATTCATAGTTGATCGTAGTCAGTTGTTACATTATCTATCCGTCTTTTCTTGATCTACAAAAATATATTTCTAAAATATTTCCCCACAAGAATTCTATGTGCCTCTCTTATCTCCCCCCATCCCAGCATCACATGCCCTACCCATGAACCTTGTAAATATTTCGGCTGTACTTCGAGGAATGTAACGTGTTTCTGACGGATCACAAATTTTGGACGAAAGCTCCCAGGAAAGGAAAAGCAACATACCTATAATCAGGGAAGTACTGAAGAATTAACAACAGAGAATACAAATAAATAAATAAATAAATACAAGGCTATATTTACCACCAAATAATTGATCCTACACACGCATATATTAATGGATTTACCTGGACGCAGACCTAATTCAGTGGGTAAAATATGTCGTTCATATTCGCAGAAATAGTAATACATGGAACAGTCTAGTTAGTAGCTTGACTTCACTTTCAAAAAAGTCTTGCAGGATAGGTTTTGAAAACAGACGTTATGTGCACGATGACACTAAATTTGAGAAGCTTAAGTCGTTACGAGAGACCATATAAAATGTATGATCATAAGAGTGGTACTGTTGCTCACAAATGATGCAAAGAAACTCTATATCTCTGCGTCAGTCATCAGCAGACACTGTAGTAGACATCCATTGTAGAACTGGAGCTGTGCAATGGATGTCGCAATGAAGTAGCATAAGTATGAGTGGGTGTTACTCTCAGACGTAATTTTTAGGCGCAATAGCAAAATTTCGAAGAGCAAGTATTAGCTTCGTCCTGTCTGTCCGTCTGTCTGACCATCTAAACACCCGTCTGTATGGAACAACTCGGCTCCAACTGGATGGGTTTTCATCAAATGTAATACCTGGGTATTTTTTAAAAAATCTGTAGAGAAAATTTGAATTTCATTAAAATCTGACAAGAATAACGGGTACTTTCCATTACCACACATGTACATTTATGATATCTCGCTCAGTGCTTCTTAGAATGGGAAAAACTTTAGATAACAGTTGCAGAGAGAATCAAAACACGTATTTCATAAACGGATTTTTTTTTCTGAAAATTGTATCGTTGTATGAGATAATGTGGAAAAATATGGTAGATTCAGACAGGCCACAAATGAGAATATAATAAGACGCATGCGTTTTGCATGCTAAATAAATGAGGCTGCATACACGCTCTCATAATGTGCGTATTGATTGCTTTTCCCATTACAACGATGGTTAATTAACGCGCGTTAATGTTTCATTGACACGTAGCCTGTCTTTTTGAGACTTTATTTGCTAAAGAAGCAAGACAAAAAATAACAATCTTTAACTGTTTTGGAGGCTGTGAGATACGCAAAATGTATCACAACGTACAGACTTAACACATCCTAAATATAACACTTATAAAAATGACCACAATTCAAAATACTGGATATCGCTTAAATTTAATGAAGTTTTTCCTTCTTCTTCACGCAAGCCTTAATTTTACACACTCGTTTATTATTGAACATTCATTCACATATATATTTCTCGTACATGTCTTAAAACCGATAGGCATATATGAGAAGTAATGTTTAGTACCTATCAAATTGTAGGCTTAAAAGTCCCCCCCCCCAAAAAACCTTTCTCATTTATGCATCTTGAGAATTTATCCTAGTTATATCTTGCCACCACGAAACACTACCGCGCTAGTAGCGTGAACAAAACAACAGTAAGACTAACATACATTGATAGCCTCCGTTACATCACAATTCAAGGTAATTTGGAATTAGATAATTATACAATTTTCACGAAAAAAAAACAGAATACTGTTTAATTAATTAAAATCTGCATATGAACTGCAGTTTGTATCCACTTACGTGTCTAAAATTCTTTTCAGGATTATATGGTTGAAACATTTCATATTTTTCAAAATAGGGCGTTTTAAAAACACCGTCCTCACATTTAGCTTTTCCATGTACTATATCAAATGTAATTCTGATTCATAAAATTATGTCGAATGTCACATTTATAACACATGTATGATACAAATGTAACTCCAGAAGCTCTTCCCAAGTTTTAAATCAATAATTTTCCCAAGATTGGAAGAGGAAAGACCAAAACACGCGGAAAATGAAATTGTAATAAATTAGAAAGGGATTACTACTGGCCTCTTGTGTAAAACGTACTGCTTTATTGATGAAAATTTTAAGTTTCTGTGTGGAGCATATGGTCAGTTCAAAGTTTACACTGTATGTGATGATGTCAACTTCTGTCACTAAAATTACACACAAAGAGAAATTTGAGTATTTAAAAGGGCAATTTTGTAAATATAAGATTAAGTGAAATTCCAATTCTTCACCTGGTTTCTTCGTATATTTCACTTACTTACTGCCTGTAATAGTATGTACATTACATTAATCTTTCATAGGTACCTTTAATGAATATAATAAATACTACGATATGAAGATGAACAAGAAATGTTGATACTTTAGCTTTCTGTTAAAGTTAGTCCATTGCGAAGAGCAAATACTGAATTTTTCTTACTCTTAAATTCAGCTACTAAGCGAAATGATGTGATATTATTCTCGGTTTACATAATAAGATACTGTAGTGCTGAATGGTAGTAAACAGACTGCCCTTTTTATTAATCCATATACTGTTAGCTTATCATGGAAACAGCAGTGGTCGTAGACTATTTACATGAGCCCATACATAGTGCCTCAGCAGCCATAATGGAGGAAATGAGGAGTAAGAAAGATTTTAAGACACAGATATAGCTTTACTCAAATATTAACTGCAATATTTGTTAGCTGATAATTGAAATATTTTCTGCATCAATCAACACGTCTTTAAAACACCAAATATTATTAGTATCAAGAAGCTGCATGTTCTGAACTTCAGCAACTAGAAAGTAACATCCTATATATTTACCTGCATTAAAACTGTCTTGCTTGCACTGTCTGTATCATCATTTAAAGTCAAAAGAACATCAGCTTTGAACCATATTTCAAAAACAGCATTGAAGAGCAGAGATGTGAATAGGTTCTTGTGAAGTGCTATTCTGTGTCCATGCAATTGTCTGGAAAAGAAATGAAACAATAGATAAAATATGAACATGGGTTCTTGCTTTATTCTTCGAGCAAAACCAGGATAAGATGCAAATATTTATGACATGTACAGGAATGCGCAAGAAATACTAATTTTTCTCACGTACTGCACAACTTCCAGTTGTCTTTATGGGTGTGAAACTCGGTATCTCAGACTAAGGGGAGAACACAGAGTGTCACAACAGAAGTGTAATACCCAGTACATCAACACATTTCACCAACAGCTTCACAGTAACCACCGAACATTTACAGACTCCACAAGTTTCAACATATAATACAAAAAGACATGAAGACACACATTCACCCTGCAAAAAGGCTACCTGTGCACTAGAGTAGTGTACTATAAGTCGCACCTACTTAATTCTGAATTTAATGAACCGTCACCTTCCATGGTCCAACACGATCACAAAAAATACATTATATTTGTGGAACAAGTCGCGCCTTTTCCTTAGTTTACTGTAGTATTTTGCACTTTTTCCATTTTTGTCATCTAAATTGCACGTCTATTGTAGATTTCCTAAATCTTCTGGTGCTTTATTCGTGAACAGTGCATTCTGGGGTGAGATGACATCATCAAGTAGAGTTTGTTTATGTTCAGGAGTCCTAGCATAACACTTCATAGATTTCACTGTTTTGGCTGGAATTAACTGGTTCTTGTATTTACCCAGAAATATGTGCCGGTGCATTAAAACTGAGTACAACACTGAAAATTTGTTTTACGAAGTCTTTGTAAGTCCGTTTGTTACCATTATACTGACCACCCATGGTTTGGAAAATTCCATAATCTGGTTCCAACCAGGTCCCAAGGCAGCCAGATTATTGAGGTGCGACCTGTATATCATACATACAATAACATCATATATAAATACAGAACATAATTGAAACATATCATGCAGCAGACAAATAATTAACACAAAACATACAACTAACATATGGGAAACTTGTAATAAAGACTTCAATGGACTAAGTTTATATGTTTCTGTGTCAGAAAAATAAAGAGTGTACGCTAAAATGAGAAGGAGAATTCATTACATAGGATAAGCCAGACAACTATCCAAATAATATACGGCAAATGTAACAGTAAATAAGCTAATAAACACCAACTATACTATGAAATTTCAAAATCAATCTTGAACATTCTGCTATTTTGGAATACCTTTTCCTCAATTCTGACAGAAAAGAATATTTCATCACACGGCTAATTTTAGCGAAATCATTGTAGGCGAGTTCGCAAAATTGCGAAAAGCGACTTATCAGCTCTGGTATGTCGGATATAAAATATAATGACAGATCTTCGTAAAGTTTTATATCTGATTATCGAAAATATGTTGGAAAAATCCAAGTTTCATTAAAATCTGACAAGCATAACGGTTACTTTGCATGAATATCTGTGTGCATCCATTATCATATCCCGTTAATTTCTTCTTAGAATGATAAATATTTCAGACAAAATTTGTACAGGAAATCAAATACACATTCTATGGTTTAATAACTTCCTTTCTTTTCGAAAATCGTGACGTTTATGAGAAAATGTAGAAAAATATGGCGCAGCCAGATAGGCCATATATGGAAATGTAACACGGCGCATGCGCTTTGCATGCTGATTAACTAAGGCTACAGACACATTTAGAATCTGTAATACTTACTGTTCTTACAGGGTAACAATGGTTACTCGAACGCGCCCCAGTGTTAAGTTATAAGTACTTTACCTATCTTGTTTTGTCATAGAACCATATCCTGAATATATGTTAATATTTTAGTTTAGTTATTTTATCGACGATTATGTTACATGCAAATTATTGTTGCATGTCAATTAACACAGAACCCCTCAGTATGTCCTCAGTACTCCAGTATGACTCTCTGACAACTGTCCAATAACCGGAAAATGTTTAGAATTTAATACGTAGTATAGAATTATATAAAAAATGTCTGTTACGATTGTATAATATTTAATTAAATTATAAACTGAGGTGTGTGTGTGTGAGAAAGGATACTGAGCGGGATATTTGTGCCAAAGAGGGAGGAACCAATAGGAGGCTGTAGAATATTCCATAATGAGGATGTTCATGATTAGTACTTTTTCCATACCCCGAGTGAATGTAAAATTAATATATAATGCTACATTGCTGTGTCTCATAAAAGAATTCTCTGTTGTTACAATGCTTGTGTCAATTTACGTCCCATACACTTCAATTTATTGCCAGAATTTAAGGGAGACCCCACCATTTCCCACACGCTTCTGCAATTTTGAAGAGATAAAATCAAAACTATTCCTTACGAAGTCAAGACGAACAGCACGAGAAGGGTTTCGAATGTGCTATTCCATTTCATCAAAAGTTCTTTGTTTTGATCTTTGACGTCCTGTTTGGCACAATCACACAAAAGTAAATACTTACTTACTTACTCCATGGAGCAGAGATCTACTTGAGAAGCTAGCCGGTTTTCAGCTAGACAAGAAATTCCCCGCATTTTATGGAACCCGGGGGCTAATTACCACATTCACAAATGCACGCCACCTGTCCCTATCCTGAGCCAGCTCGATCCAGTCCATATCCCCACATCCCACTTCCTGAAGATACATCTTAATATTATTCTCCCATCTAAGCCTGGGTCTCCAAAGTGGTCTCTTTACCTCAGGTTTCGTCACCAAAATTCTGTATACGCCTCTCCTCTCCCCCATACACGCTACATGTCATCTCATTCTTCTCGATTTTATCAACCGAGCAATATTGGGTGAGGAGTACAGATCAATAAGCTCCTCATTATGCAGTTTTCTCCAATCTGCTGTCACCTCGTCTCTCTTCGGTCCAAATATTCTCCTCTACACCCTATTCTCAAACAACCTCAAACCACGTTCCTCCCACAATGTGAGCGACCAAGTTTCACACCCATACAAAACAACAGGCTAAATTATAGTTCTGTAAGTCTCAATCTCTAAATATTTGGGTAGCAAACTGGAGGACAAAATATTCTGCACCGAATGATAGCCAGAATTCCCTGAATTCAATCTGCTCTTAATTTCTTTCTGAACAGAATTTTGATTTCTTAAAGTTGTTCCCAAATATTTGAACTCTTCCACCTTTTCAAAGGTACTATTATCATTCTTTATACTGTGACTTCGTGCTGCATTCTGATCTCGAGACATGACCATGTACTTATTTCTATCAGCATTCACTTCCATTCCAGTCTCCCTACCAGCCACCACCAAAGCTACTGCGTTTACCTGTATAATATGTACACTTACTCCCAGTATATTAACATCATCACCATGAACCACAACCCGGTGTGCACCATTTATTCTGAACCTTCCAAATTAACACCAATGGCGATAGAACATCTCCTTGTTTCAAACCATTCCTAACAGGATACATGTCAGACAAATTCTTGCCTAACCGGACTATACTATACGTTTCAGTCAGACATATTTTTATTAGCCTTACCAGTTTCATGGGGATATCAAACTGAATGAGAATATTATACAAGACCTCCCTCCTAACTGAATCATAAGCTTTCTTGAAGTCTATAAAGAGCTGGTGCACTGCTTCATAGTGTTCCAATTTTTTCTCAAGTATTTGACGAACGCAGAATATATGATCAGTAGCTGACATGTTGCGTCAAAATTCACAATTATGATCCTCAATAATTTCCTCTGCATATGGAGTTAACCTTGAGAGCAAAATGTTGGATAAAATCTCGTACGTAGTTGGCAAAAGTGATATGCCCCTGTAATTACTACAATCTGTTTTATTGCCCATCTTATAGACAGGTGCAATGACCGACTCCTTCCACACCTCAGGCATTTCCACCTCATTCCAAATAAAACTAATAAGTTTATTCTAGCGATGGGCAGAACACAACGAACATCCACCCAAGACCGACACACGGACAGTCCGATAACAGATCCCAGGACTAAAAAGGCACTTCACTCGCCCACCGCCAGTCCATAACTACGACCGCATCACACAGCCTCACATCCCGGACATTTCCACACTTCGACACCAAAAAGACATCGCACCAGCACCAAGTTCTTAATCGACAACACAAGAAGTCGCCTCCTATCACATACCACTCAAGATCTGGGACAGCGTACCTACAACGTTATCTCGCTACAATAAGCGCTACAGAGCGACTCGATCAACCCACGGACATCTGGATGACATCGAAAATTTACCCTACAAGGACGCGACATCACCCAAACAGTGAGTTCGAGCTCTCAACAAACCGACGGCACACACCATCCACATACGGCATAAGGCCACCGGTACATCGTGAGGTCCCCAATCCACGACTATAACATTACGGCACTTTCCTAAGGTGTACACCTATCACATAAATACAACAACGATCCTCTTGTTCACCACGATCATATGTTCTTTAAATGTATTTTAACCAAATTATTATAACATATATTTTATAACTAACGCACTGTAAACCATGGGATCCCGTAGGTAACTACTTCAGACGTATCTTGTATGATTCATATTTTGTAAGCCTGAAGATGGCCCCAAGGGGTTGAAACATGTACGAGCTTTATTAATTGTACATAACTTAACTTTACATCATATTGTTGTGTAAGACGGACAATAAATAACATTGTTACTTTAACACAACGGGATGGAACACCCACAATCTAGAACCTTCTTGATAAGCTAACTGGTTTGCAGCTAGTCAAGAAAACCACGCATTTCACGGAACCCGAAGATTCATTACCGCACTCACAAGCGTCCGCCATCTGTCCCTATCCTGGGCCAGCCCAATCCAGTCCATATACCCATATCCCACCTCCTGGAGATCCATCCTAATATTATCCACTCATCTACGCCTAGGTCTTCCCAGTGGTCTCGTTCCCTCCGGTTTCCCCACCAAGAGCCTATACACCCCCCTCTCCTCACCCATACGCGCCACATGCCCAGCCCATCTCATTATTCTCGATTTTATCACCCGCATAATATTGGGCGAGGAGTACAGATCATTTAACTCCTCGTTATGCAATCTCCTCCATTCCCCCCTTACATCGTCCCTCCTAGATCCAAATATTCTTCTCAACCTCATATTCTCAAACACCCTCAGCTTCCTTTCCTCCCTCAATGTCAGCGACCAAGTTTCACACCCATGCAAAACAACAGGGTGGATTGTAGTCCTATATATCTGAATCTTTAAATTTTTGGTTAGCAACCTACAAGACAAAAGATTCTGCACCGAATGATAGCAAGCATTTTCTTACCTCAATCTGTTCTTAATTTCTTCCGGAATAGAATTTTGATTTGTTAAAGCTGTTCCCAAATATTTAAACTCTTCCACCCTCTCGAAAGTACTATTATCAATCCTCACACTGTGAATTCGTTCTGCCTTCTGATCTCGAGACATGACCATGTACCTAGTTTTATCAGCACTTACTTCAAGTCCAATCTCCCTAGTAGCAGCTACTAAAGCTTCTACATTTTCCTTTACAGTATGTATGCTTCCTGCCAGTATATTAACATCATCGGCATAAACCAGCAGCTGATGTGTACCATTTAGTTTCAAGCCATCCTGGTTCACCTGAACCCTCCTAATGGCGTACTCTAAAGCAAAGTTAAAAAGCATTGATGATAGAGCGTCTCATTGTTTCAAACCATTCCTAATAGGGAACCTGTCAGACACATTCTTGCCTACCCGGACTCTGCTATATGTTTGTCAGACTCATCTTTATTAACCTTACAAGTTTCCTAAAGATACCAAACCCAATGAGAATCTTATATAAGACCTCCCTCCTAACTGAATCATAAGCTTTCTTGAAGTCTGTAAAGAACTGATGAAATTCTTCATTGCATTCCCATTTTTTTTTCCAAGTATTTGGCGAATGCAGAATATATGATCAATATTCGACCTGTTGCGTCGAAATCCACATTGATGATCCCCCATAATTTCCTTCGCATATGGAATTAACCTTGAGAGCTGGATGTTGGATAAAATTTTGTAAGTAGTTGGCGAAAGTGATATGCCCCTATAATTATTACAATCTGTTTTATCCCCCTTCTTATGAATAGGTACTGTACTATGATCGACTCTTAGTATGCAAACTACAGATAATAGAGGCATACGAGTACAAATGAAAACTATAGATGTAAATATGAATTAATACTATTTATATTGGACAAACAAAGTTGTGTTGTTCTACGTTTGTGTTGTTCTATGTTAATTGTGTTGTTCTATGTATTGTTTGTTTTAAATGTGTTGTTCTGTGTATTGTTTGTGTCGATTGTGTTGTTCTATGTATTGTTTGTGTGTAAATGTGTACTGTACTACTGCCACCGGGTGTCAACCCATTTGCAATTAACAAATATATCATATCAAAATAAGAAAACCCCGGATTTCACTTTCCAGAATTTTGGGTTTTCCTTGTTTTACACACTTTTTAAGGTTCTGGCCAAATGCCCATATAAACAAATTTATATATATTTTTTTGGATATTACGCTTGCCGACTTTAGGTATTTCCGGAATTTACGCTTTGTTTTCGTAGTCAATACGAAGGAATTTACCCAAATTCTACGTTTTATAATTTTTTTTTCACAATGTTTTTATTTGCGCCAAGAAAATTTGAATGTAAAAAATTGCGGTGTTCGAAAAAAATGGCTCCCGACGTAGTACAGGTAGCGAGATTTTAGTTACATCCCCTTGTACCAAATATTGATGTAGATAAGACAGGTTTTGTGTACAGATGGCAGAAATTTTGAGGGAAACTGACGTCAAATTTTAATTCATCGGCACTAATCGATAGCAATCAAATATTTACCGTCGTGAATCACCTCCTGCCTTTTAGCCATACGCATTTAATAATTAATCAGTTTTGCAGACCAAATTGTGTTGTTAATGAAGCTAATTTCACGGCAGAGGGTGAACTACGGATGAAAGAAAGCGGAAACAATGTACGAAGAATGATACAATAGATATTTTAATGAAATTTGATGCACATACTAGAGTAGGTGTTGACTGGCAATGCATTTGGAAATTTCTGTATCCACATTAAGCAGGGCTGTGAAGAACCATAAGCTCGCAGTACACAGTGCACCACTAGGTTTTTATCCTTCACTTTTAGTCTAGCAAATTTCAACACCCGTTTTTTGTTTTCAGTTTAAAACATATGAAGATGTCTGATACGCGTCTTCAGATATCATGATGTCATTCACGTTGTTATTATACCGCTAAAAAGTGTTTTTATTTTTTTTAATGTGCGAGTATCTGTCACGTTTAACTTATATCGTAAAAAAGTCTCCAAAATTCCATATTTTCAGTGGCTTGTCGAAGTATTTTGCTATACGGCAATCCCCTTTTTACAATGCTTAATTTTCATTTCTCGAGTTTTCAATTTTCACGGACTTCACAACATTTAGATGATCCCTACAAGAATGTAAAGTCGGGATTTTACTCTACAGACTTCTGAATTAAATAGTATCAAGTGTTTTAAAATTTCTTACCACCATCATACCTGTATAAATGGAATATGACGAGAGCAGGAAGTACAGCAACTGCTGTAACAGCGTAAGCAGCAACTCTCATGTACATTCTACGCTCTATGATATAGTAGATACTGCATGACGAGTAGTTGGTCCACTGGAAATTTCGGTTCTCGGGAAGACTACTCCAGCGACCATCTCCTTCACACGTATTTCTTACAGTTACTAGGAAAAAATGTACACATAAGCAACAAATGTAGCATAACAATATTATTGGGATGGGTAAATATTCATTGAAAAGGAGATTAACCTTTTGAAGCCTAATGTCAACTATAGTGGTCGTACCGCACTGCTAACCTCTAAAGTTGCATTTTATATATTTATTCAACAAACATAGGTACTGAATATTTTAAACATGGTATATACTCTCCGTTTTTTTCTCTTCAAAATGTAGTTTGTTTCATAATTCTAACG
>Ga0123352_10017997_pt1 | contig 11260 bp, 6 predicted proteins | sample TergutLab28metaG_FD_89700 | JGI IMG/M metagenome (GOLD analysis project Ga0123352, IMG submission 89700) | Labiotermes labralis P1 segment gut microbial communities from Petit-Saut dam, French Guiana - Lab288 P1 | ecosystem: Host-associated > Arthropoda: Insects > Digestive system > Gut ... | reverse complement strand
TCTAATTTGTCAGACTTTATAAAATCTCTTGCAGGAGTATTGTTTTGAGTCAAGGTACTGACGTATGAAATTATCGTCGCATAGGAAAGATTTCTGCTGTTAAAGTTCAACCCGGTTGAGTGTTGGGACAAAGGTTCATTGTACATTGTGCCTGTAGATGGATTGTTTATGTCAAGCATAATATCTGTCAAAAATACAAATCCGTCATCATGGAAACTGGTGTAAAGGTCTGCAATTTTTTCTAACAATAAGAGATATTGCGTGCCTGTTGTAAATTGCCGCTCATCATCCATATACGAATGCCCTGTCTCCGCAACGGAAAGCCTAAGCGCGTTCATCGTATAAACAAATATTGTATCAGCTGCATTGCCAAATATACGCTCATGTACAATAAACTCAAATTCTGTTGCATGTCGCCCAAAAGGCCTCTTCTCTACAAATTCCGCAACTACTACATCAGTAGCCATCTGTGCCGCATCTTCAAAGGTTAAATACATCATTGAACCCGTAACTTGTCTGAGCTCTGAATCTAATACTGTTATTGCATCACCTGTCACCATAGGTGTGTTTGATACACCCTGTGTGTTTGATGCACCACATGCAGTCAAAAGCAACATAGCCATAACTGATATGATCATTATTGATAATATACGCTTTTTGTTCATTAGCGTCATCTCCTTTCGTAAATCAAACTGATTTCTCATTGCACAATACTTCCTTGAAACAAGACGAATCATTACCTGAACCTTCGATAGATTTGTCTTAAATGTTCCAGCTCGGCAGGATTTAACGTTTCAGGTGGGGAAAATAACGGTGGAGTGGCAGCCATAACATCGTTTGAATTAGGAGAATGTCCATAATATCCTAACGCATGACCTAATTCATGTATGGCCGTCATTGTAGCAAAATTAATGTTGCGTGTAGAACCTGTAAATACAGTTATAATCAGTCCGGTATCTCCGGAACCCGTAAACCTGAATACAGGGCGGTAGATACCTCCTGCTTGAATTGTACCCGCTGATTCTACAAAATCCCCTTCCCGAGGAGGAAGAAACATACCATAAAAAGCTCCAAGGGGCGTAGGCCAAGTAATTTCATCTCGAACCATCTCCCTATCGCCTCCGTATGCCCTAATATTTGCTCTTGCCCTGTTATTAACATCGTTAAATGTCACACCCAATGGAATTCCCCACGCATTACGCGCAGTCGTCATTCTTTGGGTAAAGTCAAATCCATCAGGTTGCGTTCCCAGTGTTCGGGTTTGAATATTGATCACACCACCCCAAAATGCAACAAAATTTCTATAGGAATGCCAAATAGGTCCTATCCACCAGTTTTGCCTATTGTTTCCGCTATTTCGTGGCGAGAGAATCAGGCTAGGGCTGATATGTGGCCAAGTTTCTGTAATATACAAAGATGGGTTTGAAACACTCCGGATTAAAAATGATCCATCATCATTTTGTATAACTACACGCCAACGTTGACTATTGGGGTAATTTGTCCCGCTTCCGGATGCTCTAGCCAAATGAAGCAGAGCACTGCTTGATTCGGTGAGATAGCGTCTTGTAGTGTAATTTCTAATCGCATAAACATTTTCTTCTATATGCACAAATTCCCAAATCGGTCTTTGTACGTTACTTGAAGACCGGCACTGAACGGTTGTGCTTATATCTCCGCTGAAAATGTCTGCTAACCCATCTCTGCCAAAGCATTCTATTACTTGGTGACCTGTCAGTTGCCTTTGTACTCTCACCCAATCAGAAATACGTTGAGTTGTTGATACATTTGTGCCGGTACCTCTTACGACTACACGAACAAATTCATCTACCACAGTAGGTATATAAAATGAGTTTGTCGCTCCGGAAATATTTTGCCAATCAGGATCGCCTACACTCCATCTTTGCCATTGATACGTAAAGGCAGGGTTAATGACTGTACCTACAAGAGTAGTATCAACGCGAAGTGGCGAGCCAACCCTTGCTGTACCACGGATTGTAACGGAATTAATTTCTACAACAGCATTTGCTGTCCATCTGGCGACAAGGTTCATATTTGCTGTAATTGGTGTGGTCGCATGTATCTGTGTGCCCCCGGTTGCAGCAGTCCACCATCCGGCAAAAGTGTGGTTGGTTCTTGTGACTGCTGGAAGCGTACCTAATGTGCTACCATGCGCAACTGTCCTACTGCCCGGAGATGGTGTCCCGCCATTGGCGTTAAATGTTACCGTCATATTGTTCTGTACAGTGAAATATCTCGTGCTCCAAGCAGTTTGCCCTGCACGCACTACGCCAACAGCTACTCTATATTGGTTTCCGGCAACAAGCCAACTCAGCGGAATTGTAAAGCTGGTTCCGTTCAATTGCTGATTGCTGGTCAAAAGCGCATTTGTGCTTACATTTCGCACCGATATGACATACCTTGCATCAGCAACTGCGTTCCATGTCACATTAAAACTTTGCCGAGGTATGGGCGCAGCGTTTAGCGCCGGGTTTGTTATTGCGGTCTGAGTCGGTGGATTCAGATACCGTATATTTCCACCAAAATACTGTTCGAAAATGCCTCTGGCATTAGCAGGGATCATAGAAATAACATCTCTGTTACCACTATAATGACGTAATCTCGTGAGGAATAGATTTAACCTCTCTAAATTTGTTCGCGGCACTTCATGGTGTTCCATATTATGGAAAAAGATGAATGTGTTTGTAAATGGCTGCCAACCAATTTGCCCTGCAATATTTGCCAACACATAGGCCATGCTGTACGGACTGTAGACTCCTTGCCGCATCGCTTCATTGTGGTTAATAAACCCCAAGGCACGATTGGCATAGCTTCTCATGTATGTTCTAAATTCTCCGCCCCGGAACATTCTGGGGGTTCCAGCAACCGCCATAGTTCTGCCTGTGGTCGCATAGTAATAATATGTGAAAAATATCGCCATTGCTTCTAATTCAAAACTCCATCTGAAGCTATCAAAATTATGCGCAATTTCATGTATCGGCGTCTCTGTGGTGTCTGCATTTGTCACTCTCATTCTGTGTGCATGATCTATTGAGTATAACCATGAGTTGTCGTATGTAAGTTGCCAGCGTATCGGCCAACCTGCTACGGCTTCTGCAAACCATGGCAATGATCGTGTATGATGCATCTGCATTCTTCCCCCACGATAGAATTGTGGTCCCCCGGTGAGTGTACGCATGGAATAAAATGCTTCGTTTGTTGCATCCATAAAGCGAGCACTGTGCGCAGGACCAAGAACATCAAGAAATAGTCTATCTAAACTAAAATCAACACTGCTGCGAGAATGATTAATAAGATGCTGTGCAGGAGCAGTTGTAGTTATAATAATTATTTGCTGTACCCATCGTCCGGCAGAAAAATCCCATATCCCAGCCTCGATGCCATATGTAACACCCGGCGCCAATCCTGATATCGTCAGTCTGCCATTTGTCGGAGTAGGTTGTCCATTTCCACGTATCCATCTGTTGGCCATAGTTGCATAATCACGCAGAGCCACATAAGTGTTGGCATGATTACTCGAAAACCATACATCCACAGTAATTGACGTATCGGTTCGGCTCACAAAGCTAATAGATACCGATGCCGCTGAAAACGGCTGTATCATTCGAACATCAACATCAATGTCCAAAGCTGCATCCTCAATTATCTCAGGAAACTCAAACTCAAGTCTGTTTTGTATCACCCATTCAGGAAGTTCCTCGTAAAATGGCTCATAAACCACTTCGTTATCAGGAAACACCAGCACTCTGCCATTATCATCAGTTGTTACATCATCCGGACTCAGACCAAAAACATCTATAGCATGACGACCATAGTCTTCAACATTTTGAAAACGAAAGTCCACCCGGTATCCGCTGATCACACGCAAAAAGGCATCATTAATCACTTCATCATCATAAAGCCCGAAAATGCTTCTATAGTTGTGAAATATATACGCGCCGCTATAGTGATCGCCAAACAATTCTCTGAATCTCTGTATCAGCAGGTTATTGCTATATCCGCTTTCCATCAGATATAGAAAATTTCTTCTATTTTCACTTATATAGGGTTCTTCATATACTGGATCTTCTTCAAATAGTTGATAACCAAACAATTCCTGTACAGCTTGCACTGCCTCAGCATAATGATCCTCAAAGATGGTCTCAAAGATCAACAATCCGTTTTCGTCTTCACGAGGAGATGCGGAGGGTTCAGGAGGTCTTAAATAGTGTTGCATTTCACCGCCTGTCTGTATGGCTGCGCTTGATCCCGCCCCGACAATCATACCAAGCATAATCGTCACCGTCAATAAAATACATAGTCCTCTGGTTAATTTTGTTTTTGCCATAGTTTCTTTTTCCCTTCTTTAAGTTATGTTATTTTCGCATTTGTAAAGCGTCATCACTAATTTGGATATTGGGTCTGAGTACGCCAATGCCAATGGGTATTTATTTTTCCTCCTTTTTTATTTTCAGCTTCACAAGTGCTATATAAAAATAGCCAGAGCTTGCAAAATATCACAAAATCTAGCTATTTTCTCTTACTATTTTATTTTTTGAGATGCTAAAACAAGCAGAGTTAGAGCTGTTGCCCTGTTGCCCTGTTGCCCACAATAATTGTCCTGCTATTTCCCATCTTTTGTCAACCTTTTTTTTGATTATTTTTGATGATCTGTCATGGAAGAGTCCTTGTCACCTCAATCAGCTTCGCTGACAGTTCCCTCGCGAAGTAGCTTGCCTTTTAAAATAATTCAGGCATCTCAAATTGTTGCCACTTCGTGCATTTTATCACATTTAATTTGCAATGTCACTCATTTTCGAGCATTATTCACAAAAACTCAAAATGCAGGCTATGAGCGCAAGCGCACACTCATACCTGTACCCACAGTAGCAATCCGCCTATTACTGCGGTTTCATAGTGAGCGAAATTCGCTTCTTCTGAACATTAACCTCGAGCACTGTGACATTAATAATATCACCAACCTTAACAACCTCTGACGGATGCCGAATGAACCTGTCAGCCATTTGTGAAACATGAACAAGACCATCCTGATGCACCCCGACATCCACAAACGCACCAAAATCAATAACATTACGCACTGTCCCAGACATTACCATACCAGGCTTGAGGTCGTTCATATCAAGAACATCAGTCCTAAGTTGTGGAGGCGGCAGATCATCGCGAGGATCACGCCCCGGCTTCTGCAACGAACTCGCAATATCCACCAACGTAGGAATGCCAATATTACATTTCTCGGCAAGGGTTGCTTCGCCAAATTCCTTTATTAATGGTTGTAACGGCGGCAGTGCACCAACATCCTTCTCTTTCAGACCAAATGCCTTGAGAAGCTCCTTTGCCGCTTTATAAGATTCCGGATGAACCGAAGTGTTATCCAAAACATTCTTCCCATCAGCAATGCGCAGAAAACCCGCACATTGCTCAAAAGCCTTTGGACCGAGTTTCGGCACTTTTAGCAGCGTCTTTCTATCAGGAAAGGCGCCATTTTCTTCGCGGTATGTGACAACATTCTTTGCAGTCACAGCCCCCAAGCCTGCCACGCGAGCAAGCAAAGGAGCAGAGGCAACATTCAGATCAACACCAACGTTATTGACGCAATCTTCAACAACACCATCAAGCGTATCACTTAACCTTGCCTGAGGCATATCATGCTGATACTGACCAACCCCAATGGACTTAGGATCGACTTTTACAAGCTCGGCTAATGGATCCTGCAAACGACGCGCAATTGAAATTGCGGAGCGCAATGATACATCGAATTGAGGAAATTCCTCTGCGGCAATTTTTGATGCAGAATATACAGAAGCCCCGGCTTCATTTACCATCATATATGAGACATCCGTTAAATCCTTGATTAAGTCAGCTGTGAAAATTTCCGCTTCCTTAGATGCAGTACCATTACCTATTGCGATAACCGTAACCTTATGCTTGGATATCAGTTTTTTCAGCATTGCAGCAGCTTCCGCTGTTTTTGATTGAGGTGGGGTCGGATAGACGACCACTGTATCCAGCACAAGTCCGGTTGCATCTATTACTGCGCATTTGCAACCAGTTCGGTAGGCAGGATCAATTGCAAGAATCGTTTTGCCGCGAATCGGAGGCTGCATAAGCAGTTGTTTAAGATTCGCTGCAAACATTCGGATTGCTTGCTCCTGCGCAGCTTCAGAAAGTGCAGCGCGGATTTCTCGCTCAAGCGAGGGAAACAATAACCTGCTCCAACAGTCTGAGATCGCTTCTGCCACATAATCCGTCGCAGGACAGTCACCGGGATTTCCGGGTCTCAGCAATGAATCGTCCATAATTCTAATTGCCTCACCCTCTGAAACCTTGAGCGCAACTTTGAGAGCTTCTTCTTTTTCTCCGCGATTTATGGCGAGCACCCTGTGATGAGCGATCTTTTTAACAGGTTCTTCAAAATCGTAATATAGCTCATAAACAGGGTTGCCTTCCTTGTTTTTCTCAGAACGGATTATTCCCTCACGATATAGCATCGGGCGCAGCTTCATTCGAAGAGACGCATCATCAGAAAAATCCTCTGCCAAAATATCGCAAGCACCTTTGAGACAGCCTTCTGCGTCGGAGAGTCCTTTCTCCTCATCAATGTATTTGGACGCTTCATCAAGCGGTTCTCCGGCAGCCTTATCCTGTGCTAAAAGCCACTTTGCGAGAGGTTCTAAACCTTGTTCGCGAGCAACAGTGGCGCGAGTACGACGCTTTTGCTTATATGGTCGGTAAATATCTTCAACAGCTGCCAATGTCTGCGCTGCTTCAATCGCACCTGCAAGTTCATCGGTCATTTTGCCTTGTGACTCAATGGAATCCCGCACCTCCTGCTTGCGTTTGTCCAAATTGCGTAGATATTGCAAGCGATCTGCCAGTTTACGCAACTTCTGATCGTCCATAGCACCATGGAGTTCCTTCCGGTATCGTGCAATAAAGGGGATTGTATTTCCCTCGTCAATGAGCTTTATAATGTTTAAGACATGCGCCTGTTGGCAAGTAAACTCTTTTGCCAAAATAGTTTCGTAAGAAAAAGCCACGTTGTAATCCTCCGGTAATTAAGTATTGCCGTATTATCGTACCACTGTCTGAGGATTACTACAATAGTTATTGTTTATGCCAGTCCCAAATGCAGCCGCCAAAGCATGGCGAAGGTTACATTTCACGCAGGTATGGCGTGCAATTGAATTGCACTCAGAGCCTGTGTTTTTGCAATTTCATCGTTCAATCACGTACATTTGCAAACATGTACATTTGCAAAAATATCTCTTGACGATCCAAACAAACTCTGATAACATTAATCGCGCTGCATGAGGGATAGTACTTAACACTTTGACGCATTGTACTACGTAGCTATAATGCAGCTATAGTTTAATATTGTTTCCGAGCCCTGCATCCTGACGGAGCATTCGTGTCTTCTATGGACGCTTGGCCTGAACGTGGAAGTCTGTGACACAAAAAACGATGTAAATCTAGTGATGTTGTTTTGTCCAAAACTTCCGGAGTTCACGGGGTTGGTGTTAGAAATGACTCAGCCTTCAAATTTTGAGAAGGAAGCGAACTTTTGCGCCGGAGTTTTCTCTGTACGCAATCGCCTGGTAATAATCCCGGCAGTCCGTTTGTATATCTCAAAATGGACTGCCGCATTTTTGTTTTCACGCAGCCGGATTCCCGCTTCGGGACCGGACCGGGAATCCGGCTAACCTCTAAGTAAACGCTGATTAAATCGCGCTGCAAGTCAGGACGAAGCAGTACAAAAAATCAGACGCAAAAAGGAAGAATTAAAAATGAAAAAAGCATTAGTAATAACGCGGATATTGGCATTTGCTATAGTTATCTTTACCATGACGTTTATGGTTGGTTGTAATAATCAAAACGACGGAGCCGCAGAGCGCCCCATTACACTCCTGGTCGGTGCGGCGGCAAGCCTGACAGATGTCATGCAAGAACTGGCGATGGCATATGAAGCGGCAAATGAAAATGTCAGGCTGGAATTTACATTTGCGTCCTCCGGAACATTACAGGTCCAGATAGAGGAAGGCGCACCTATGGACATATTTATCCCGGCATCTCAGACCCAGATGAATAATTTGTCTGAACAGGGGCTAATACATGGCGAGAGCAGAAACTTGCTCAGAAATGCAATTGCGCTTATCGTTCCGACAGGCGAAAGCAAGGGTATAGCAACCTTTTCTGATTTAGCCTCGGACTCGGTTTTGAGAATTGGGCTTGGAGACCCGGAAATAGTTCCGGGCGGCACACGCGCACGAGAGATTTTCACATCATTGGGAATAGAAGGTGAAATATATGGCTCCGGCAGAGAAGTATTAGCCCCTGATATCCGTACAGTTCTGGCATGGGTCGAAATGGGCGAGGTTGATGCCGGTGTTGTGTTTATGACGGACGCTATAACAACAGACCGAGTCACAGTGGTCGAAGTTGCAAATCCCGTACTTCACGGACCTTCGGTTAATCCTGTCGGAATAGTTAAAGGAAGCGTTCGGATAGCTGAAGCGGAGCACTTTATAGAGTTTCTTTTTTCTCCTGAGGCAGTAGCGTATTTTGAGCGCCATGGGTTTGCAATGTATTAAAAATGATGATAGTATCTTGGTAAACGCTGATTACTTCTGGCGGATTTAGTTAGTGCTTACCTCGATGAGACATTTATTCATGCAATGGCATATTGAAAGAGAGGATTCCCGATGGATTTCAGACCATTTGGTATAACCATAAGAGTTGCAATTTTGGCGACGATCATTACATTCTTGCTTGGGCTGCTTGCCGCAAATTATGTTTATAAAATGAAAAGGGGCAAAGGGATCATTGATGCTATATTTACCCTTCCCATGGTTCTGCCCCCGACAGTCGCCGGTTTTTTTCTGCTACTTGCTTTTGGAAGAAACGGATTTATCGGAGGATTTCTGCATTCCATAGGCATTCCAATCGTTTTCACATGGTGGGGTGCTGTCATTGCCGCAATCTTCGTATCATTCCCACTTATGTACCGCACGGCAAGAGGTGCGTTTGAACAAATTGATCACAACATAATACATGCGGCTGAAACGCTTGGGTTTTCAAATCTGAAAATATTTTGGACTATAAAAGTGCCAATGGCGAAATCCGGAATTCTAGCTGGAACAGTGCTTGCTTTTGCACGAGCGCTCGGTGAGTTCGGTGCGACTATCATGTTGGCTGGTAATATCCCCGGAAGAACGCAAACTATGGCGATAGCTGTGTTCTCCGCTGTTTCAGCGGGTAACAGGGAAGTCGCATATATATGGGTTTCTATACTTTCCGTTATGTCGTTTGCGATGATCATGCTCATGAATCGTTGGGGAGTTATCCGCAGAAAAGGCAAGGTCAGCGTCAAGCAAACTGCAACATAGAGGTCTTGTTCAAAGCTCCCACTCAAATCATGAATAGCATGATTTGAGCAATATTTACCAACAAATGATTAAGGTGGGAAATTTATTGTCGCTTTATATTGATATTGAAAAGAAATTCCCGGATTTTAAGCTCATGGCGCAGCTTGACTGCGTTAGTGAGGTTGTTGGTCTTTTGGGCAGCTCCGGCTGCGGAAAGAGTCTTACATTAAAATGTATTGCAGGGATCGAAAAGCCTGACAAGGGACGCATTATCATAAACGGCGAAACCGTTTTCGACAGTGATAGAGGCATTAATATTCCGCCTCAGAAGCGGCATGTCGGATTTTTATTTCAAAACTATGCGCTTTTTCCAACCATGACAGTTTGGCGAAATATAGCAAGCGTAATAAATAAGCCCGGACGCGAAAAGAACGAAATTGTCGCGAATATGATTGACATGTTTCAATTAGAAGGTGTGAAAACCCTCTATCCAAGGCAAATCTCCGGCGGGCAGCAGCAAAGGGTTGCTCTTGCAAGAATATTTGTCTCAGAACCAAAAATTCTGTTGCTGGATGAACCACTTTCCGCGCTTGACAGCCACATGAAATGGAAGGTTGAACAAGAGCTATTGTCGGTTCTGGAAGAATTTCAGGGAACTACGGTTTTCGTTTCACATGATCGTGGAGAAGCATATAGGGTTAGCGATAGAATAGCTGTTATGAACGAGGGTGAAATAGAATCTATCGGCATGAAGGAAGATGTTTTCTCATCCCCCAAGACTCTGGCTGCGGCCTTAATAACAGGTTGCAAAAATATATCCAAAGCTGAAAAACTCGGCGACTTTCAAGTTTCGGCATTGGACTGGGGAATTACCCTTAATACTTCGGTTCCAGTTCCGGATGGCATTCGGTATATCGGTGTAAGAGCGCATCATTCCAAGGTGGTTACTGAGATTGAGGGGCGCGAGGGTGGCAACATATTCTCGTGTCGTATACGCAAGACGATTGAAGAGCCATTTGAGAGAATAGTTGAGCTCACATTTTCTAATGTTTCGGGAAGTAACGCAAAAGTGCATTTCGCATTTCCTCGAGAGAACAATATTAACAATGATGGTGGAGATATCTTATTGAATATTCCCGCAGATAAAATAATGTGCCTATTCTAACCGTTAACAGACGGTTTCGTTATGGTACATTCTTGATGCTCCGCGGACAAGAATAAAATTGGACTAATGTTGTATCTTTTAGTTTAATCAAAAAGCACCCCCCTATTGTGATATGCTCCCCTTGAAGTAGACAGTGGAAAAAGAAAACCCTGCCAATAGAGAGGCGGGGTTCTTTATGACGGTACTTATTATACACAGGCAGAGCTGATTCATGCGAGTGCCTGCGCCGATTCCTCGATCACCACGGACCTCTGATGCAACGCTCATTTGTAATGTTAATAAAATGTTCACAAAATTCATGGCAACATTTTGACTCCTTATCGGGTCTTTATTAATAGAGGGAAAACATTGCAAGTTAGCAAAATTTATAAAGGGGATTGGATACAATGACAAACAAACGTTTTTTGACAGTAGGAATAATATCTATAGCATTGCTGATTTTTCTATTCACAATAACTGCAATTGAGGTGTCAACACCTCAGTTAAACGCACACGCCTACACACTTAATAATGACCATAGCTCACTTTATTTCGAAGAAATAGTTTTTCATCAGTTGAAACTATAGGCGACTTTGCCTTTATAGGTGCGACCGGGCTTAGAACGATTTACAATAACAGAATCATTCCACAACAAATAAATGCTACGACATTTGCTGGTCTTAATCGAGCAGATATTACTGTGAAAGTTCCAACCGGGACAATATCGGCATATATA
>Ga0123352_10017995_pt1 | contig 11260 bp, 7 predicted proteins | sample TergutLab28metaG_FD_89700 | JGI IMG/M metagenome (GOLD analysis project Ga0123352, IMG submission 89700) | Labiotermes labralis P1 segment gut microbial communities from Petit-Saut dam, French Guiana - Lab288 P1 | ecosystem: Host-associated > Arthropoda: Insects > Digestive system > Gut ... | reverse complement strand
GGTAGTGGTTATTTTACATGTATACAAAATATGAAATTGGTTACTAATAAATTTAAGTCGGGAGGGCTACATGAGAAGCATGTAGTGGCAACTTGGAATGTTGGGAACCATCTCAGCATTTGCGATCTTACATACTTCAATATATGAAGAAATACAATCTTGCCCATATTTCAACTGTCCCGCTACAAGATTTCAATCAGTAACACACGAGGAAGTACACATCCCTTTACAATTCTGTAGCACGAATAAATGCATTACGTCCAATATTATCTTGATCTTATTAATCTAAATTATCGACTCACCAGACGTTGAAAAAGCATTTATAACATTTAAATTCATCTTAAATAAGAAGTGTGCGAGGACGCGGCCTGGAATCAGTTTTCAAGAGAGGATCCAAAGGAGTGGGCTATATACTGGTTCCGTGTTTTACAGTTCTTCATAACTCACAACGTTTAATTTTCCATTGGTTACTGAAACTTCATATTCAGTAACACATAACTGCTAATGCTTGTAGTGGTTGGTGTGATACTAATCTCAAGAAGTATTTGCAGTAGCGAAATTTACGTATGTGGGCTGATAAGTTTTGCCTCCACTGTAACATTTTTATTTACATTAGACATATCTGGATGAAACCGGTTCTGTGTAGTCGCATGGTATCTCTCTTCCATCATACTTCACCTTTAACACACAGATGCTTATAGTCCTCACCCAGTGCACATCGAAATGGAAGAGTTTTCAGACGTTCGGTTCAAACAGCGTGCTGTTATTGAATTCTTAACCGGGGAAAAAGTTCCTCCAATTGAAATTCACAGACGAATGCAAGCCGTTTGTGGTGATCAGTGTGTTGATGTGAGTACAGTAAGACGCTGGGTAAGGTGAAGTCTGCAGTGAGGAAATGGTTTCAAAAACAAAACACCAATTTTTTTAAGGACGGATTTCAAAAACTAGTGCAGCGTTGGCGGAAGAGTGTTGAAGTGCGTGGTGATATTGTAGAAAAATAATTATGCAGCTTTGAAAATAATTGATGTAGGCATATTTCTTTTTTTATTTCATTAAAATATTTTTTCCCGTTCATTTTCTATTTAAGTGGAGGCAAAACTTATCAACCCGCCCTCGTAATAATGTGTTTTCCCCAAAATAACAAAAATAGTGGCTGAAGACTCATACACATAAATAACTTGTAGGTACGTCTCCTTATTCATAAAATTGCATACTACAGCAGGCATGTTAGTATAAAATATGTCAATGGACAAGGAGCTGTACTGCAGTGTACTGTGTTACTTTCATTACCGCCGTTAAAGCGACAGATCAACAGAGATTTCTCTAGGCAGCCATACGTTTTATAGTCCATAAAATTTACCTTAAAGAAGGGTACATATTTTTCGAATGTCCACTATATGTCTTTGCAACGCTTCACCCTACAAATTTCAGAGGCCAAGTTACAATGACACATCAGTTACCTTCGTTCCAACAAAACAGTTCGTTCGTCCGGTAGGTTTTTAATTTCCCCGACCTTAAAATAATTAATGAAAGTTGTGCCACTAAAAAATCTATCGTGATACAAAGTCTCAGACCCTAGGTTTCATGGCGCTAGTGGCGCTATCATTTCCCAAGTCCCCCCCGACAGTCACGCTGGTGCTATTGATCACACAGAGTTTCAAAGGTACGAAGATGAGAGAGGTATCCAATGGCATGATGTTTAAACAGTTTATGGGCGTTCCTCTTTTAGATTATTTTACCGAAACTCCTTCCTCTCATTGCACATGAAACGAGTTCATTGACTCAATTAGTGCTGTTAACTCTGAGACTTTGCTTATGTTCTTGGAGCCGCACGGCTAGCGCTAGCCTGCTTCACCAAAGCAGCTTCTGTCACACTCTCAAGGAATGCTACAGGCACAATGAGCCGTCCGCTGCGTGTTTCTTTTCTCAGGATGCATTTAATTTTGCAGTAGGTCCTAATCATGTAACAATTCCCGATGTAGGGGTTTTGAGGTTTTCTAGGCGACGTAGCTGAGGATTCCGATCTTCTGGGATATGACGCTGTGTATTATGGGATACCGACGTTTCGAGGCAACGCAGTGTCCGCTTCTGCAATGGCAAGAATGCCTCAGATTCTTCCTGACATTTCGACCCTTAAAGACGAGGATATCACGCTCCCTTAAAACGCCAGGGTCCGATTACCTCTGACGCAGTGTCATATACCAGAAGAAGGGGATTTTAAATCCCGGTATGTTTGAACTCTCATAAATGCTCTTCACATAGCATATAAACCTGTACCAAGAGACTTTACATCATTCTGCATACTAATTCACGTGGAACTGTAATGGAATTAGCTCCTAAGTTCAGAAAGGCGGTAATTCTAGATGTGCGATACCGTTGAATACTATCACTACTACTACTACTACTACTACTACTACCAATAATAATAATAATAATAATAATAATACGGCATGACAGCCCAATATTGGGCCCTAACCTCCTAAATACCCTTTTTCGAACCCATTATTACCAAGCATTATTTTGTCAAAACGTGAGAGTATAAAAAAAATATTTTTAAATTTTAGTTAGTTTTACGTAATTTCACATTAAGCCCTCATAGTCCTGCTTCAATTTCACAGTCTGTCCAACGAAATGAAAGAACGACGAGAAACAAACCCAAACGGTAGTTCTTAACACTGTTCCTTAAAATGTCTGATATAGTTGCACTTTTCATACAGCGTATTGTTTAGAACTAAATCTTTTTGGTAATACCGTAGGACCTATCTACCTCTGTTTTACCCTTAATAGCACAAAATGATAATTGCCCTGTGTATCCAGTATATAATCTCCATTGTTTGTTGTAATTTTGCCCCTCTGCTTGGAACCATTCGAGGCCTTGCCGCTCTCCGGCAGTTAATCTCCAGCTTCTAACCGCGGAGGCCCGTGTTCAGGCTATCCCTGTCAACTATAAATTCCATGAACGCGTCTTATTCATTCATCCAAATTTTGGGAACGAACAATCCCTACACTTGTCACAGATCTAAATCGGCTACACGGCCCTAGTCAGTCATCTCACTGGTTAACCTATACAGATTCAAACTTCCTGGAAGGAAACAAACGAGTAGCTAGAAAGGAATAAAATACGTATTTTCAAAAACAGTATAGACCGTAGATTTATTCTCCCTGTACAGCTGTGAACTGTGAAAAACTAATTGCCCATCCCACGCGTTTCCACCTCCTTCTGCGAGCACACCCTCTATTTTCAAATGCAGCAAGTCATCTGGCGTACATAAAAGTGATCCCCTCATGGGTGCGGGTCGTTTACATAGTGATCGAGGGGTCGGTACTCTGGTGCGCCGGTCATCTGTCATAAGCAAAGAATAAATTACACCGATGCATCCAAGTATGGCCGATGTTTTATTTCCTGTGGTCAGCCACTCTCAACAGGACACGGTACGGCAGTGTTCTTCAATATATCCCCTACATCTCATAGCACATACAGTTCCTAGTTGTAAAATTGTGTGACTGGTTGTGGGAAGTATGATTTCTCTTCCGAATGTCCTGGTTTTTTTTCCCATTAACGTGTTCCGTCATAAAATCTCAACCACTTTTATGAAAACTTCCGTAGTGAGAATTAATAGAACTAAAAAGGAAAGAAAACTGATATAGGTAATGACACTAATAAAAAGAATACAAAGAAGCACCAGAAAGAGGAATGGAAAGGAAACGAAGGAAAAAACCATTCTGTCCTTATTTGTTGCCTGTATAGAAACATTCAGAGGAAATACACATACAACACGCGGATTAATCGCTTAACCTAGTGGTAACTACACGTATATGCGTAGTTGGAAACTCTGGATTTTGCCTACTCGCTTGAGGCCTATTAACATGCCCCTTACCGTTCTCACAAACAAAATCGATTATTTCTCTAAATAGCATCAACTTTTTGCTCTTCATAACAGACACGGGATGTTTTCTCTGTGAGGTACGAAATGACGTTAGATTAACTGAAAGCCCCGTGTGTAAACAACAAAAAATATCCTCTTGTTTCCTGACAGGAAGATTACGTGGAGAAACCAATAGGAAATGATGGAAAACAAGGGCCTTAAGAACACTAGATTCTGCCACCTACGCAAAATAAGCGACTGCCGCGAATACTAAATTACAACCCTACAAAATACTCATTTGATCTACCCCGACTGGGAATTTGCTGCAGACAGGTATCTTTTAAAAGTGCAGCGCCAGGAAAAGAAGCCTGTACGTACGACTGGCAATTTTCCGAGGCGCACGCCAACCGGCTGGTTTTCAAAATTCTGCAAGTGGAATAGTTCATCACAGAATTATGCACGCCGCAAGTAGAAGCCCAAAATCATGAGAATATAAATATTTGCAACACTGGACAAGGCGAAGCCCAGCACAGAAAATATAAGAGGCTTAAATTGGAGGTGGTTAATGTTACAGCCTCTATATAACCTGGTTTTACAAAACCTGGACACATTGTACTATACATACTGTTTGTGTTTACGATTATTAACGCTTGGTTTATTACATACTGCTTGGTCCTCTTTAACTGTACATGTTTCAATATGCTACCTTACAAAAGCAAGGACAATGGACACCCAACAGCCCCATCCTCTTGCGACTGTGACTCTAATGGTCAGTCTGAATACTGAAAAAGAGGCGGTCATAACCCCCCGCTGCAGAATGACAGAGAGTTAGTTGAAGAGTGACTTGAAGGTGGGATCAGTCTTCAACAGATTAATACAAATTATGGTCAGTTTAGGATGCAGTGAAGCGAACTTAGAAGACTGTTTTCTTCATACATTTTCGAAACGTCCATCTTCATTCTACACGAAGAATTTGAAAGAAACAGGTCAGCATTCCACGGTATGAAAATGTGGGGTATACATTTCTGATATTGACAGAAAAAAAATCTGAAGCAAACACATTCAGACTTCATTACTGGGAAAGTAGAGGGCATTTACATAATACAGCTACTGTTTCTGCATAAGCTGACGGGCGAACACGGGCTACTCAGTTGAAAATTGTCAATGAATAATGAATGTTAAAATTATATAATACCTTTTCATTTTACAGTTTTTGGACTAAGTAGCTTTGAATCTGATGTTAAATGCGAATAAATAAAGAAATAATCAAGAGTCCGTGCCACGTCTACATTACATTCCCGATACAAGAATAGGGTTTGTTACTACACGAAAACACACGAAATATATTCGATGTAATTTCGTTAGTATTGTGCGCTCAGAAAGTGCTACTTCGGTACATGTGGTTCACCTAGCTTCCAGTTTTACAGTTTTGAAGCAGTATACAGCCTACAATAAAATTCTTTCGCTGTGAAATACGTTTCAAAATAGAGTACTTCAAATTTATTTCAAACATTTCAAACCACTGGCGTTTATAGAATACAAACTATAACGAAGGAAATTCGCGTAAAAACTGGCGTGTGGTTTAACGACGAAGTGGATATTTTATTTCCTTTTTATGAGTTTCTCATCTCCTTCATTTCAGTTAACGTAAATGTAGACACAAGTAATATTCAAGACGCTGAACGACTCACGAGAAGATGCCAGATGTTGCAGTGTGGTGGTTAGCATTTCTGTTTCGTACTGGGTGGTCCCGGGTTCGCATCTCGGCTCGGAGGCTTGCCAACCTGATTGTAGTTTATGTGGATTCCCTCATCTCCAACACAAAGGTTACGTTATAATACCGTAAACAGGTCACGATCGCAACTGAGTCTGAGACAGTGAATACTGTTCCGTAACCATGTGCAGCTATCAGACGGCTGAAATTGTACGCCACTTTGGAAATACAGGCGTCGGAAAATAAAACGAGCATGGATAAGATTGGACGAAACAAGAATCACCAGTACGAATGTGTGACTTAAATGTGATACTGTAAAAGAGTTCTTTCTCTGCAGTGCAATATGCGATGTCGTGGATATTAAAAATCGTGAATAACTTCATTCATGTGTACTGGCATGTGGATGTAATAAATTGAATGTTTCAATAATAATACCGTATAATATGATAACATATGACAAAATGGGCAAAGCAAACAGGAGGAAAGGCAAAACTACTAGAAACAGCTACTTGTCCATGCCGCCAACAACATTGCCCCACCTAGCGCTACGTGCATGGAGAGTAGGTATAAACAGTGGAGAAACGAACGTCTCTTTACGGTGATTAGTATTAATGATTTTTTTTAGAAGTCCCGGGTTCAAGTCTTGTCCCTAAGGAAAGTTATCCAGACTAAACTATTGTTCAACGCAAGTGCAGGGATAGCACCTCAAATTAGGCCAGGTCCTTCCCAATTGCTTCTTGTTTTTTTATTTCTTCCTTTCTTTCTTTCTCTCTTTCTTTCTTTCTTAGTCTGACCTTTTCTCCCTACCCATTGCATGTGTGGAGGGTTATAGTTACACTTGATCACATTCAGTGACGCACATACACTCGGTAGGTACCCTCTAGATGAAGGATCAACCCTTCGCAGGGACGTCTACTTGTACAAAACACTCTAAAAGAGACAGACAACCATGCCCATGGCGGGATCCGAACCCGCAATTACAGCGAAAGAGCGGCCAATTCATGATTCCCAAATTATCCTATATTTGGATGCTGCATACACCAAGCAGCTGGAAGAATTAAAAATAAATCAATCAATAAAACATTTGCAGTGTGTGTTTATTGTTTTCCGATCAATAAAACACCATAAATGATTTTATATTCATTTATTTGTCATATTCACTACTACATGTTTCGGCAGGTAATTACAGCAATCATCGGGCAAGACCGATCATGGCTGTAATTACCGGCCGAAACATGTAGTAGTGAATATGATAAATAAATGAATATAAAATAATTTATTATGTTGTATTGATGGGATAAAAATAAACACCGATAGAACAAATACAAGGGGATGACGTTACCCCAAAAAACATTCGCAGTACAGAGGTTATATATGTACCTCTGTGCACATGGTTCTCCTCGAAAGTTATGTAATGGATGTTGACAAAATATAATGTAAGCAGACGGTGCTATATTAACGATGTCAGATGAATGAAACTGCACTCTGTAATTATATTCTGTAACACACTTTTCATGAAGCTCAAATGAACTCAATTAAGTTGCTCAGATCCCACTGGCAGTTGGAAGTTTGAAAGACACCGTACAAGCAGAATGTCCAGAAGCAATATTTACAGTTCCGCTTTTCCTACTACTTTGTTTATGTTTATGAGTGTTGTGTTTGTGTTCGTTTCTACATATTCTGTAATCTCTAAAACCCTCAACTGTAGTATAAGCAACATAAACGCACAACAGCACAAAGAATGTAATTGTAAATTTAATTACAGTATTATTTTTTTGGCAAATCTGTAGAGCTCTTTCAAATCCGTTATTTTTTAAAGCATGGTTCGGCATTGTTTATGTTTTGACTTAACACAGGGAAACAACCACTTCCTCTTTTTTTTTTTATATAGTATATGCACCTCTACCATTGATCAGCGATGTCGGTACTGCCCTCCTGCCTGCAATAAATGAACATAACAATTAATTAGAGACATAAATCCTGAAGAAATAATTCGGAATCCCGTGTGCTAGATGGAGGAGTACAATTTATTTTTCTTCAAGTTTACAAATTTTAACTAACTTTTTTTTTTTAACTTTGATAATACTCCCCCCCCTCGCGCCCATTTTTCGCACCGCTATGATCACCTTGCTATGCTGCATTCTGAAAAGTACGCATTATACACAGTAACATGCACATCTATATGCGAGATTATTAACCATCTGGTGTACACTAATTAGGCGTAGCACATTCTGGTACATTAATAAGTTCAAATGTTCGATTTGTTAACACACGAACATTTGAAAGGTCACGTGTTACATTAACAGTACTCACTGCCGATAATATAACGCGCCGCTTTCAGCATCATCAATATTTAATGTTGCCGCAGGTATAGTAATTATGCACGCTACTTCTGCGAATAACGTAACGTAATTTGCACTGCTGTAACTAGTTCAGAACGCCGATATGGACATACCAATTCCTAGTTATCCATATTGAATATATTAATGCATTATAAATTTATTTTACTTACACGTTATCTATCCGTGTTCTAGATGGCGCAGTACGACGTTTCGGAGGCCATTTATGTTTTCGTACTTCAGTACGCGAAGCGTAAGGATTATGTGAAGTCTGTCAGATAAAAACTGCTCATTACTGCGATCTTTCCTTTATAAAACTAAGCAGAGTGATCCGCTGTATTTTCTGTACATCTGTACTACGCCTTTGCCACAAAATAGATGTTATATAACATTACCCAGTGTCGGGACGAAAGATGCACACAGCCTTGGAAGCCAAAATTATCTCAGATAGAAGGAAAAGATATCTAGTTAATGGAAAGCAGATCTTCATATACGCAGCCCAATTTCGTCGTCAAAGAAACTAAGGAAGATGCCTAATTCTGAAACTGTGTCAAATTGGTGCAAGCCTGGCACTCGACACATATGGGAACGTGCTTGGGAAAACAGTACACTGATTTTCCGCAGTTTTAAGCCGACTTAATTCCATTATGATCATAATTTAGGTTTACTACTGTCAGCACTGGACCATGGAGAGTGCAGTTACGTCGAATGGAGCTGTCGGGTATAATTTGCATGTAACTGTCGCTTGGAAGGCGTCTGGACAGTTGAAAACATAAAAGTTACCACCTACGGAAGAAAACCTGTAAAGTTTCTACTGTCACCATCGCCACCGCCACTGCCAACACAGGACATTGGTTTTGATGTTTTTCCTAAGTCACTCTTCCGCGATAAAGTTTATTAATAGCAGACGCCGAATGAACCACTGTTCTAAGCTTCTGAACTTCACTCACATAAGAGTCTATTGCACTGGTACGGTATATGGTTTTTATTAGTCAAATGTTATCTTAAAAGTCTAAATTTGAGGGGGGAATGGTCTGGCTGAAAACATGTTCGAGTAAGCATTACCTTCCTACAGATATAATTTACAAAATCGCCACTATGTGCGCTCCACTGCATACATAAGCCCACTCCCCAGTACTGTAATATCCCCAGGTTATAATCCCTTAAATCACCCTCTCGATCCGTTTAAACTTAAATTCCTCTTACTTACACTAGACATTTCATCATTCCTGGCTCAACGACTTCCTATTGTTACAATCAATTTAAAAAATGAATCACGCTTCTGTCACTGTCGTTCCTCTCACTGTACAACAGGACTGAATGTCCGAGAACTAGCATCTGTTTCTTGGTCTGTCGTTTTTTCAAATCTTCTCATCCGTTTCTTAAACAGGGTTAGGTCGGACTAGTTACCGGGTTTCTTGGTGGTTTGTTCAGAACGATCTACCCAGTTTCAGCCATACAGCCGCTAGCCACAAGTTTCATATCGCCTTCTTTCTTACACTATATTACAGGTGAGCTTTGGATTTCTGTTGCATTGCTGACGTTACCTGCTCAATAAGTTTCAGCAGCCCGCTGGCTTTCTACTGTATCGACTACATTGCCTGATAAAATGTTTCAACAATTAGATGGCTTTTTGTTGCATTGCGAACATAACCCAACTCTTTGCTATCGCTGCGTTGACATGACGTGATAAAGTGTCAACAACCCGATGGCTAACACAGGTCATCGCGTTGCACTGTAGTTTGTAAGCTAAATACTGTTATATTCTGAATTTGTTAGCTATTAAGTTTATATGATCTTATCTTGGATTCTGTTGAAGATCACAAGCGGTCCGTTTTTTTCCCTGCATTTGTATTCAACACCGACAGCTTTATGCAGGGGCTATATATTTTTGCCTCATAAGCATACGGACAGACAGTAGCTTGTGTGTTCCTTAATTCCAATTCCTCCTAAGTCTCGTACAGAAACAGTCGTACTAAACTGGCACATTCTAGAGCGAAGTTTAAAGTCACTGGCGATAAAGCATCCTCGTTTTTCAAACTATTCTGGGCGGGAAATTATAAGACAGATGATTCCCCCTGTTGTTATTAATGTAGTACATATTCTGTTATAAATAAGATAGGACTGAAATATGTTTCTACGTATATTTCATGACGCAAACAAATCCTAAAGATATTCACCGCATACCGTACCAACTAACAAGTTTGCATTTAGATATAAATCACGTCCGTCTTAGGTACGAGAGCTATTTGGTTGAGAATCCCATTTCTCTTGTGATTCAGGAAGGGGAGTGGTTGTCTGGAAGCACTCATTACTGGATGCTGCGTGCATACCAGGAGCTGCAGGCTATTACCGGGGTGGTAATTGCTATGAACTGGAGTGGAAAGCCGTCTGAAAGGAGCCGATTGAGAGACGCTGCAATGCCAGGATGAACAATGATGGAATACATCGCGTTCGATTGATTAAGCGTCCCCGACCTGCGGAGAACTTGACTGTGACAACCACATCATTTACACGTAGTAATAGTTTATTACTTGAATGGGTATGAAACGTGGTTCTCCTACATGAAGGGAAAACATAACTTTAGGATATATGAGAACAAGATGCTGAGGGACAAACAGGAGGGTGAAAGGAACTGCATAATGAGGAGGTTCGCAATTTATATTCTTTATTGAGTATTGTTAAAGTGATTACATCACGTGCTGGGTAGCGCCACTCATGGCGCGGACTTTCTTTCACAGTGAACTGCTAAAAAGAGATCATCCGGGTTTAGGTTAATGTGAAAAAGAATCACATAAAACTTCGTCAAAGTAACGTTTTTGTAAGGATAAAACGTCCATTCATATTTCGCCGTTTATTGCCCTTTAGTAACGAAGTTGTTAAAGCTACAGGACTTTCGTATGAATTTCTTGTAGTATCAATTCGTGACTGCGTGGAATTATCCTACACAGTCTCTCCGACACCAAGCTCGTCTGGGTTAATCAAACTCTGAATAATGAAAGACTGTCCTCCGAAACATCGCCAGTGATTATCATTTCTACACCTTGCATTGAATTACTGGACTTTCTCATTGATTCTGTTTAGCGAAATCGCAAAACGCATTGCTCTGTGTTAGACTGGTTTTCAGATGTATTGCAGAGAGGCAGTTACTTTTTTTTGTGCGTGAAGCGGACCTCACAGAATGCAACATGAGCAATCCAAACACTCTGAGTGCGAAGTTGCATATATAACACTTAATGGATCTGCGTTGGAGGTTCCTTTATCTGTATATTTCGCCACATAGTTAAAGATTTCAGGACGTGAATAATTTCGCTATGTGATTCCTGGCACTTCCACAGCTT
>Ga0123352_10017990_pt1 | contig 11261 bp, 5 predicted proteins | sample TergutLab28metaG_FD_89700 | JGI IMG/M metagenome (GOLD analysis project Ga0123352, IMG submission 89700) | Labiotermes labralis P1 segment gut microbial communities from Petit-Saut dam, French Guiana - Lab288 P1 | ecosystem: Host-associated > Arthropoda: Insects > Digestive system > Gut ... | reverse complement strand
TTTTCTAGACCTGGAGCCGCTACTTTTTTCATTCAAGTAGCTCCTCAATTGACCTCACGAGGCTGAGTGGACCCCGTTCCAGAACCACTACTACTCAGAAAATCTGGTAGTGCCGGGGATCGGACCCGGGACCTCTGTATCTGTAGCCAGAAACTCTGACCAATAACAATACTTAAAAATTTTGTGTTTGAATTATGTACAGTGACGAGAAAACGCATTTGGGTTGTTGCCCAATTTAAAGAAGTTGCTCCTGTTGCTAACTGTGTTCACCGCAACCCCATCGCGAGGCTCAAGACGCCATAAAATTGCCAGCCGCTTTTAAGACGTTTGTGACTGAGTATGTTCAAGTTGTATAAATCATTACGTACAGAGCACGGAATTCACGATTATTTTCGATTTTATGCTAGGAAATTGGCAGAGGGCACGATAAACTTCTTCATACGGAAGTTAGATGAAGGTCACTGGGGACTTTGTTAAGCCGCTTACATGAACTTTATTTAGTAGCGCAAATTTTTCTCTCCAACAGCACTTCAGATTTCAGTAATTTCTTCACTGATGTCACGTGGATTTTCCGACTGGCCTAACTGGCAGATTAAATTTCATCGTCTAATTGATGTTAGTAAGAGCCTACAGGGTTTCCATACTGCAGCAATCTCAGTGCACAACAAAACAAGTGCTTTCAAAAAACCTTGCTTCTATTATCAAAGAAGGACTAAGTGCACAAGCTTCCACTTTTCATTTTTGGACAGTTTCAACAGTGAAATTTAATTGTACTGAAACCTAAACAGGAGGACAACAATGCGGGAACTTAATCATTCGCCTGACGGAGTACTTACCAGGAAATTTGACATCGCAGTTTGGAATGAGCGGTTGCGTGTCGTTTGCAGACATTCTACCAGAATCATTAACAACAAAAGAGATAGTTAAAGTGACAGAGCTTTCTTGTGATCGTAGTCTGCAACAAATGTTCAAGAAGATGGATGTGATAGAGTGTTAGTTGGCGAGATGCAAGGAATATCCTCTCGTTTCTTATAAAGAGGTAAAATTCTGTTGGTATTGAGCACAGCACAACATTGTGAATGTGGAGTTTCTTACATGATTGTCATAAACAAATAAATGCAGAAATAGGGTCAGTACTGAGACTAATTAAAGACCACAATTAATAGAATTTAACAAGATATACGAATTTTGAGCTCATGGTTCCGTGCATCATAATTCAATGTTAATAAAAATCCAAATAGATTCAACAGTATGCGGTTTTTAACTTATAAACTTCCACGATATTTTATACCTAAACTTTTGTAAATACATCAATGTACCGCCACCCATTATTATCAGAAGTTAACAAGCCAACACACACTGTTAATTCATTCCAGTTAATCCTTGTATTTTACGGTATGGCCTGAACCGGAGGCTGCGGTTACAGTTTTTAGTACTCCTGATGATGGGTGCTGTGACACCGGAAACATGTAAGGTGACTTTGCAGTAAATAAATATCTGTATACTGTTGCGTCTAGTTGGATTTTTATTAACATCAGATGTACGAAATCTGTCCTTGGATATATAATCACACCCTTCAGTCTATAGGTTCAAACAGTCTGTGATATGTGTTAATATACAATCTTATAAAAGCTTATATTTTAATATTCATTGTTAACCCCAGTATATAAGTTTTGTATATTGTTTAATAATAACTTGCTTGATTAGTTTTTACATGTTGTTGTTTGTGCTTACTTTTAATTGCATGTAATTGCATTGTAGCTGTGTAATGTACAATTCGTAATTTGTGTCAATCATTTTGTGCGTGTCGGATTAGTAATTTTCAGAAGCTTTTAAAGCTTATCTAATTATATCATACAAAATTTAACTGTTTATCAATTTTTTTATTTTTTTAATAATTAACCCCTTGAGTAATATTTTACGCAAGGTGGTGCAGGCTTTGTTTTAATTAGAGCTATCAAAAGTATTAAATTATCTGTTTTGGTTTGTAACAATTATCTGCTTTATTGATATTTTGCACAAGTTAGTATAGTTTAGTTGTCATTAGAGCTGTCAAATATATTAATTGATATGTTATGGTTTCATTTTTTTAAAGTCAATGTTTGCTTGTGTAATAATTCGCATAGGCCTCATTTTAATTGTGTGCATCTCTCAAGTTACAATTTTGTGCAATTTTTCTTACAAAAAGTACAGTCTGCAGTTAGACAGTTTATTTAAGCTGGTTTTACTTGAATGACAAATTACTGATGGTACACTGAAACTGTTCATTATTATCCAGGTGTACGCCAGCGAATATTTTGAGCCCGGCATACACGGCATCACAAAAACGGGACACTCTTTATCAACAAAGAGTTTACCAGACCAGGAGGATTTACTGAGTTATTGAATTGTTAGCCATTAGCTTTGGCGCACTACACGAGTCATTTACGTACAAAAGATTGTAAAAAACACCTTTCCACGTATTTTACAATTTTGTGCCATGAATCAACAGAGCACGCTTTCCGTCTTCAGCATTTGATTGCTTACCGGCACTGTCTGCTACTTCTGCTTTTGTTATGAGACAGTGCCGGACTACAAGTGCTGAGAATACTAAGTTCTTAGTGCTGTGCAAATTTTACTACAGAGCAGACTCTTCAGTTTAACAAACAGTCCTTCGGCATAGTGAAAGTAGTGACTTAGCACAGCTTTTTAAGTTTCATTGGCATTTGTATTCATAAAATAACTGGAGAGACAGAGACGGAGCGACGGCAGAAAAGGGAAATATAAACGAGTTGACCAGCGAACCGTGATTAATGAGTACAATTATTATAAAACAGCAGCGGCTAACGAGGCAATTCCATGGATAATATCCTTATATGTCAAACCAATACTTTTTTCATTAGTCAAGGAATTCACCGCATTTTATGGACGCCTAAGATTCATTACCCTGCTCACAAGCACCAGTTATTCGTCCCTAATCTCAGCCAGCTTAATCCAGTCAATTTCCGTCCTATTTCTTTAAGTTCAATTATAGTATTAACGTCCCATCTACGCCCAGGTCTCCCAAATGTTCTTTCTTTCAGGATTCCCCAACTAAACTCTACGTAATTGTCTTCGCCTCCATGCGTTCTACATGCCGCGCCTATCTCGCCCTCTTTAATCTGATCCCCCAAAAATACAGAACCCAGAATCCTTTTAAGCATCTTATTATCGAATACCCCATAGCCTATTTTATGATTAAAATGTACCCCTCAAAAGTGAAACTTAAATCGTGGTGAAAAATCGCATTTTTAAACACATGAATATTTATACTTTAAAGAAAAAACGTTTCAATTACGAAAATCGCTGCCAAATACACAAAAGACATACTCTTATGGAGATTTTAATTTCTTAGGAAGATTAAATTATTTATGGAAAAGGAAAACAGTAGTGCTAAACTGGATGAGGCATGAGATGATATTGGATGCAAGTTTCTTAAGTAGTGGCGGGATAAAACTATCACGACGCCTAAGGACGCCTTCCTCGCCGAATATAGGACGTGACTGCAACTTCTTACAGCATTTGGACCGGTACCTGTGTTTATGCGGATGGAAGGTGGGATTGATAAATGGTGGAAAAATTCGCATTACTCGTAAAAGAGGAAACAATATTCGGCAAACTACCAATATCAGATGGAGAGCGAGATAAACGAAAAGAAGTTACAAGATCAACTGCTGCCTTAACATTAGTGCTGGAGGTGTCATGTAGGTTTCAACAATGCAGTGCATCGCGATCACAAGTCTGAATTATTATCCGCTGCTGCATGGAGGAAGGAAGGCGTAAAACAGTGGCTGTTAGCAAAGGATGCACCATTTCCGGACGAACATTTGAAAAGGGAATTACTGCAAGCAATGTGGAGTGTGAGAAATGAGTACACTTCCTGTGTTGTTGATAAAATGGCAGAGCAAAAAGTGCGACCTCTTGCAAACTTCCGCCTTTTCAACACAAATTAAATCAATTTTGTTGTTTTGGAGTCAAATAGGTAAACAAAATGCTGTGTAAAACACAGTTCAAGGAGTCTTTTATAAGCAGGTTTGTAGACAATGAGGTCCATGCAGTTTAGGTCATCTAGTGGACCAATTATTGCTACCACGCAGAACACAATAAATATATATGGAAGGCAGACAATATACAGGATGATGATGGAAGCTGGTAGTGCGAATCGCCAGTTCCTTCATCAGTAGCTACACTGCCAACAGCCACCGAATAATAGCAGCAGCTACTCACAGGACAGGGCAGATATGACATGTGTAGAAACTTCATGTTAGAGATTCAGGAGATTCAGGCACTTCATGCTAGACATGAAGGCACTTCATGGTATACATGCAGATACTTCATGTTAGACACGTAGACACTTCATGGTATACATGCAGATATTTCATGTTAGACATGCAGGCACTTCATGGCATACATGCAGATACTTCATGTTAGACATGCAAACACTTCATGGTGTACATGCAGATACTTCATGTTAGACATGCAGACACTTCATGGTGTACATGCAGACACTTCATGTTAGACATGCGGACACTTCATTTTAGACATGGAGGCACTTCATTTATTTGATACAGCAAGTTCATTTGAAACGACAACATGAAGTGTAGTGCATTTAATGGTGTATGTGTAAATCAAACGTAAATTTTTATATAGGTGACAAAGTTAGAAAAATCGTTAGGTGTATCACTCTCGTTGTGTTTTATTTACAATTAAAAGGTGTTCTTTTGAGTCAAAACACAACTATCTTATGTTTTTATCTTTAAGTTGACGACATGTTTCGGCTTTTCCACTTGGCCATCTTTAGGTCACAAGTTCTATATAATTGAGAAGACTGTACAGTGTGAATCATAAATAAAATAATGTCCTAATGTATGATTCACATTATTTTATTTATGATTCACACTGTACAGTCTCCTTAATTATATACAACTTGTGACCTGAAGATGGCCCAGTGCAAAGGCCGAAGCATGTCATCAGCTTAAATAAAGATAACAACATAAGATAGTAGTGTTTTGACTCAAAAGAACCCCCTTTCAAGTTAGAAAAAGTTTTTTCGTAACACAATTTTCGCCCCAGATAACTCTACTGTTCTGTAAGTGTAGGGCTGTAAGTAGTGATCGGATATATTATACTACAAAATTCGTCATAAACGAATAAGACAAAGGGTAGTTTTCTTTGCTATGATGGTACGTATGAGGGGCAAGCTAGACTTCTGGAAATAGAGGGAGAGAGGCGAGTAACGTGAAACTGTGCGGTTGGGATTCCTAATTTTCACGAAACTTTTCCGTCCATGAGTGCGCTACTGAGGGAGTGTTTTATAAAAATAATGACATATTATTACGTTTAGCTTCCTGTGATATTTCGCATGACTGATGCAATACCATTCACTGTCGAGAGGCATCTTCTGTCCAGTTAGGTTCACTAGAAACGGCACGTGGACACACCAATGACGTATTACGAGTGAATTGTACTTTGTTTTTTAATAAGATGGTTTGATTAACGTAAATTGGGGGTAAAAAGGCCCTTATAACCAGTTCTCTGTATGATGTTAAGCGGAGGGGAAAATAGCGGAGGTATGCGGATATCAACAGAGTTACGAAGAAAGACTTATTCGATCCCCAAGAAAATATACACAGAAATCTTTTGCAGAATTCGAGTTTCGAAGAAATTCCACATTACTTTTTGTGAGGAAAGTAGTCTAGAGTAAATATCGACCCGCGTTTATCGACGAACTGGCGACAATATGGACGCGGTGCAGCAGTCTTTTGCATCACTTCTGCATACCGTCCGGTCGCAACGTTATGTTCACAATGAATACGCGGTTTACCATAGTGCAGTGTTAATATCGAAGCTCAACACAATAGCCATTTCTTTGAAGAAATGGCACTGTATTTGCCTCGTGGTATGATGTGGGCTGGAGAGAATGGAGGCTTGATTACCGGAACATGTTTGCTGATTTTTAGTGTGATGGAATTTATATGTGTATATTGCCCGATTTACTAATACCGGAGATTGTGTCTCTAGCCCCTTCTACAAGACGTAATTTTGCACCAGCCACGTGGGGTACAAGCCTGCTATGCTGCCGACGTGTGTGTTTTTCCGAACAGTCAGTTTTCACTGCTCACTCTAAGACTTAGATCTCGTGGCTGAACTCCCAGAATTCCCGATACGAACAAGAGGGCCAAGAAAGTAGTTATAAGAGGATTAAGAATATATTTACAAGCAATGGAATTCAAATGGGGATTGAGTGTAAGTAAGTGAAGTGATGTGAAGTGTAGTGATGTGGAGTGAACTGACGTCATTTATGTGAAGTGATTTTCTTTTGAAGTGAAGTGAAATGAACCGAAGTGGGTTACAGTGAGGTTCTTGGGAACAAAATTACCATGTATATTAGGGTGACCTTATACTGAGGAGTAGTTTCTTATATTGCAACTATTTCATTTGGTGTGTATCTTGTACTGTGGTTGTTTTAACTTGTTAGGTAATGTGTGGGTTTTGTAATGTTGGGGTGTTTTGACAATTGTGTGGGTGTTTTGGTAATACGTGTAATTGTATTTACTGTGACTTGTATTGTTTGTACTATGTTTTTGTATTGTTTCGTTCATGTACATTTATTCCTATTTGTTTTGTCCGTAATAATGTAAAGACTACTGCCATCGAGTGAAAACTCAATTGCAGTAATAATAATAATAATAATAATAATAATAATAACTGCTTGTTACTTATCGTGAAAGCACAGCTTAGCACAATCCGCAAGAAGTCTGTTACTGAGTTGAAAGGAGAGAACTGCCGTCCGTTTAACCCCATTACACCAGTCCGACTGGCCTTTCGCCGCACTTGGCGACAAATGTAGTTACGTGATGATGGCGACGGTAACCATAACGATCGCGAGGACGTCTGCTACGTCGTAAGTAATCCAATTAAACAGCTCAATTTGTAACTACAAAGTTTCCATGCTAAACCTCTATTTTCCTCTTACTCCTTCCATACCACTCGAAAGGGAATTTGGCCACCCCTCTTCAGTGAACGAGATGAATGTAAACCTTTACATAAGTCTTCAGGTAAAATTAAAACGTAAAATATTCCGTGTGACTTAACACATGACTTAAGCATGTGTGCTGGTTTAGAGCAGTATTACTGGCTATAACTTGCCCATTATCCTGCAGGTGTTCAGTAAGATGATGCAAAGTATAAACAAGGCCGACAAAGTACGTGTAACGTGTCTTTGAGCCACTTTGGCGTAACCATCTTTGCCGTGGAAAAGCAATAAATAAGAGAAGTGTGTGTATCTCTGCATTCTTGCCTGAGCTATCCGGCATGCAAAACGAACGCCCCTCATTGCAATGTCATCCTATGGCCGGTCAGGCCATAGAATAACATATTTTTCCACATTATTTCAATAAAAGGCACGATTTGAGGGGAAAGATTTTCTCCACAAATGTTGTCTGAAATATTTCTCATTCTGGGAAGAATTCGGCGAAATATTGGCATAAATGTACAGAGGCCTTTGTGTAAAGAAACAGTAGTTTTTGCCAGATTTTAATGACGTTTGAATATATATATACATGTATATATAGTGTACATATTACTTTTTTCCATACCAACTGTGTTTTGTGTTTCTGTACTTCTTTATGTAAGTTATAAATTATTTCCGATAGGAAGTCATTGTGCTACCAAAATATGAACTGTAATGAATTTAATAACTCTCCAACAAGATGCGATTTATTCAGTTTATTACATTTCTGTAGGCAGCGCTACATGTTTCGGGTGTTGACACCCATCATCAGGAGCTGGTACAACTTTAATTACAGCTTCTGGTATTGATTAACTGCAATGAATAAAATACACTGTATTAATACTAATATATAATTTAAAATTCTAGATTGATTACATTGAATGTTACTAGCCTTGATGAATATGACGCATAAAATAATGGTGGATGGTTAAAAGCAGTATTTTTAAATTATGTACAAAAATATAGAATATATAACTATATATATACATAATTTAGTTAATGTTGAAGTTCTATCGGAAAATGCAATAAACAAAGTCAGTTAATACTATTGTGTTTATACCTGAATTAATTATTTTAAAATACTTCGGGAATAACACTATTGAGATCAAAAGGATAGTCTTTACATACCCGAATCTACTACCATCCGATCTCTGAACTGTAATCTTCTTTACGTAGTTTTTTTGTTTTATTATAAGTTAAGTCACTTTTCATGTGGAGCATATGTATCTGAAAAGAAACTATCACACTTGAAGTAATTTTTAGTAATTTTTAGCTTAGCATTTATTTAATATTTCACCTACAGTAACCTTATCGATTCGATATCTACTTGGCAGATCAAAAGTAATCGTGAGGTCGAACTGAATTTAAAGTTTCATATACAAGCACTTTATATCAAAAGTAGTCGCATGTATTTCAGCTTGATTAAAATGACATTGGAGTAATAATACTGAACTGCATAGTATACAAAATTATGAAATGGCGAGTACAGTGCTGCCACACTGAAGGTTTAAAATGCATTTTGACTCTTCCGGATGAAGACATACAATCAGACGAAACACATCCTGATCATCATCATCATCTTCCTCCATGGATTAGGTCGTTTGACCTATTCCGGCATCGACGCGTTGCCATCGTTTCCTGGGGCGTCCGCGATCCCTTCTTCCTCGGGGTTTGTAGGTGAGGGCGTGTTTCGGAAGTCTGGTGTTGTCCATTCTTTCAAGGTAGTTGATCCAATTTTGTTTATATTTGAGTCTCACGTCTTGTATTCCAAAGATCTCTAGTTCTTGTCTTATGTCTTCTCTTCTTATTTTGTCCAGTCTTGTGTATCCTGTAACACTTCTTAGAGCAGTATTACTGGCTATAACTTGCCCATTATCCTGCAGGTGTTCAGTAAGCACTTCTTAGAGACTATTCCTTTAAAGCAGCACATGCTTCACGTCCGAAATTTCAAAGGGGCCAACTGTGACAAAACGCGCTATAGGGTGGTTGCAAATTTAGGGAGAGATTGTCAGTAAGTAAACGAACAACGTTGAAATTTGACTAGACACGTCTGATTTCAAGAAGTTAAATGATGTGGAATTAAAGAAAGAAAATTACGTTAAATCTCGAACATTTATATATCAAAGATGTGTATAAAATGGACAGTATCGAGAGCAGTTCTTCTGTGACGTAACAGACCGATCGTGGCTAGGCCGCCTAAATTTTGATGTTTCTAGACAACATAAAATTTGGCATAAATGCGGTAGGACTCCTCTGAACGAGTAATCATCTCGTCACAGAGGCCGCTATCTACAATACTCACCACCAGCACAAGAGACGAACATCCATTCTCTCAGTGGGATTCAAACCCGCGATCTCAGCAATACAGCGGCCTCAGAATTATGCCTCAGACTGCACGGACATTGGAATCGGCTCTAGTTCATCATTAGTGGGCCTCTTTTCAATTCACCATTGTGGAAAATATACAGAATTAAGACAATCTGTGACAATTTCCATTTACGTAACGCGATTACATCTTTACTGCATGTGCTGCCTGTACCAGAGACACAGAGGAACTACACAGCACCGTGTTTGCTAATTACCCGTCATCTTAACGCATAATTTACTTTGACGTAGCGAGACCTGTCTAACAGTTAGTTCGGTTTATATCTCACGCAGCTTAACATTTAAATGCAACCCAGTCCTTGATTTACGTCCGTTAGTATTACACATTTTTTCCTTAACGTCCCTTACCGATTTACACAATTTCTTAATTTGCGCTGTCCACCTTTCGGTTTAACGACCTTTGGCTGGCTGCATTCTGTCACGCTAGCCCTTTATTTCGGACGGTAATTTGGTTTTTAAATATCGCTTTTTTATTTACACCCACGTTTTAAGGAAAGCAACTAGGGCGTAAAACAGTGGTTGGGTAAAGTGTAAAATCAACTGAATATATTTTTATCATGTGGAATTCCTAATGTAGGATCCGCTGAAAGTAACACTACTGCTAGTAACTAAGACTGACTTAGACGAGTGTAATACCGCTCGCAGACAAAAAAAAACCTTTTTGGAAATGGAATATAACAATGGCCGTGGAACGTAATATTGAGGCACGATTGTCCAACCATTGTTGCAGCGGAAAAGCAAAAAGTATTATATATTAAGAGAGTGTGTTTGTAGCCTTAGGTATCCAGCACGCAACACGCATGCGCCACATTATCCCATAAATGATAGGGTTTTCGGAAACAAAGTTACGGAACACAAAACGAGGGTTTTAATTTTCTCTACGCATTTTTTTTTTCTGAAAAATTTCTCACTTTGACAAGAACTGAAGGAGATATGATCATAAATGTATATCGGTCTCCATGTACAGTCAAATTTTGATTAAACGCTCCTTTCATCTAGGATTTTCGAAAAAACATTCATCAAATTTCATGAAAATCCGTCCTGTGTTAGCCGAGTCGTTCCATAAGGACGGACAGAGATGACAATGGTAATAGTCGCTTTTCACAATTTTACCAACGCGCCTAAAATACTTCATTACTCTTAAAGAGCATATACATTTTGAAACCTATTGTTTTTTATATAAAATTCTTATGAATATTTTTCTATATCCTACATTTAAATTATGGCCCTTCTTATCCATCTTGGGGTAATCATATTTTACAAAAGAAAAACTCTTAATTTCTGAAATGATTAACAGACATTTATACAAATATCTGCCTCGATTTACATTTTAATTATTTCTCTTTCGACATGAAAGAATGAGCGCATTTAAGATTATTTCCCTACGTCGTTTGAAAATGTGTTCGCGTTTAGAGCTGTCACAAAATACCAAAGAGCTAAATACACTCATCCTTACAAATCTAAAATAAAACTGATGTTACGTGCTGATATATAAGCAATGTATGTGTAAGAAACAGTTGAGGAGAATATTTGGACCTAGGAGGACGAGGTAACGGGGGAATGGAGGAGACTGCATAACGAGGAGCTAAATGATTTGTACTCCTCACCCAATATTGTGCAGGTGATAAAATCGGGAAGAATGAGATGGACTGGGAATGTGGCGCATACGGGTGAGGAGAGGGGGTGTATAGGGTCTTGGTGGGGAAACCGGAGGGAAGGAGACCACTGGGGAAACCTAGGCGTAGATGGGTGGATAATATTAGGATGGATCTCCAGGAGGTGGGATGTGGGTATATGGGCTGGATTGGGTTGGCCCAGGATAGAGACAGGTGGCGGACGCTTGTGA
>Ga0123352_10017988_pt1 | contig 11262 bp, 5 predicted proteins | sample TergutLab28metaG_FD_89700 | JGI IMG/M metagenome (GOLD analysis project Ga0123352, IMG submission 89700) | Labiotermes labralis P1 segment gut microbial communities from Petit-Saut dam, French Guiana - Lab288 P1 | ecosystem: Host-associated > Arthropoda: Insects > Digestive system > Gut ... | reverse complement strand
ATGTTTCGGGCATCATTATGCCCATCTTCAGGAGAACAAGACGTATGTTACTGCATGTGTTGTGCTGCGCTGGTTCTGCTGGATGTGGTTGGTAGCGGTTGTGGGGCGCTGTCTTGTAGGGTGCGAGCACAAAGCATGATGACAGCCAAACGAAACGGACTTTTATCGATACGTGTCGGCAAATGCCAGCATTTACCGACATGGTTTGGTAAAAGCCCGGAATGGAAGCGTTTCCCAACAATTTTCGGACTTTTACCACCTCACTATGGTAAGTGCTAGGATTTACTGGTAAAACCTAGGTTTACCGAACTTCGGGCTTCTGCAGTACCATAACTACTACACTTCCCTGTAGGTCTAATTATGTTAACGCTGTATGAACTGCAACTAAACTGAACTGGAGATCCATGGTGGTGGAAGTCACAGCTAGAGATTGCTAAAATCTGTAGAAGGTGCAACAATGCAAGGTTGTTCATTTAATGTGTATATTTTTTTCTGCGTCCCAGTGCAACACATTTTGTAATCAGAGAGCTACGAATACAGGCCATTGGCATACGAAACAATGCACTGAATAATTGGACTTTAATTAAAATGATTGTCACTCTCTTTTTACTTGCAGGAAGTTTCTTAATTAGATATTCTATCGGTCATACGAAATTAACATTTCGCCAATTAAAGAAGTTTCGTGATTATTTTTAACATAACCGTATTTCCTTAATTTAAAACAAGAATGTCAGCTTCAAAATAACCATTACAGAAATGTACCCAAAAACCCCTGAGAAACCGAATCCCTTGGGATCTGCGAAGAAGAATTAGGGAACCGCTGATTTAGATGAATTGCAGTCTTAAACTTGTCAAAATACGTTAATCCTTTGGACATTTTCGCATGTTTTGAAGTTTACGAAGCAATCACAGACTGTTAAACATATTAACTAACCTTAACAAGTAAAATTTTGCCAGGATAGCCTAGTCGGTATAGCGAGTTGCCATGGAATGGATAGTCCGGGGTTCGAATCCAGGTACAGGCGGATTTTTTTCCGCACCTATCCAGGTCGTCCCTGGGGCCCCCCCCTGCCTCCTATAAAATGGTTAACAGCTCATTCCTGGGGTTAAAGTAACCGGAACGTGGTGTTAACCACCCTCTCCTAGAACCAAGGTTATATCAAGAGCACAGCTGTACATATACTTCCTGTCTATGCCTTCATGACCTGTTCTAGGGCGAAATGTACCTTGTAACTTGAACAAGTAGCATCATTTTGAAGCACATTTCACCATGAACTCTTCGCTACAGCTATTGCAACGTCAGACCATGGTACTACTCTACACGAGGGTCGTTTGGCTCTTATTTCGAAGATTTGCAGAGGTTGTGATTGCTCCAGCAAGCAAACACTATAACAGTCATACCACTTTCTTTATCAAGGAATAATTAGCATGTTATTGCAACCTGGACGTACCTGCTTTTCCATATCCCCCCCCCCCACTATTGCGCGACAGCCTATAGAGGGCCAGGGCCTCTGCAACGTCCAGGCTTCACTATTACACTCAGACTCGCCAAAACCGGTAGGAATCCTCTGGGAGAGTGATCAGCCCGACGTAGAGACCTATACCTGACAACACACAACTCTCATAAGGGGTAGACCTCCATGCCACCGGCGGAATTCGAACCTACAATCCCAGCAAGCGTGCGGCAGCAAACCGACTCCATAAACAGCGTGACCACTGGGATCGGCTTGTAGTTCTGTTAGAGTCGCACAGAGAGCAACCGCAATTTCACTCTCTCATCGCAAAAATTTTTCAAATATATTAGAATGTTTATTTCGAAGTTTGATAACTTTAAAGAGTTGTTGTCCACAGACAGTCAATGTGAGAGTACGTCTGTTTCCTTTTCTTATCATTCCACAAAAGTTCCATGTAAATTTACCTGCCATCCAGCGGATGGATAATGGTCTCATCAGACGCCGTTCTACTGAAGTATAAATCTCACAGTAGCGTCATGGCGCTTGAGGTGGCCGGACCGTAAAGCAACCATCATGATGTGGTTGGTACTTTAGCCGGCAGCAGTGAGAGTTGGAGTAATGACCTAGCATCAGTGGCTTACCCAGGAATTTTGTTCGGGGGGGGGGTGGTTCAACAAATTCTGTTGAGGACAGAGGACAGAGAGAACGGGGATCTGGGGGCGGTAGCCCCCTAGTCAGGGGTTCTGGAGGTGGCTGTAATTTGGCACAAGAAATTTCATTTCATATAGTAACATTTTCTTAATTTTTGGTACTTTAAGACTATTTAAAATGACAACCAACTTATTTGTCATTGCTAATGTAAAACAATTACAAATCTAGTTAGTTTTAGAATTTTACTGCTTTTTCCCGAACATCTTGGGGTGTTGGCTTCCTAAATTCAGGCATTTTTAACATTTTTCACAATTGGGTTGAGTTTGGCACGATTTTGGAGGGCCTTCGGAATTTCAGGGGGGGGAGGTTGAATCCCAACACCCCCTCCCCCCTCGGTACGCCACTGCCTAGCTTAATAGAAAAAATGTATACATGTTTATCTTGAGATGATTCTTGTCATAAGAGAGAAGAGTATGGATAACGGTTTCGTTGTAGGCACTTGGATTCACGAAGTGAGGTGTTGGTGTGGAGACGGCCGAAGGAGCGATACTGGGAATAGGCCTCTATAACAGCGCCCACATACTCGGAGTGATCTGTGGACCTACAATACTAAGCACCGTGAAACAAAGCTGAACTGGCACCATATATGCTGTGCGTGTGAAAGCTAAGCAAGCTTATGCCAGAAATTTGTGCTTGGCACAAAGGATACAATACGTACAGCTCTACCTAATTGCGAAGATCTTGTACTTAGCACAAGTCGTTCCTCTAACCCAGAAGCTCGCACAGCAACTAACGACCATTTGCACATGGTTTACCTGGAAGGGAGCGACTTTTAGCTTTCCTGTAACAACGCTTCAACGCCCGAAGGAAGCCGGGGGGCGGGGGCTCTACCGAACATAATCGCGAAATGTAAAGCTCTTTTGCTCAACAGAATCCAGCTCGTGGGTGCGAAGGAGAACTCACTACTGTCGGAGCACATACGAATCCACGACCTACACGGCACATTGGAGAACCCTCCCAACGCAAAATGAATCCCCTCCAAGATTGTACACTTACACAAATATGACATTGACATGGCCAATGTGGCCACACCTGACATGACAGAAACAAGAAAGATATTCAAAAAGCGTGTATACGACATCATATCATATCTAGACAATGCACGACACAACCCACCTGCAATACGGATCGCCCAAGAACATCCCGCCACTCCCTGGGAGCCCGTATGGAGAAACCTCCATGGAGCAGAGGTTCCAGACACTGTTAAATCGACGTGTTTTGCGGCAATCCATGACATTATACCTACCAACGACCGTCTGGCCGCCATTCATTTATAAGACACTAGCTCCTGCTCCAGATCTGGGAACCCTGATTCCATACAACGCAAGAGAACTGACTGTGCGGAGTGTAAACTCTTATGGAATGGGACGAGGGAGAAATTAGGGATGATACTTCATCTGAACCACAGGCACATACCGCAGGACTGGACGATACGCCCCACCTTTCACTATAGGCCCAAACAGAGGCAAGTGGCAACGCTCTGAGTTCTGGCCCAGTTCGTCCACTAACAACTACAGACACACAGGCGCCTCTCCATAGAGGATTGCATGGATTGTCTCGAACGAGAGCGATGGAAAGCTTCTCATACAGCGAATAAACGTCTAAACACAGGTTATTAATCGAACGTACTCTAGAGTTACAACCAACAGTGGAAAACTTCTAGCCTAGTCACTTGTCTTGAAAAGTCCCTTATACCTTATAGGAAATGAACTGACTGTCCCTCATATGTCTCTTAGCTTGATCTACTACAGACCCTTGTATCCAGTGTACAAGACTTACGACTAATAAATATGTCATTTTACAAACAAAAAAAAACCGTGAAGAGATTTGTGTCTATGGCTGTTATGTTCCTAGGCAGCTGTATACAGATTTTAATACATAAAGAGACCTGGATCCGTGGCTGTTCTGTCGTCTAGGAATTGTTTACTTAAAAATAGCGACTACGTAGTGCAGCCACGGCCGTATAGAATATAACAGATGTCTGATGTGTCATCATTGTGGTTTTAGAGTATAAATTTTATCAGTTAAGAAAAAAAATGACATGCGTGGCTGATAGTTTGTGACTCTGCTCTGGCTCTTCGCGTCCAGCGGCGAGGTCTTGTGGAGTGAGCAGACATTTGTGTGTTGTGGCTAGAGTAGAAGAGCCGACATATTGTTCGCACCGAGGAAATTGTCGCTCTCTATTTGTAGGTTCCGGTGTTCAGGGGATTATTGACAATGTTAGCAAATTTTACGTTAAATGTTTAATCAGCTATAAGAGATTCAGTTCAGAATTTATTCTTATTATATTTTTATTGTCAATAAACTGTATTTTGTAGGTAATGTGCTGTTTTATTGTATTCATCCGTATCTAGGCACGTCGTTCAGACCCCGGTAAGAGTACTGTTCCATTTCTAATCCACAGTCTCGGAGAGGGTTAAAAACCAGTATCAGACACCCTAAAAAGCCAAGACACAGCCAGCTTGCCATGGAGCTAGATCTTAATAACCATAAGCCAGTAGTAAGAATCCGTGGGCCGTGGCCGCTCGACAAACGCTATGCACAGCTTTCGTCCCGATTCCAGTTTGAGAAATGAACCGCTCGGGAGGATTTTGCAGGGCTTTAAAACTGTACAAGTCGGTTAAGGTCCCTCGGCGTGAGCTCCGGGCAACGACGGTATAGCAGTTTGATACGTTCCGAGTTCCGTGCGTTCATTAGATGTATTAATTTTTTTAAAAGGCCAATCAAAGTACTTGGATTTATGATTGTAATTTTATTTCATGTCGGTGTGGTCACTGTAATAAAATTATATTCATAAATCCAAGTGAATTTGGTTTTTAAGTAAATTATACGGCAATATAACACTGACACCATCATGAGAACAGAAAACTTTTACCGTGCTTACCAACTGCAACCAGTATGAACAATATGCATAGTATCTAGGATACCAAGTCTGTGGAGCATATTTCTTCACGGTTACTTAGTAACTGTTCAATTGGTCAAGAAATTACCAACATTTTCAGACACCTGAAGGTTCATTTTGTAGACGTACCGGCCACCTACTTCTGCCACACGACTCTAGTACTCAACCCTGCACCCAACTTCACCTACTCTAATACAACCTACCATAGTCATAAACACATACATCTAAATAGGCCTGTACTATACAAACAAAAGTTTTGTGCAGTTTTGCCTACATTACAGTTCTTCACGCCTCACTACATACTTTTGTTTTAACAACATTTTTGGTCTGCAAAATACAGTTACACGAAACGCTGTTGCGTCATTTGAACTCTCAAATATCAGATATTATAGACGCCTGGAGAATTCAGTGAAGTGTAAAAACGAAGTCACGTAAGGCCAAACGCTAATGAAATTCTTATGTTTCTACATTCCTTTGTTTCAGGTACAATCGCAACAAGGCAGTGGAACACAGGGACAGGCAGTGTTGTGTTACGGGATTACAAACCAATGTACCCATTAAACTGTCAACAGGATACCACATCTCAACTGTGACTACCGTCTACATGCATCTTTATAAGATAAGCTCACTCAAACTAAGTCCAAAATACAGAGTTCAGTTTCCTCGAAATAAGCTGTAACCGCTGGCTGCAAACTACGAGTTAGCTGGCACTGTATTTCCCACCAAACCACAGCTGTACTTTTTCATTATAAATCAGCGCCTCTCTGTGCATGCAAGCGTAAATGGGACGCCGAGCTGCATAAATTCATAACAAAATACTCTTCAGACAGCGACAAGCAAGTGAAACTATTATTTCACTTTTAAAGTACTTACGAAGTAAGATAAAGCTGAAGAGAATGAAGTTCGCCCTAGAAGAGGCCATGAAGACACAGAGAGGGAGTAGAAATATAGCTCTACATTTTCTTTAACTTTGGCGCTAGATGGGTGAGTGTCAACGCTACGCCCCGGCGCTTTACACTCGGAAATGACCCTGTATTCATTGTGTGGGGAATGGATAGTCCTCAAAGCCATTCTGGACCGGCGCGGAAAATCTCGCCCCCGTCGGATTTCGATTCCCGGACCGTCCAACCCGTAGCGAGTCGCTATAACGACTACGCTATCCCGGCCCACTGTAGAGAATAAAGACAAGGAGAAAAATACGGAAATTTTATTTGTTTTACTTTATATTGTTTTCCTGTTGTACTGCATTATACATAATAGATAGAGTAATATACGTAATATATATCGTCGCTATCTTTCAGACGAAATTCATTGTAATAGTTCCATACAGAAAATAATATTTAAATGCATTATATATATCATTTTAAATTATTAAGTGATGTATTTTCAAATGTCATGTTGTCTCTGCGTAGGAATAAAATAAACTCTGCTCTTTAAACACTGCTTGCTGTATTTGGTAGGATTATAGGTAAAAGGACTTACTAATTTAGGTAATTATTTCAGTTTGTAAATTCATACAATAAACAAACAGCGTTGACAGACAGCCTGCTACTTTTGTTGCATACCGAATCAACTAAAAAAGCAGGTGTTTGTGGAAAGAAGTAAGGGAAAAAAAGAGATCGCACTTTTTAAGTAGAGTATTTGATGAGAATAATTTAAAAACTAAATCTGTAATTCTGTAGTGCATCTAATACAGGTGTAGATTTTTTATAAGGATTTTCATTGCCTTTAATGTATTCATATTTGATTCTCCTGAATGTGTCAAAGTTAACTGTACTCATAAATAAAATTCAGATTACTACATAATCAATATGATTTAAAATGTAAGTTCAGCGACCAGAATACTGTACGTATGTGTCAGAGGCCGTTCACACCATTTCCTGATCTACTGCCATATCCTCAGCCTGAAGAATGGGAAATAATATATAAAGGATGGTTTCATTCTTAACACTGTGTTGTCCCCCTCATTCTTAACACTGTGTTGTCCCCCACATTCTTAACACTGTGTTATCCCCCACTTTCTCCTAGGAACTCATATTTACGCGCACAGAAGCCTATTTCATCTTGTTTCATTCTCAACACCGAAGTCGGTAATTATTTTATATAGGCGTATAAATGTCGAACCTGCCATAATTCAGATCCACGTAGTGTAAATACAGTAAGAAAATATGCACTGCTTGTAACAGCTGCAATACTCGGATGGTATTCGGCAGTAATTTTCGATAATAGGTTTTAACGTCTTTCATTTTCAGGTGAACAACACGAAGCTGTCCAAATGGAATTCATATTTACTATTCCTTGTACGCGATTATGGAATTTCATTGCGTATAGAAACGTTATTCATTTATGGCAATATTCATTGTCCTACGTGCATTTGTAAGCACGGCTCTTCGGAATTTGCGTCTGATTGCGTCTTATAGTTGCCACTACAGAGGTAGAGAAAGTCTCTGCACTTCATGCAAGCATGTGTGGAAATGGAGGTACAGTTCCGTTCATTTTTAACTTCTGCATTGGATGGAGGTCAGTGGCCAGCTTCACGCCTCGGCCGTTTTAGCCTCTAGTAAACTTCCCCCGGTGCAGACTGGATAGGAAGCTGGTTGGGCCACAGAGCTGGTCTAAACGCTTTGGAGGAGACTCAAATCTGGCGCCCTTACCCCGAATCGAACCACGATTTCCCGATTGCCCAGCCCTTACTGTAGCCACTGTGGCGATGCGGCCGTTGTACTAATACTTCTGGTTATTTTCAAATCTTGTCACATTTTTATCGCACGTGGATTTTTTTAACAAATCCCGTTGTGTTTTCCTTTATCATTAGCGACGGAAGTACACCGTCCAACACAACACTTTAGTGCCACGTAATACTGTGCTACATGTTTCAGTTCGCACGAACCATCATCTGGCACTACTGATTACAACAATTTAAAAAACACAAGTGTATTTTAGCATGCAATAATGTACTTATGTGGCACAGAATTACGTGACATTAAAGTGTTATGTTGGACGGTGTACTTCGATTGTTTGTGACACAAGGATCCTTTGGTTTGGAAACCATTCTGACTGAAGAAAGGTAATTCTAAAACTAGCAGGCCTACCAGGCACAGTGTCACTAGTGTAAATACATTTTTTCAGGAACCACACGTTGCAGTGCAGTAGAAAGAAGATCCACTCTGTCTTCTTGTTAGAGAGGTTCCCGGTTCCATGTCAAGGCTTTTTGTTTTCCGTCTTGAGGATTTTCTTTGTTTTTCTCAGTTTGTCAAAGATATCGTTAGAGCAGTAGGCGTGCGTTACAATCCCCTACGGCAGAATTCTTCCTTCTTTTCCTTAATCTCCTCATCTCAACCGACGCAGCATTCGTAGTATAGAAAGTGAAATAAGGGACAGGAACATGAGAGTGTCCACAGTCACATACATGATGGCGCTACCAACGACCTACCGGTAATTTGGCTTATGAAGCTTCAACGCCTGACGCTGAGTGTCATTTGAAATGTCCCCAACATACAATACGATTAGTACGTGAATTACACTCACCCACTGAAGCAAATATGTATGAAAGTGATTCGGCAAGTTGGACTGTTTTTAACAGTTCTGGACTGACTCCTCTTTCAGCGGGAACGGAAAAGTGCTGATTGGATTCTAAGATTTCTTTCGCAAAACAAATGCTCAAACTGAGTCAGTCCATAAGCTCTTGTCCTATTATTATACGTAAGAGGGAAATTCGCGTTTGATTTTCTTGTACTGGAAACACACCAAAAGCTTTTGATATTAGCAGTGGTTATCACGTGGTCCTGACTATCAACATTCCTACTGCAACAACGGCAATATGCGTAAGTATGCCGGAGTGGGGAACGCCGGGGGGATGTGACATTGCTGTATCCATGACATTCCGTTTGTGGTCGCAGGATGCTTTGTTTTGAGGTACAGAGTACTGTGAAGTTGTGCAGGGCTACGTAATTTTAACCCTTTACACCACATTGCTCCATATACATGCATCACACTTGCTTTTAACATTACACAATGTGCATTTGGTCCTGTTGCACACACCACAAAAAATCGTGGAATTGTTGTGGTTTAAACTGTGTATAATATGTGTCTGTTGCATACCTTTGATAAGTCAAGTAATTCATAATATTTGATCGGTATTCTGTTTAGCATAAGCAGTAACTGAGAAACGGCATGGGATGACCTAACTGGATCGTAACAGGGAAGAAATAGTGAACTGTGATATTTCATATAGTAAGTACTTGGCCGTCATAAGTATTATATGGATTTGGGATGTTTGATTATTGGAAGCTGAAATGCGTGCTTCAGAAAACTTCACAAATATTCAGCGAGAGGAACTGGCGACTTATTTTATTTACGTATGACGCGGAATGCTTTTCATGAAGTTTTGTCGTGACGTCCTAATAATTGTGTGTGTCCGTGTGTTTGTTCATTTGTTTGTCTCGTTGTGTTACGTTGTAAATCAAACTGACAAATCAGCCGCCCTTTTATTCTGTGATTTCTGTACTGATTGCATGAAATTTCAGAACAGAGTGTTTGCTAAAGAAAAGGGCACAATTACCTAACCAGCCACGACATTTGAGGTTCTCTCAGCGGTGGTGTCTGATGTAACGCCTTGTCAATTGTTAAATAGGTACAGACGTTTCGAAGAATTCTAATAACTTAATCACGAGGGAACAATCGTTCAGTGGTTTCGGATTCTTTGACACTAACGTCGAAATCATTAACATCCTTTGAAAAGCTTGGAAGTACAGTCGACCCCACTGAAGCCAATAAAGTATAAAGCAATAAATAAATCCCAGTTTGAAGCCGCTCAGGTTGATATCCCGAACACAAAATTAAAAATAAAGTAGGGATCAATCTACTGCAAAAAATATTTATAAAAAAAAGCAAGCCAACTCTTCTAAGAGTACTATACAATATAATAGTCAGAATAATAATAATAACGAAAAAATCCAGAAAAATAACCTGAACGGAAAACATATTCTCTTGCCCATAACCACAAGAACACAAATTCACAAACTAAGAAGAATAAGACCATAAGAAAACAAATCACAACCCAAAAAATATCCCAAGCTACCCTAACAACAAAAAATAAGGAAAGAAAAATAAATAAACAAAAGAAATACAAAAAATAAAGAACAAATTAACAACAAAAACCAGAAAAAAAGACATAAAGTTGTCAAAAAATTTAAAAAACAAAGAAATACCCTCTCACTGAGCGACCATGAACGCTTGTGAGCAGAAATTCCCTATATTTTAACGTGGGGAACACTCCATATAGCGACACTCCCAACAGGCGCCATTCGTCGACGTTTCTGGCCATACAGATGTGCCTCTACGCATTAAATACTGTCCGATATAGAGCCACCTTCGGAATTCTGCCTGACCAGACAGCATTTGTCAGCGACTGTCTGTGCAAAAATATTTGTCGTCTACACACTATAGAAAACTCTTTTCAGCGGCGAAAATGCGGCTGTGGTGTTTCTATCAGACGAAAGTAATATTACACTACAGTTTTTAACCATCAGGACTTTTTAGTGTATACCCATCTCTTGCTTTACGTCCCAGCCGTTTCCTGAAAAAGTGAGCGTAAACCAGTATGGCGTCAATAAAAATTAGATTCCAATCAGAAATAAGGGGTTGGCGTAATGGAATGCAGCTAGCCAAAGAGCTTTAGCCGAAAATGAGAGGACGAAAATTAAGCAGTGGTGTAAATTGGCAAGAGGCATTCAAACAAAAGTGCCTAAAGCAAACGGGCGTAAAACAAGAGCTGGGTCAATTGAAGTACGGGGAAATAGGCAGTTAGTCATAAACACCAATTTCCTGAACATCTCAGGAGCAAAATGTTTCTTACTGTGAGACAAATCCAATTACTGGACGTCGTACAGGAACAATTTAACTATAGTTAAAATTAAAAAAAAAAAAGTGAAAATTACAAGACATTGAAAACCCTAGAAACGTTAGCAATGTGGATAGGTCAGTTAAAGTTAAAAACGGTACGGCAGCGCATGAGATTAATAAGGCAAGGTCGAAAATAATTTGCAAAGACTGCACGCAACTTCTATAGTGAAACAATATTTATTAAAACCAACTAATTGCACATATTTGTCAAACCATTTAAAACCACATTATTGGATTAAAATGGATTTAAAATATCTCCTACATGTTTCAATCCCTCTATGGGATCATCCT
>Ga0123352_10017986_pt1 | contig 11262 bp, 6 predicted proteins | sample TergutLab28metaG_FD_89700 | JGI IMG/M metagenome (GOLD analysis project Ga0123352, IMG submission 89700) | Labiotermes labralis P1 segment gut microbial communities from Petit-Saut dam, French Guiana - Lab288 P1 | ecosystem: Host-associated > Arthropoda: Insects > Digestive system > Gut ... | reverse complement strand
GTAAACCACTGAGTGTTTTAAAACTATAACTTTAGCAAGGAACAAAGTATGCTCCCTGAGGATGATCGTATGATCGAAACATGTAGGAGCGTTTTAAGTGTTTTAATGTAAATTTTAGATTATTAAAAGAATATATACATACATTTGTTGGTGTGTTACTTAAAAAAATACGTATTTAAAATCCATTTTTTACATTCATTGTTCCGTGCATCATTATAATTGTTCCAAAATAATTACCAACAAGATGACACTTATGGATTATGAACTCCTGATGATGAGGTCCCTGAAGCTCGAAACATGTAGAGTGAAGGACGACTAACCCTGAAATAAAGGATAGTCCATAAGTGTCATCTTGTTGGTAATTATTTTGGAACAATTAAAATCCATGTTTATATTCGAATCTTTGCATGCACTCTATTACATTAGCCCTAAAGCATTACATTAGACCTAAATATGAAAATTTGCATTCGGGATTTACTTCTTTCTCAGTCTTGTTCTAGCAGTGTTGCCGATGGTTGGGGGTGTGTGTCTGTGTGCTGGGGGCCCGAGTACGGAAGTACTTTGCTACTCGACCCTAGCAACAGCTTCTGCTAGCAGCTCAAGGCCCCGTTCATTTACCTCAACGACTGTTTACAACAGGACTCACTGCTAAACGGGGCTATGTGTATGTGCTAGTACGAGGTACGCCCGTGAGCAAACTATGACGATTCCCTCTAAGACCTCCAAGGGAATACAAGCCTTGTTTTGAGCGAAGACTGTTTACAAGCTGCATTTACTTTTCTAAATGCGTCCTTAGTCATCAGCAACATTTGGTTCGGACAAGATGCTCGGAGGACAGCCGCTTGTTGTGGGGCCTGATTAATGGCGATCGTAATGAGGAACAGGTTTAAGTTACCAACGTGTCTCTTCTTATTCATGTAGCTGTAGTTCAGATCAAGGGCACATGCACCCTCGGGCACAGAATAAAGAATCTTCGGTTTCGGAAGACATGAAGTTGTCGCAGTCGTACCACGAAGATTGCTGCTTTTCGGGATGTGACGACATGTCGTGTGGTAGACTGCGTTTTGAAATGTGATGGCACACGCGCAGAAACCACATTTCGTCTTTCAGCGAAACGGACGAGTCCATTTAAATCGGCGGGGGGAGGGGTATTTCAGCCGACTACTGGCAGCCGAGGTGTGCCGATCAGCGGGCAGGGGTTGTGTGATCTTTAGCAAGTACGCTGATCACAGTTTGAAAATGTCGCTACAAGGCGGGAAGAAGCGGGTAAAAAGGAGCGGTGAGCGTGAAATAGTTTATGCCGTGTACAAATGGATGAAAACTGAATCTGAGGTGGGTATCACAATCCCTGTTTCAAAAGTGCAAAACAGAGTCGCTGAAGCAACACGTGCTAGCGGAAGAGCTTTGTGTAGTATATCGAAAGAAGGTGAAAATGTGGAAACTGGTGTCGCAATGGCATTTTCAACTCCGCGCAAACTCAGACCAAAAGTTTGCACTAAAAGTGTCTTAGATAATGCCAGAAACGGTGAAATGCTGTTCTAGTTGGATAGGCATGGTTATACGTCACAGTTCCGACATGACAAAAGCAGAGCTGTACGATCTCATAAAAATACATAAACCGCAATATGATACTTTTGCAATTGATTGTTTGCTCGCCGAGCATGGACACAGTGATCACACTACCTCCCAACCGTCCTGATTGAAACCCCATTAAAAAAAATTGGGGTATCGTGAAGACCAGAATAGCTGCAAAAAATACTACTTTTAAGCTGCGAGATGTTCAGCAACTGGCAGAGCAGAATCTTGCCGCTGTGACAATGGAAGAGTGGGCTGCTGTTTGCAGACATGTTAAAGCTGTGGAAGAAGAGTACATGAGTAGAGAGCACGAGATGGACGTCATGGAAAGAATCATAATCAACGCCGATGAAGATGATGACGATAATGATGACACTGTTAGTTGTGACGATGATGATATACAAGGTGGAGTTCTAACCAGTTACAAACGTTTCGCAGGAACACAATGCGTCCTTGATTTTCTCCACCGTCTAAATTCAGGAACACGGGAAGCCGATTCTTCCTTACCAGCGTTTCGGTAGAACCCACCACGTCCTTGACCTTCATCATCGTCTAACCTTAGGAGCAGAGGCAACGGGTTTTTCTGAAGCGTTGGCAACTAGGCACTATGAGCCACGGTTTCACATTCCAGAAGACAGTAAACTTCAAAACCGATTTAAATTCCAAAATTCAGTGAAATCAATAGCCCCATTAATCACGTGGTGGCGTAGTTGACTGATGCACTGCACTACAAGCCGGAAGGTCGCGGGTTCGATTTCCGATGTTGACACTGGAATTTTTCTTTGACGTAATCCGTCCGGCCGCACTATGGCCCTGGGGTTGACTCAGGCTCTAACAGAAATGAGTACCAGGATTATTTCCTGGGGGTAGAGGCGGCCGGTGCGTAGGGCTGACAACCTTACCACATTCATATGCCAATTGTCTTGAAATCTTTGAGCCTTAACCTCCTGGAACCCTCAGGGCCTGTCCAGGCCTGTAATAAGATTGCTTTACCTTTATAGGCCCATTAACAGGCCCATCTCATAGATCAATACTGACGCCATACTGCACCATGCAGCTTCAACTCAAAACGATTTGACGGTTCTGTTCTGGTGCTTCGCGTTCCGGCAGGAACTTCAGCGTTTTACTTCATATAACGCACTGGTTACAGCACGGAGACGGCTTCATTACTGATACAGCTCAACCTGTTATACACGTGTCAGTATGTAAAAGGTTCGGGGGGTTATATTTAGTAGTAAATGAAACAGTTCCTTGTAGTGTTCAGATGTTAAGCACGTGGATGTGTTGGCTGTTAGCTCTTCCTTCAATTGTCTCTCAACAGCTGCGCGCGGAGCCTCTAAATGGCAATATTACTGTGCCCTCTGCACGTGCCGAAACGTGGCACCTCATATGTACTGAAATGATCGCACGCTTAACTATTGCTTTGTAAATCTTGCGATCTTCGTCCACGGAATGAAATATTTAAAGAATGCTTTCTTACGCAGGACCGAGTCTCTTATCTGTAGGATGCCGACTTTCTTTGCATCCCCTAGCCTACTTAGAGTGACGGCTAGATTTACAGGCAACTCAGAGGAAGAAGCAGTATTTGAAGACATGACCGATGAACCGTTAAAAACAAAACAACAACAAAAATCCAATTTCAAGTCTTCGCTAAGTGTGAAGTACTGTAAATCATGTTTTTCACTACATGTGTGTTTCCACAGTGCAAGATCGCACGTTACATGTTTCATTTGCAATCGTTAGTTTTATTTAGAATTTCCTTGTTGTAGTTATTTTTTTTACTGGTTTCCTTTTTAAGTTATGTGTTTTATGGCTGAAGAAATAAATTTAAAATATTAAGGTAAAAACTAATAACATTTTTCTAAGTTTTTTTTTGCACTAGCAAAAAGTAAAAACAGCGAAAGAAGAAAACTTCAATAATAGCCTGCTCTATTACACACGAGAATTTATGCAACTAGTTCCGAGAATCAGAAGTAAGCAAATAGTACGCATTCCTTCCTCCAACGAAATAAAAAATATTCTTCCAAAATGCCACAAATCCACAAGTTGGAAACGGAAAAAAAATAAGTGTAAGTTTACCACTACAAGTGGACCACAAACATTATTACAAAAAGCATACCAGTTGTACCTTAATATTTTAGATTTATTATTTTATTTCTGGGTCACATAATTTAAAAACGCAACCAAGAAATAAAAATTTTAGCTGCAAACAAAGAAAGGCGTAAGAAAGTCTTTTCTTCTTTCTTAGTCTGACCTCTTCTACCTACTCATTTTATGTGTAGAAGGTTATTTTGTGTACACTCAGGAACACCACACTCAGTAGAACCGCTCTGGACGAGGGATCGGCCCGTCACAGAGACTTCTACCTCAACAACACATAACAGTCACAAGAGAAAACATCCATGCCCCCGGCGGAATTCGAATCCACAATCTCAGTAAGTGAGCGGTCGCAGATGTACGCCGGTAGACCGCGCGGCCATCGGCATCGGCAGGCTAAATAAATTAACAATTGCAAACAGATGGTGAAATATTACACTACAGACACGTACGAAATAACAACATACTACACTCCAGTTTACACCTTTTGCGAAGTTTGATGATAGCTCTTTCGGGCCGAAAAATTTAGCTTATTGCTAACATAATAATGATTTACTGTGAACATGGTTGTGTTCGATGGTAATCCTATTAATTAGTTGCCCCTTATCGTTTCTGATCGCTATACCACCGCTTTTGTTAAGGAAGGGACGCAGCAAATCCAGTCTGAGCTGTTTTCTATCTAACCCTGTTGACGTCAGCTCTGTATCAAGTGTTGCCCCCAACTACAGTGCTATGTTGGCCCACAGTATTCGCCTCACAAGTTTTGGGCGATCCTAGGCCTTCAGGAGTGTTTCGCCATCGCACTAAAAAGCAGCGTAATATTCTTCGAGATTATGACGGCCTTCCTCCAGTCTCTTACACAGAGTGTCGAACCCTCTGAGATACTTCTGTGGATAATGGACGGGCTAACGTTTTATGTGATGTGGCTAAAACAAACGTTTAATTCACACAAACTGCCACATTGTCATGGTGGATGGCTGTCGGAATATTCTTTTCATACAGGCTGAAGAGGGCTGGGGAACGCATCCCATCCTCAGCCTCTCCAGCTCACATTCCGTAAATGGTATATGTGGTCTATTAGAAAGACGTCGAAACGTCCGTGAGTGGACATGTCAAGATGTAAACAGAAAAACGTTTTCCGCCCTGTAACTTTTGTTTAACAGACATTTGGTAGAACAAGATAAATGAGATAAACGGGGATTCGATCTGTCACAAGCCTGTCTACGTAAAAAGCACAGACATGGCTTATATTCATGCCCACGACTGGGATTCTAACTCAGGGCCCCATTGTGCAAGGGACAGGACACAATACACGTCATGGACGGCGCGCCAGCTGTCAGCGGCTGTATAATATTACCTCACTCTCTTTTAGATGGTGTCATTTTGTAAAACCAAATTTAATATCGCCTCGTGGAAATTTAAATGTATTTTTTTTTCCAAACCAGATGAATAGGTTGTATTTCTGTGAATTTTATATTACATCATACATACTGGTTTTACCGTCAGTAGTCGGTCATGTGTGGGCCGTGATAGCTCAGTCGTTATCCCGCTACGGGATGGACGTTTTGGGATCGAATCCCGGTGGGGGATTTCTCGCACCCGTCCAGACCGGCTCTGGGACCCACCCAGCCTCCTACACAATGCGCACCGGGTCATTACAGGGGATAAGGCGGCCGGGACGTGGCGTTAACCACGCACCCCATCCACAGCCCGAGGTTAGAGAAAGATTAGAGCTATACGTCTAGTCCCCTTCTGGGCCTTCATGGCAGATTATAGGGTGTACTTTACCTTTCACCTTTTACACGGACATGTGGAGTTTAGTGTTCACATGTCGCGGGTGCAGCCTTCCTCTCAACACGAATTCCTCTTTTCAGAAAACGATGTAAGCTTGCACCACGCAAAGGTGAAGCTGGCGAGACATGAAGGTACAGTACAGTGCTTCTGTAGGATTTCTCTCGCAGGAAGCCGTTGATTTCTGACTGAGCCATACGGCAATTTGCAGCGAGGTTTGAAGTGATAACCTCATGCAATCATGATGCAACGTCGCTCATAGTACACGCGGAAGTAATCAGTTGGGGACGTCACTGCTAGAAGTGTTTCCCCCAGTCGCGGCTTTGTATTCACGTGACAGACGCTCGCTCTCTCGCCACTGTCAGAACACACGTACACTGGCTACTGTCAAACGTATTGCAACATCCCGTTTCCGGGGTGAGTCAAAAAACAGACAGCTGACACGTGGTTCAAGGAAATTACCAGTACTAGTGTTTGTATACTGGAATATTTATTTTCTCTACTTCCTTGCGTTTGGCTTTGCAGTTACGTACGATGTCTGAATCATCTCAATTGTTCATTCGTAACTGGGAACACACTGACCAAAGAAACCATATTCCCAGCACGTACTGAATGTAGATACCTCATTTTGTTCGCACAAAGCATATCGTAGTGCCCCGCCCCAAGGTCGCAATACCCTCGAATGTGCACGGCGTGACACTCACCTTCCCCTGGCTGCAGATGTTCATACGACATGGGAATGTGATTTTGTAATGTCTTGAGCACAACGCTCACAGACGGACCTGTTCAGTCATCGAGTCTGCAAACATCAAGAACACCGAGTTTGTTGCTCGTTGAAAGACATGTGAACGCGTCCCACGTGCTGGAAACAAACTCACATCGCAGTTCAGTGGGCAGAACTGCTTATATTAGGGAGGTTCTGGATTTAAATCTCCGTCCGACGACCGGATATCTTCACAAGATTTTTCGTTACATTCCGCAGAATCGAAAAGCCAGCGGCGGTGTAATATCATGCTGCACAATGACCCATTCCTTCCACACGAGCCAGTAGCTTGGTGGGTAAAAAGAGTAGGCGATGGAAAGGACAAACGAGGGATCTTAGCTCCACTTCCGGCAGGAGCAAGAGGGCTGTCCGTCTCTTTACCAAAGCGCCCATAACAACTGCGCAGCTCACCCAGCCTCCTTTTGAATGGTCACAAGGGGCTCTTTCGCAAGGAATAAGCCTGCGGGGGCTGACAACTCATCTCTATTTACTGTTGGGGTTAAGAATGAATGGAGCTGTGCCTGAACTCCCTCTTCTACGATCAGGCCTAGAATCAGCTTTGTCTTTACTTTTACCCCTTCCTTCCATATCATTATTATTATTCACTAACTCGGCAGTCAGTCGATCCCGTAACAACTGAGCCGTTCTAAGGGTCCAGAATTCAGCTTTGTGTACAAAAATTGATGAACGTGTGGCAGACAGGTGTAGGTCCTACAGTGCAGTGGAGTTTCTGTAAACCCTACCGGCACTACGGTGTCAGTAGCTGCGTCATATCGCTCTGGTAATTGCATGAAGAGAATAAGAAAATGAACTAAAAAGTTCTTTGTTTCACGTGTTGCTAGAAGTATGTTGTGCTTTCTGTAGGCCGGTTCATGATGTACACTCGTGTTTCCCAGCCAGGGTTTCGCACAACATTGTTAGGGGTTTCGTGAGAAACCGCGGAGTAAATAAATAAACTTTTTAATGTGCCGTCAAAGAGTCCAAATATCCCACAAAACATCTCAGGTATTTTTGTCCTGAAATTGACAACACTGGCGAATTATCTGTGCGCTGCCAACTTCCTCCCTGTTTTCTGGTCCGTAAACGTCCTCATAGTTAGGGGTTCCTCGGGATGAAACACTAATCTAGAGTAACAGTGTTCTCGTCGAATGAAATCTGATACATATAATCGTCTGCTATAGAAAGTATCGAAGTTAACGTTCGTCTGACTCGTTAAAGTCATAGAGATGAATTGTTCCGTACACAACACTTGCAATTGTAAGGCATATGAAATTAATTTGATGAGGATGATGATTATGATGATGATATTATTTACTGCAACTCGGTTTCCACCTGCTGGTAGTGGTCGGTAAACTTGTATAGAAATAGAAACGAGACAACCATATACAGAAAGAGCAACAACACAAAACAAAATACAGAAACATCGAATACATAAAGAAGAAAACAAATACGTACACAAAACATCCAACAAGCTAACAACTTCCTTGTACTATAATTATAACAGCTAACAGCTTTTTGTAGAGTGTATTTTATCATCAACTGTAACGATCACATAAGTAAACATTTTAATCTACTGATTTTATTGAGTTTGTAACCTTAATGATTTTTGTAACTTTAACAAAATAGAAGGATAAGACTCCCTTAAGGTGATGCATATGTATCGAAACATGTAGCGGTACTTACGATATACAAAATATTGTTACCGTATATGTGTTGTGCATTTGTTGGTCTGGATAATAAACTGTACAAGATGCACGGTACATGCATCAAAATAAATCGACTAATTATAAAATAACAAATAGAAGCAAATAACAATGAGATAAAGTACTGCACAGAACCTACATACAGCTACATAAATGTTAATCGATGATAATACACATATTTCACCCAAGATCATTACACCACTTCACTTCACTTCACTTCAAAGGCTGTCAAAGGCTTTGCTATATTCGCAGATATTAATGATAGAGAAGGTACACAAAACAAACAAGTTCTCGGGAAAAAAATTACTGACGTTGAAAAAAAATTGAACAGGGACAGGTACAAAAAAAGGGAGCCTATTATCTCGAATCTGTAGCTGTTTCTGATGTGCTGTACCATAGGTCTGCCTACACCAGTAGTGAGCAACCGTTTGGGCACGAGGGCCAAAATAAAAAAAAAAAAACTATTTGCGGGCCACATGATACACAATACCTATATTTTATACTCATTGCACCATTAATGACAATACGCCATGGTCAGTAGTGTCAATAATGGGGAGGTACAACTTATTTGGAATTCATCCTCAACACTGTGAATTGATCGTACAACATTTGTACATAATCTTACCTACTGAGCCCTTACTTCGAGCCACATGTTTTGTTGTCAAGTTCCACAACTCTACTTCCTGATTATGAAACCAGTAAGTGCAGAAGTCAACTAGCTCGGCAGTTACCTTTACGTGAGATGTAACTTCTATTTACATTTTCACATGTACTGTAAATAACACAAAATATTTCTGAATAATATTTTACAATAAATACGGATTACATAACTATTCGTCTAGGTTCGCACCTCTCTATTTCGTGTGTCTGAAATTAGATTGAGGGCGGCACTGCAAAGGTCCGTATGGAGCCCGGGGGCCGCATTTCGCACACGGATGGCATACACGACGTAACACAAACTTCCATTTGTGTTACACGGGCTATTAGCGGTTAGCGGACCACTGGATGATAAACATTAAGTAGACATTAGGAAAATCCGACGCTACTCATAACTGCTACAGAATAACTCCTGAATAGGAACCTGCTGTCCTTACTGACATGACCTTCCTACAGGAAAAGTAGGTATCGAACCAAATACGTAACTCCGGTCAAACGATGATTCACATAACCTGAAGACACGAGGCCATGTGCCGCATGTGTACAAACAGGGTCCTGCGACGGCCAGGTAAAGGAAAATCCCCATGATGAGTTGTCAATATTTAACTTTTGACAAAACAGTAGTTACTGAATGCTAATATTAAAGTGTACTCAGAGAACGTTGGCAGTAAGACAACAGTCAAAACTGCGTACAGTTGTCCGCACATCGTCGAGGTGCTGCGTGGATTTGGAACTCTTCAGTGAACTGATAATTAACAAGGAGAAGTTTCCTTATAAAAAATATTAAAATTCATTATTTGCTATTAGTTGACACCAAGTCACACTAAAAGCGGCAGAGTCGAAAGTGGTTATTAATAGAATAAGCAATTAATATTATTGAACACACTGTCCGTTTTAATTATGTCAGGTACCATAATATTTACCACAGAAGACTGAAAATATACAGCATGTTTCATTCCTTTCTACAACGGTCTTCCCACAGTACTTATCGCTTATATATATATATATATATATATATACATTGTATTTATTGGAATATGCCAGAGACTTGGATATGTAAAGGAAGCGTTAAAAGTGTCTGATCTATATTTCACGCAAACCCACGCAGATATTCTCGCGTTGCTATCGATGTGCCCCCACAGTAATGTGCATATAACACGGCACTGCAGCTCGCTGGCCTAACCGTAGCTGCCGTGGAAGAGCAGTAAATATTACATATTCTGAACGTTTTTGTGTTTGTAGCCTTAGTCATGCAGCATGCCAAGCCCATCCACCGTATTATGTTTATCCGACTGTATCACATTTTTGCACTTTATTTCATTAAAGGAGCGTGAAATGCGTGTTTTGATTTTCTCCACACATTTTGTGTGAAACAGTTCCCATTCTAAGAAGAATTCAGAGAGATGTTATCATAAATGCACAAAAATCTTCTTGTGAAGTTCCCTTTATTTTTGTTAGATTTTAATGCAACTTGAATTTTCTAGGCATAATTTAGAAAAATACTCAAATATCAAATGTAATATAAATCCGTCCCGTGGAAGCCGAGTTGCTCCATGTGGACAGACAGACGGATAGACAGATAGACATGACGAAGCTAATAATAGTTTCTCGAAATTTTGCGAACGCGCCTAAGAAGGCGAAAGAACAGAAGTACTGACCAATTTTGTAGTTTCTCTGCAGGAAGGCGAACGCACGTAAGAGTGCTTACGCATTAATTTGTAATGTACATTATTTAAACTGTTTCCATATCATAGAATGTTAAAAATTTAACTGAAAATATTGAGTGAGCTTTTTCCCAGCATGACGCACAGCGATGATATTTACGGCACCCTGTGTCTAATATTTTTGTACTGCCGATGCTCAAGAGTAGCTTTTGGAGATCCTCTGCCTACTTTGGAGCATTTGGGCAACGCCAAGTATAATCGTCCAACAAGGTACAACGTACAGTAGATCTCCACTTATCCGGATTAATTGGGACGGCGAACCATCCGGATGTGCAGAACATCCGTATAATTGGATTTTTTTTTAAATATGCTAAATCCGCAGTTTGAAGTTCGGCTGTTACTACTGACAGTACGTACCTGCGACTAAACCCTGCGACTACACCAGAATTGAATTTCTAGAAGTCATAACACTGTACTGTACTTGATCCGATAATCGGTAATTTCAAGGCAAGGCAATTTTGTACAATTCTCTACAAATTTACCCGAAGGGCCAAGTCGATCCGGATAATTGATGATCCGGATAAACAGCGATCGGATAAGTGAAGTTCTACTGTAGTCTCTGTACAGGGATACATCTAACTGTCTTCAGTCGAACCCCATCTTGTTTCTACCCAGCTGGGTCACATACGAACGTGTATCCAAAAGTCCCAGGACAATGCTCATAACACGCAAGTCGCTTATAATTCACCAGTTTCCCGCTATGATGTGTTGTGGTGGTGTCTTGTGAGTGAGTGTGCCGAGTGACGTGGTTGGTTGTGGAAGCTTTCGATTGTTGCACGTGTCTTTATGTGTGTATTGCATCAGCCGTCTGCGATTTTCTAATATCGGCGGTATGGCGGAAGTTGACGAACAAAGGTTGTGCATCAAGTTCTGTGTGAGATTGGGTAAAACGGGAAGTGAAACTTTTGAAATGTTGAAACAGGCTTTTGGTGATTCGTGCATGAGCCGTAGC
>Ga0123352_10017983_pt1 | contig 11263 bp, 8 predicted proteins | sample TergutLab28metaG_FD_89700 | JGI IMG/M metagenome (GOLD analysis project Ga0123352, IMG submission 89700) | Labiotermes labralis P1 segment gut microbial communities from Petit-Saut dam, French Guiana - Lab288 P1 | ecosystem: Host-associated > Arthropoda: Insects > Digestive system > Gut ... | reverse complement strand
AGGAGTACAAATCATTTAGCTCCTCGTTATGCAATCTCCTCCATTCCCTCGTTACCTCGTCCTTCCTAGGTCCAAATATTCTCCATACTATACTATACTATACTATACTATACTACACTATACTATAACATACTTAATCTTTAAACCGAATAGCCAACAGTTCACTTTGAGCCAAAGTCACGGTTTGATTAGTGCTATTGGGATGAGGATTTTAGGTAATTCTGGAATTAAAAAAGGTGTAATTTCGACATAATGTAAAAAGAAGTGAATGCCTACTTTAGCTTAATACTGATTTGGAGATGTTTTACCCTCACAGCATTGTCTCCGTTCATTCTGATACCAATTTAGAGCTCATCAGCCCCCCCAAACCCCACACATGTTATAGTCGCCCTTCGAACGCTCCGTTCATAACCCAGCGACGCAACCAACAAATATGTATGTGCATCATTTCCTTGCCCACTGTCACAGATAGTATCACATTCAACAGCTTTATCTCTCCGACACAGTACACGTACTTCAACAGAAAGTCTCAGCCACACATTAGGACTGACACCCTCACGAACGTCTGATAATTCCACATTTACATCCTGCTGTACACGACACTAAATGTACAACATTCAAAACCTGAAATAAATACCACAATTTTTACGTCAACCCGCCGTAACCAAGAATGTTTTCCGGAGATTTTCACCGCCGTTTCAAATTCTATTATTTTAATTTGTGCATTTTAAAATTAACTTATATATATATCTAAACTAGTAAGACAAAGAACTCATTCTCACGACAATGATTCAAATAACAACGGTGTAATTAATACCTCCGTAAAAAGAGTGGCCGGAAGATAACTGTTTAACTGTCGAAACATGTGGCCTGGTAAGAATAAACACATTATTGTTCAACGCTGATTCGAATTTGTGGAGAAGAAAACTATTGCACTTCCTCTGGAAATGAAAACACAAGAGGGTGCAGGATACTAAGTGTATTTTAGATTTTGTATTTAACCTTTCATATCCTAGCGGTTTCTTTACTTACCACCAGCTTTAACAATCAAAACTTCTACATGCTGCTCGCCTTGCGTTGAGTGTTTTGTACGGATCTCAGAACAGACAGCGACTTTTACTTTATACAGCATTAACTGATTGATTTTCATAACCGTGGTGGAAAGTGTTTACTGCGCGGTACGGACTGATTCCTTATATAAAGCAGATTACGTTTGGACTTTAAAGGGTTAATCAAAAGAAAAAGCAGTAAAGACCGCATGATTTCGGGCTGAAAACGTAGTCTTAATGTCAAGATCGACTGTGACATATCCTGACTTGATCGCGACCTTAAGATGCGGTGTGCTTCCAATCGCGAACACACCTGTACCGTACACAGACCTGCATCAGTACAGTACTGTGACAGTATTGATACCCCCATCAGTACAGTACTGTGACAGTACTGATTCCCCCATCAGTACAGTACTGTGACAGCACTGATACCCCCATCAGTACACTACTGTGACAGTACTGATACCCCATCAGTACAATATTGTGACAGTATTGATACCCCCATCGGTACAGTACTGTGACAGTACTGATACCCCCATCAGTACAATATTGTGACAGTACTGATACCCCCATCGGTACAGTACTGTGACAGTACTGATACCCCCATCAGTACAGTACTGTGACAGTACTGATATCCCCATCAGTACAGTACTGTGACAGCACTGATACCCCCATCAGTACACTACTGTGACAGTACTGATACCCCCATCAGTACAATATTGTGAGAGTACTGATACTCCCATCAGTACAATATTGTGACAGTACTGATAACCCCATCGGTACAATATTGTGACAGTACTGATACCCCATCAGTACAATATTGTGACAGTACTGATACCCCATCAGTACAATATTGTGACAGTACTGATACGCCCATCAGTACAATATTGTGACAGTACTGATACCCCCATCAGTACAGTACTGATACCCCCATCAGTACAGTACTGTGACAGTACTGATACCCCCATCAGTACAGTACTGATACCCCCATCAGTACAGTAATGTGACAGTACTGATACCCCCATCAGTACAGTACTGATACCCCCATCACACGGACGCATTATTTTCGCAGCTGTGGCTGAACCGCCCAATTGTATGTTACGTCACGGACAGCCTGTGACCTTCCTCTCCCATAGTTCAGACTAGCTCCAGGACCGTACGATTTCCATTTTCCATTTTATTTCTTACTGGCTGGAGGAAGTGGAGCTTTAATATGAACAAGCGAACTGAGCACGAAAATTATAAGCACATTTGCAAGCAACGCAGAGGTAAAATTGCGCGCTGAAATTTAATTCGACATTTTGTGCCAGCCGTCTGTCGTACTGCTTACCCTATTACATTTTGTTACAACGACACATAATTTGCGCCATTTGAACAGAACATAACAGTCAGTTCCACCTATAAGAAAAGCCGTGACTAACTGATTTTGAAGAAATACGAATTTTCCCCAATACTATACCGCTTAGAGTCCACCCCATTTTCGTATGTTTCTGGGTCGCTAAAACATGTATCAGAAAAACGACGGGCGAGCAAATTTATGAGGTGGGATCGACAGCTCAAATACAGGAATACGGCAAGTGTTGTACCAATACATTGGTACATTATACCAATGTACAGCATTGCTATATACAACGCTGTGGCAGGAAAGAATAGAGCAATGACATCAACCAAATTAACAAGTCTAAGTGCAGTCGGAGCTTACGAAATGTGCCTACAGTGTAATGCACATTGAAACTACTGAGGTGCAGGAAGGCAATCGCGAACTGTTTGCACACCGAAGTGGACTGTACATTCACACGAACGTTTCGTGCAGTTCCAAACATCCGTCCTTGCACCACGCGCAGCGCAAAGTGTTGGCTATGACTGTATTCGCCACGAACGATATCACGGTGCCTGGGGTAGATATATTGGATTTTGTTCGAGGCGCGGGGGTTTGATTACATTTCCCCCTGCAACCTCACCACTCACTCACTCACTCACTCACTCACTCACTGTGGTCGTTGCGACACCTTCCAAAATAAGATGTCAGTTTTCTTTATCACCAGGAACAAGGAACAACAGTTTATTAGGAGGTGACTGAAGTGTTAAGCTTAGAATCTTGCTGGGTTTTAGCTGGCTTTGGTGTCAGCCTTCATCACGTGCTTCGTGGACAGAAAGGTCTAGAAACCTCAAAATTGATCGATACATTTCTGGTGAAAATAATAAATATAAATATCGCACTGGGATGGACGGTGGCAGTAAGCTAGGAAAGTTCATCTGAATTGTATCTAAAAATTTCTCACGTCATAATAAGCATTTATGCATCTTCCCCATTAAATAGATTAGTCGTTTAATGTATTGGAATATGCTAAAAACTTTTATACCGGATGTCTTAAAATCTACCCTATAACAGACCTTGAAAACCCAGAAGGGAAGTAGAAGCATAGCTCTACTTTTTTAACCTCGCGGCAAGATGGGGGTGGGTGGTCAACGACACGCCATGGCCAATTTATTCTCGGTAAAGACCCGATACACATGGTACAGGATGCTGGGCGGGCCACAGGACAGATCTAGACCGGTGCGAAAATTTTCCACCGGGATTCGATCTCCGGACCGTTGAGCCCTTAGCGAGTCGCTATACCGACTGAGCTATCTCGGTCTGCCGAAACTTCAGAACTACTCGCCCGAAAGTAGAGGGTCACAGAGTAATGGAAATTTCAGCAATATGGCTGCAAGCAATTCAGATCTCACATCGATCATTTGCCTACAAAACGTTATGATATTCTTTCAGTTGAAACGTAATGCGTTTACCGCGCGGTATGAAACGAATCTTGATACAAAATTCATGATAACTTTCTTTTTCAGACTTTGCCCTTGGACAGTACTTCAGTCTCCCCTGCCATTATCATTCCATCAATGCTGCACACTCATCTTCATCTACATGTTGCTCTTACCAGAAGGACAAGCGGGCGAAGTCTGGGAACCTTCCAAAAAACCAAGTTTTGTCAAAAATAGGGGAGAGATGAGTAGAAAAGGACTTTCTCTTTTTCATCCTTCCGAGTTTTAAGGACTCAATCCAGCAGGACAACAATATACTGCTTATCGCGCATCCTGACTTTTATCGGAGTCTGTACCGTCAGAGAGGACAGCTGGAGATTATATTCGACTTTCCATACATCCATATTGAAACCAGACCGTGTGAAAATGAACAACTCTCTGAAACCGCATTATGAATGCATCCGAAATATAATCAATCATTAAATGCAATAAGCTGATAGTTGCAGAGACATGCGTTTCCAATACCCAATTTCTGCAGCAACGGCTTTAGGTCCGTCTTGACGAAATAAAATCAATGACGCATGTGGATATACCGTCCGTCCTTCCGTCTGAGACAAAGTGTCAGCAATTCGTACAACCTGTGTCGGACTGTCAAGAAATGCAGTGTCTGCGTTGTCCACTGGAAGTTGTGGAACGCGTGAGATTTTTTTAGCACGCTGGCTCAGTCGCGCCGATACTTCCCTGAAATGCGTCAATTGCCTTCCACCCACACATTCCACATTTGTGAAATTGCGCAAGGAAGCTCTCCACATAGAGACGCCGAGCACTGCGAGGTTTGAGGCTTACGAAGCGGCGTCTTTGAGATCTTCGTTCTTCTGGAATGTTATGCAGCCTAGTTTTATGAATGGTTACAGACGTTTCGGGACAGCCTGTCAATCTTATCTTCCGCGGTCAAGCAGTAAAAGAAGGGCTTTAGCCTTTAGAATGGCACCAACAAGCTGTCCAGAAACATCTGCAGCCATTGACCAACCTACGATGCGTTACATCACACAACAGCGAATACCACGATGCTAAACATTCTTTGACGTTCAGGTGACCGTGTATCGTGAAAAATTCTTATAATAAAACCAACTAGATGCACTAATTTCTCTAATTTCTTTTTGGAATAAAACTCTACGTGTTTCGGACAGTTCCTTTGTCCATCATCAGGAGTTTTTTCACTGTACACACTGCAGTAGTATATGTCATACAGGTTTGTTGTGTGTACAGTGAAAAACTACTGATGATGGACAGAGGAACTGTCCGAAACATGTAGAGTTTTATTCCAAAAATTAATTTGAGAAATTAGTGCATCTAGTTGGTTTTATTCTAAGAATTTAAACATTCTTTACTTAAGTAAAAATCTGCGTTGAGCAAAGCATAATTAACTTAAGAGAGCAACTCACGAACTTTTCCCGTGTTGTCTACATTTCTCATCTAATTTCAATATACATATATATATATATGTATGTAAAGGAAGGGGGCCATAATATGTATGAGTGACAGCCACTTTTATGCACCTGAGTGCAGTGAAATCCAAACCATTCTGAGGGGAACAAATTAATTTCTATCCGAAGTTTCGGCCATTCATCCGCCTTCGGTGAGATTCAGAGTAATGGATCTGTACATAATACAGTCCAGAATTTCCTTCTGAGTACAATCTAAATGCATTTCCACGTGCGCGATAAAAACTTATGGCATTTTGAAAAGAAAGCAAGTTTTGGAGTTGTCCGCGCACTGGCCACGGTCTGCGCTACTTGCGATATTTCGGACTTCATTCTAAGGTAGGATGAAAGCAGGCTCGTAACCAGGCCTTCAGAACTTCCTGCAACCACACATTGCAACAGGTCTGGACACAGGCTCATAACCAGGCCTGCATACCTTCCTGTAACCACACATTGCGCCAGGTCTGGACACAGGCCCATAACCAGGTGTCAGACCTTCCTGTAACCACACATTGGGCCAGGTCTGGACACAGGCCCATAACCAGAACTTCAGACCTTCCTGTAACCACACATTGCACCAGGTCTGGACACAGGCTCATAACCAGGTGTTCAGAACTTCCTGTAACCACACATTGCAACAGGTCTGGACACAGGCCCATAACCAGACCTTCAGACCTTCCTGTAACCACACATTGCACCAGGTCTGGACGCAGGCCCATAAACAGGTGTTCAGACCTTCCTGTAACTACACACTGCAACATGTCTGGACACAGGCTCATAACCAGGCCTGCAGACCTTCCTGTAACCACACATTGCACCAGGTCTGGGCACAGGCCCATAACCAGGTATTCAGACCTTCCTGTAACCACACATTGCAACATTTCTGGACACAGGCCCATAACCAGGCCTTCAGAGCTTCCTGTAACCACACATTGCAACAGGTCTGGACACAGGCTCAGAACGAGGCCTGCAGACCTTCCTGTAACCACACATTGCAACAGGTCTGGACACAGGCTCAGAACCAGGCCTGCAGACTTCTGTAACCACACATTGCAACAGGTCTGGACACAGGCTCAGAACCAGGCCTGCAGACCTTCCTGTAACCACACATTGCACCAGGTCTGGATACAGGCCCATAACCAGGCCTACAGACCTTCCTGTAACCACACATTGCAACAGATCTGGACACAGGCTCATAACCAGACCTGCAGACCTTCGTCTAACCACACATTGCACCAGGTCTGGACACACCCACAGCAAACACACACAGTCTTATGCTTAATACAAACATTTAATTTTAAAAATTTTAGATTTAAATCAATGTTGATTTTAATATCCCAATTCTGAGATTTATTTTCAGATAAAATATCTTTCTTTGGTGTTTCTACAGACATCAACAATTTACACACAGTTGATAATAATAAACACAATTTTTCAGTGAAACTATTCTGCGTTAGAGACCTTGCGAGTGTTTCAGACCGCTGGCTAAGCCCTGTGCATTCAATGCGGTTGCAGGCAAGGCCGCGTCCGCTTAACACGGGGCTTTTTGGAGTTTGCAGTCTCTGTATTAAGTTTCATAAAGAGCACCATTCAATAAGCAATACCTCGATCTAACAACCAGAACTAATGACAATGAAGCATCTCCCAAAGTGTTGTAGGCCAGACGTCGTCAGTGTCAAGTTTTAAAGTTGTTGCTGCCTACTTCATCAGACGATGCACATTTCAGAGTCTGTCCGTGTTTTCGTGCATTCCGTTCAGTTAATATCATTAAAATGAATCTAAAGTTTGTGCAGCTCGTTTGATAGTGTCCTACATCGATCTAAACTTAAGCAGGTTTGTCACTCATATGTAAATAAGGTACAGCAGTCCCATTACAGGCCTGGAGGTGCCCAGAGGGTTCCAGGAAATTAAGATTCCCAGATTTCGTGACAACGGCACAGGATGGTCGTAGGTTGTCAGCCTTACGCACCGGCCGCCTTTACCCCCAGAAAATGTTCCTGGTACTCATTTCTGTTACAGGCTGAGTCGAACCCACGGCCACAGTGCGATCGGAAGGATTTTATGTCAATGAAAAATTCCAATGACACCATCTGGAATCGAACCAGCGACCTTCCGATTTGTAGCACAGCACCTTAACCACTGAGCTACCGCAGTCCCCATGTAAATAAGACTTCTTTTATTTCCACGTCGAAACATTTGGAATGTTTCTAAAAATGGGTACCCACTGGTTTCTTTTCAATGAGTTTTAGGGCCTCTCTTTTGTCAACGTTTATATATCGCACGTATATTATATTGTATATTTCCTATTATCTGGTGTACACTCCACATGCAAGACGTTTCGTCATTTGCCTATCCTGCCGCCTTCAAGTGGCAGTTATCATTGTACTGAGAGCTTTAATTACGATTTAGAGCGTTCACAATGAAAATTACGAACAAGCAAATTTACCTTAGCCACTCGTATGTCTGTCCGGCTTTTTGCGTACGTACTCTAAAAATGGACAAAAGAACGTTTAAGGCATTCTATATTGGATAGTTTTATTAAATTTTGCGGCAAATTGCATTTATTTCAAATTGTGGAATAAAAACAAACGCTGTGTACGGAAAGCCCTACAGGTTGTTTGTCTTGCAAGACTGTCGAGCCCCAAGTCTAAGTAATTAAACGATAAGATGACTCGAAAATATAGCAGACAGAAATGAATAACGTTGTACTGTACATCCGACATAAATTTGCAGGTAAATATAGAAATTTTAAAAAAAGTAACGGTTTCTGAAAATGTGGTAAGCGTACTTTGACTGCTAGTGGTATGCCAAACATTGTTTACAGCTATGCGCCCTTATTCCAAAATCGAAATGTAAAAAAAAATGGGCAAATTAAACACAAGTGCTACATACGTTAATTTTATTTGTCAAAACGCAGGATTGCTGGGAAAGATATACAAGGCGACCCCTCAGCCAGCTAGTGTTGCAAAATTGAGTTGTTTTTTTATATAATTACCAAAAATTATCGGTGGTACATTTATCTCGGGGACCGCTGTAGCACAGTGGTTAAGGTGCTGTGCTACAAATCGGAAGGTCGCTGGTTCGATCCCAGCTGGTGTCATTGGAATTTTTCATTGATATAAAATCCTTCCGACCGCACTATGGCCCTGGGGTCCACTCAGCCTCTAACAGAATTGAGTACCAGGAGTATTTCCTGGGGGTAATGGCGGCCGGTGCGTACGGCTGACAACCTTACCACCATCCTGTGCCGTTGTCACGAAATATGGGAACCTTAACTTCAACCCTCTGGGCCCCTCCGGGCCTGTAACGGGATTGCTTTACCTTTTTTTACATTTATCTCAACTTGATGCACAAAATTTTTGTTTTACAATAAGTTTATTTCAAGCCTCTACATGTTTCGAGCACCATGTGTTCATCATCAGGAGGTCAAAGTCCTCTCTCAACCTGTGCACAAGACGGCCACCTATAGGTGTGACGATACCAAATGCTGTGTAATACAATTTTGACCTCCTGATGATGAGCACATGTGCTCGAAACATGTAGAGGCATGAAATAAAACTTATTGTGAAACCCCAAATTTTGTGCATCAAGTTGGTTAATTACCGAGATAAATATACTGAGATGCACGGTCAGCAAAACGTAAAAAAAATATCGGTGGCCCATTTAAATTATTAAACGACATTTAGTGTTGCGCCGGCGGAAATTTTGGGAACAGCTGGTCTAAATGATTAAATAGAAAAGGTTAATGTAGGTCCGGGTTACATCACCGAAGGCACTCGATTTTTGCCCCAGTTTCGTGCGAAGTACATTAACGTACTCTCTTAATTCTTAGAATCGAATGTAAATATTAAAGCAGGCGGTGCTAAGTGCAGTGGCCGTTGTACTTTGCGGCGCAAAATGAAGCAGGATAATCTTAAAACGCATAAATTCACAAGAAAGTTTGTTAGTTTGATTATTTTGTTAACACGTACATTCAACAATTATTCATGACGATAATTAAATATCTGCACGCAGCTAATTTCACAGCTCTGTCAGCATTACAGATGAAGGGGCGTCGAGTGCGAGGACGATTAGGGAGTATTGAATTGGAAGGGACGTGGCAGGAAGTGGTCGGGACCTAATCTGATGCACCATCATGGCATTCGCCAGCAGTTAGTGAACAAAATCAAGAAGCGTCCTTCGTTACAGTCGATGGCCGGACACGTATTAGAAAAGTACACAAACTGAAAACGTTACCACCTGAGCCACCGTGCCTGATGCTACAAACAAAGTTGCGACGTTACTGCTTCCTGCAAACTCTCAACGTTCTAATTCGAGAATTAAACTTTATGGTCCGGAATCGGAAGACTGCACAGAACAGCTGTATGGAAAGGAAGCTGTTTGCAGATTGCTAAACAGCCGGGCTGTTTGAGTCACACAGCAAATGCAATACTTCATACTCAGGCAACAAAACAAAAACTGCCGTATCAAATTAAACAGTCAGTCTGTACGTTTGCACACAATTCATGCGAACGCGATACGGCAAAGGGGACTTATGTGTAATGCGATATACGTTACAACATGCATAGTAAGAGGGGGGAAACGGGACGACGCTTGTGTGCGCCATATTGGACGCACGGCGTCGGTCGTCGCCGAAGTCGCGGAAAGCGATCAATGCTTGCTAGCAACGCCCCCGGCTCCAAACCGGGCGGGCGTCCCTCCTAACCCACGAAACGACGCCCTTCACCCCTCCCGGCGTCGTGTAGCGTCCCTCTCCCCACTCTGATACCCCTCTTTTCCTCTTCAAAACCAGGATGGGATGGGGGGCGGAGCTTAAATAATTTTATATACGATATAGGATACTGCACATGTCCTGCGGGTGGCTTTCAGAACAGAAGGCAATGCTAGGGGCAGTGGTGAGTGAGTAGTTTGTACAGCGTCCTACAGATGGCAGCAGTTCTGCAGAAACTTGGATGTGAACACCGAAGGATGGTGCAGGTTTCCAACATAATTGCGAGAAGTTACCTCCCCTTATTAATTTTACAGGTTTCGTGATGGACTTTACACTTAAGCCCCGACAAACAGAACATTACGGGAAGGGGGGTGGGGGGGGGGGAACCTCCTGCAAACACCTAAAGACTAGGTGTCTATATATACAGAGTTAGGTCTAGCAATAGGAATACTGCATATTGTGCACAAAGGAATGTGTTCTTTTCACCAGATTCTCACAATACGCATCCGCTATTACCTTATCCTGCATAAACTGACTGATCTTTCTAATGACAGCACGCGCTGTTATCTGTGAGGTACAAAGCGAATTGCTACACAATGTAAAATAATTCCGATCTTTAAACAACATAAGAAAACTGGAAATTAAATCGCATTGTTGCAGCGCACAACAGTGTATTGTTGTCACAGAACAAGAACAGAAAATTATACAAGATTGTCTTCTAGAGTACGACACTACACTACAGGCGAAAACGTTTCGGATAGACGTATTGTTGCCATCTTCAGGGTTGATAAATGTGTTGCTTTTTTTCCCTGACAGTGGAGAAGAACTGCCTCTGAACCGTCAGTACCTGCATAAAGAAACCGCACGGCGTCACAAATAAGAAATTCGTAATCTCGAAAGCAGTCTCAAATCTCAGAATATATAGGACGTCCCAACAATATATAGGACGTCCAAACAATATATAGGACGTCCCAACAATATATAGGACGTCCCAACAATATATAGGACGTCCCAACAATATATAGGATGTCCAAACAAGAGCGCAAGATTTAAAGTGCGCGCCATTGTCGTTCTGTTAGGTTGCCGGCACTGAAAATTTAACATCTGTCATTTGTCATTTTTGCGATTGGTAGTCATGGAACGGTGGAGCTAAATGATTTGTACTCCTCACCCAATATTGTGCGGGTGATAAAATCGAGAAGTATGAGATGGGCTGGGCATGTGGCGCGTATGGGTGAGGAGAGGGGGGTGTATAGGGTCTT
>Ga0123352_10017982_pt1 | contig 11264 bp, 2 predicted proteins | sample TergutLab28metaG_FD_89700 | JGI IMG/M metagenome (GOLD analysis project Ga0123352, IMG submission 89700) | Labiotermes labralis P1 segment gut microbial communities from Petit-Saut dam, French Guiana - Lab288 P1 | ecosystem: Host-associated > Arthropoda: Insects > Digestive system > Gut ... | reverse complement strand
TTCTTTTATTTGATCTCCCCATCCATGACTCGGTGCGATCCACCATCCCTTACAAGGCTGCGCCTTTCACCATGCAAGTTTAATTTTTTTTTGGGGGGGGGGGGTCGTCTCTAAGAAAGAGCTAAGTGGCAGGAAATTCGGTCAGTGGAATTCATTAAAGCCATGGTATTGCAGTGGCTCCAGCATCAGCCCCGAGTTCTTTGACGAGGGGAACTCATCGGCCGGTGTATTAATAAAATGCCTGCCCGATAACTCAGAGGAACTATGTTTAACAGCTCACAATTTTTCACCCAGTGCAATCTTTAACCGATTTCTTTTGAAAATCGTCGTATTTTCTACAACCAACACCATGGAACTTAAGCGACAGGTGAGGTTTTATGGCCTCATGACAATGACTATGAAGACAACCGCTTTATTGAATTAAAAAACAGCAGATTTCTCTGAGGTAACGGAATATATTTATTATGTTAATGACATCACATTCCAGTTTCAAAGAAATCCTCCGTTTCGGATCACAAGTTATGTCCGACTGTGGGCCATCGAGTGTCGTCAAGCGACCTGGCAAGGGCTTTTATTTTCAGTCTCGTTGAAACTTCTGTTTCTGTTCTAATAGAGCGAGAGGTCCAACAGCCCAAACAATTTAGAAATTTCTGTGCGTAGATTTAAACCAATTTGATTATGCAAAAATGGTTTTGTTTTTCTTTCTTTAAACTGAGAATTTTGTATGTTCGTTTTATGTTCTGTAACACGCTTATTGTGCAGTGTAAGGTTAGAGCCATTTCCTTCAGGTGTTCATATTTTGGATCTTCGACATTTGAACATCAGATTTAGTGAGCCCCTACTAACTGATTTGGGCTTCGGCAATTTTGTTATTTCACCACTGAACCCACGCCTAGGAGCCAGCTAGGTCAGAAGTTAAGTCTAACTTACTGGTACACTACAGTGGCGATCTTAATTGGCGCCAAGTCCGGAGGCAAAACATTGCGACACTGCTCTAGACCAAAATAAATATATTACAGGTTAAACACTGTATAAACACAATTATTAAGGGGGCACTGGTCAACGCAATATCCGGTTGCTAAACATTTATTGGTCGAGTCATGCATGTTGCTGAATATCAATATGAGAACTTGTTTGTGTGTTGAGAAGTACGGAATGTTAGTGTACAAAGACAAGAGAAAATGCCGTTATCGTGTATTTGTGGATAGAAAATGGATAAGAAGGAGAGCACTTTATTTTGTGGGTAAATCCTATTGCAAACCTTCATTTTTCTTTACGTAAATGTCGGTAAAATGTCGCTTTTATGTGTATAGCAAAGCGAATGTGTTAGGAAAGCAGTACATATTTATTAATATTTCATTCTTGCCCTACATGTGTGGCTGCATTCTTAACCGGCATAACGAGACAAACAATTAGCAGGAAAGGAAATTGTACGAATACAAGCTAAAGTTGCAAGTTCTTAAAAATTATATTTCTGTCTTCAATACATGGGCGCCGCCATAGCGACTCGCTAGGGTATGGACAGTGCGGGGATCGAATCGCCGTGGTCGGTGGACTTCCCGTGCCGTCCAGTCCGTTTCCAGCGTCCAACCGCCTTCCTCCACAATGGGTACCGCGTTATCTCACGAGTGAGACGGCCGGAGCGTTGTGCTGAACACACATCTCCTTTTAGCGCCGAGTTGAGAATTGGTTGGAACTATAACTTCGCCTCCCTTCTGGAATGACCGTTGCCCTCAATATGTATTTTTCTCTCAGTTATCAATTTTTCAGTTTTAAAATGTAAACTCTTTTGGATTGTAATTCCTTAAATTCTGTTGCAGATTAATACATTTCGTTGAAATAAAACACGCACTAGGTCCCTGAGGAGCAAACAATCTATTGACTGTCGCCATTACGAATTTCTGTCCAAAAGTGTGCAAAATATTATTTGGAATCTTAACCAGAAAAAAGCATTAGAACTAAATTTGGCTCTATTTAACCCCTTTTTCGTACAGTGAGTATAGTGTAGAGATGCAAGGGCTTCTCAAAAGAGAGGCAATTTTGGTTATTCACCCAGATAGTATTATATTATTATTATTATTATTATTATCAGTATTATTACCATCATCATCATTATCATGGGGCCTATAAAACACTCCTTTGTGCTGTTACTTTTCGACCACACCCTGGGGCACATTGTGTCCCATAGACTGCGGCCCCACCCTCACACGTGCTCACACACAGACATGATTACATAAGCCAATGACGGAGCCTGAAATACAGGTTGTTTTATATATAAGTTATATCAGCAATGCATAAAATCATTCTTCTATTGAATTCTGTTGCGTCAGTACTACAACGCCAGCCGGCATAAGGCTGCTCCTGCACCACACTACAGATCGTCTTGCACTACAGCGAATCCTTGCCCCACCCTACCTGGGAGTTACAGGACAGTTGAAATGTGATGGCACACGCACAGAAACCAGATTTCGTCTTTCGGCGAAACGGACGAGTCCATTTAAATCGGCGGGGGCGTCAGTTCAGTCGACTACTGGCAGCCGAGGTGTGCGCATCAGTGGTAGTAATGCTTGATACACCATGTTCCGAGGTAGTATGAAGGGTACTGGCTACGCGCTCCATTCGCCAGTTTCCCCTTCACATCCCCTCCCTCCCGTGCATCACCGTGTGCCATCACATTTCAACTGGAGTCTACGTCTACGTAATAAGAAGAGACATGGGGTTCATGGAAGTGCATCTGCAGCTAGCAATCATCATAGTCTGCTAGCTCCTTCACTGATCACAAAAATATCGCGTTTAAATACGAACTGAGCCCACAATATGAAAATTTTCCACAAAAGAGTAGCGAAACTTTAAAAGTTAAACCTACAGAGCAGATGAAGGCAACTGCACCCTTGCATGCAGGAAATATGTACACAAATTAAAACTGCGGGTACAGAATGACAAGTATCTTTATCCGGATATCCGCAATGTTTGATACACCTGGAAACAGCGCATATTTTCGAAACCAAAATTTAATTATTCTTGGGGCTTTATATTTATTCGTTATTTCGCCTACACAAACACATATGAAATATAAGTTAAGCGTCCCTAAACAACCGTTGAAGGAAACATACGGAATATATTTAATTGCAAGGTATAAAACATAGGACATAGCCGACACGCTAAGTATTGCAGACACTATGCAATAGAGTGGCAAGCGATATTTTACACAGCCATGTTTCGTTTTTGCCCCAAAAGGCACTACACCTTCATCAGGAGAAAGGCAATCTTAACAGGGACTACTATGTGGCCCTCCTCATTCACACACACACTCACACACATACACACACATACACACACACACACACACACACACACACACACATAAAGAAAGAGAAACGAACTGATCAGAGTTGTGGCCGCCGGCCGGAATTCTTACGCTACGACCACTCCTTCGTACGAAGGATTAAGCGGCTAGGTGGTCCGGGTTCGATCCCACGTAGAAAAAAGCGGCACTAGGGCACATTTTATCCGAGTTGGCCGGTTTCGCCGTCCCAGTCATCATTTCAGCAATGCTCCTCATATTCTAACACCGAACGCCAATAATTTCCTTCGCGGCGCAGTACCTGGATTTCGGTAAGGCCCCCCAGTACGACCATTCTTCTGTTCAGTGTGGTGCAGATCCAATTGTAATATATCTTGCATGTGTTACGCAGATATTTTGGCCCGTGGCTATTGTGCTCTGGCAAGGTTTTGATTAGACAGGAAGACTGTTCTGTGTAGCGGTATGTCTTAAGACTCGCCAACTTTACAACTGTGGTTTTAGAATGTGATGCCTAAAATTGTGATAAGCTGGCCATACTTTATTATACGCGTTACCTCACCGCGCCTGGAGGCCACTTTGGTTTAAGGCTTTCCTAATGGAGGAAGTGGGCCTTCCCTTTTTGCAACAACTTGCTTCTATTTGCCTCTTCACTAAGGAGGACCATGGAAAAACCACAACCACCACTTCAGATCTATGCAGTTAGCCAATTTAATGGCTACTAAACGTCAAATTCGCACTGCACGACCGGTTGCATCTTTATAGGCAACACAGACGGAGCCTTTATGCGCTGCGGCTATTTCTAGAATCGAGTTTCTTGCTTCCAAACTCAGATTTTGTATTTTTTTCATTACAATCTCAATGCGTGTGTTCCATAATACACAGCTAACTTCAGAGTACAAACAGCTAGTGAAGAAATTCTCCACTTTTCATATACAGAAGTCGGAAGTTCATTACCGTGTTGACCGGAGCACGGACATACAGCTTCCTGTAGTAAACACAGCGTCATTCCGGATATTAATATTTATCTGAATATTATCACACCCATCTATATCTAGGTCTCCCAAGGGGTTCTGTCTTTCAGGTTCTCGCAATGAAATGCTGTATATATGTCTTATTTACATTGTCAGCCCATTTCGTATTCGTTAGTTTCACCGCCATAAAATTATAACAGAAACCAACGTCAGTAGTAGTAGTAATAGTAGTAGTAATAATACTAGTAGTAGTACTTGTAGTATTAGTAGTAGTATTTGTAGTAGTAGCAATTGTAGTAGTAGTAGTAGTAGTAGTAGTAATACTTGTAGTAGTAGTAGGAGTATTTGTAGTAGTAGTACTAGTAGTACTTGTAGTAGTATTAGTACTTGTAGTAGTAGTAGTAGTAGTAGAAGCAGTGGTAGTACTTCTAGTAGTAGTAGCAGTACTTGTAGTAGTATTAGTAGTAGTAGTAGTAGTAGTAGTACTTCTATTAGTACCTGTAGTATTAGTAGCACTTGTAGTGGTAGTAGTAGTAGGAGTAGGAGTAGGAGTACTTGTAGTAGTAGTACTAGTAGCAATACTTGTAGTAGTAGTAGAAGCAGTAGTAGTAATTTTAGTAGTAGTCGTCGTACTTGTAATAGTAGCAGTACTTTTAGTACTTTTAGTGGTGGGCGTGCTGGTAGTAGTAGTAGGAGTACTTGTATTAGTAGTAGTAGTACTTGTAGTATTAGTAATACTTGTAGTAGTAGTAGTAGAAGCAGTATTAGTACTTTTAGTAGTAGTAGTAGTAGCAGTACTTGTAATAGGATTAGTACTTGTAGTGGTGGTGGTAGTAGTAGTAGTAGTTATTTCGTGGTGGTGGTGGTGGTGGTAGTAGTAGTAGTAGTAATAGTACTTTAGTGGTGGTGGTGGTAGTAGTAGTAGTATTAGTAACCGAATCTTGTCACTGCTGATTACCTGATGTGGTTTATGCAAGAAATTAAAAATGGAAAAAAAGCCGTAAGTCACTCACACAAAACTTTAATATTTAAGTGTTCCATATAAATAAACACTTGTGTGTGTATGTGTGTCTGTTAAAGGGTAAATGTACAGTATTTCACAGTTGTTTTGCGTGGAGGCCGAGATTGTGTGGGTGTGATCTTTCTCCTCCGTTTTGCCTCTCCATAGCGTCCGAATAGTACGGGTGTACTGCTGTTAATAATATAGCAATGACCGGTCAATCAGGTTCCCTTTGATCGGGTTCAAGATGCCGACAATCGGCCACTCATTCACATTTACCGGCTGGCAGACAAAGAAAAGTTCTTTAATGCCACAACCTCTTCTGATATAACAGCAGAGAGAAAATTCAAATAACTCAAGAATGTACAAACAGCTCTCCACATGGAGTTGGTTGTTATTCTGAGTGAATTCTACACCATGACACTTAAGTTCTAAATTTTTGGCGCTCCCGGCAAAAGCTATTTTTTTTTAACGGAACACAAAGTTATTGTACATACTTACAATTTACATTAAGTAGTTTTATTCTTAAAGGTAAGGTTGTTTTTTCCTATACCACAAACAACTGAATTACATCGTCCAACACGACACTTTAATGCCACATAACACTGTGCTATATATTCAGTTCGCACGAACCGTCATCAGGCACTTCTTATTACAACTGTTTAAAAAACTTACGTGCATTTTAGTAAGCAATAGTTCTGTTAGTGAGAACTGGCCATTTTAATAAATAGCCTAGATTTAGTGAGAACTCACTTACAGAACATTTGCATGCTAAAATGTCCGTATGTTTTTTAAACTGTTGCAATAAGATGGGCCTGGTGACGGTTCGTGCGAACAGAAAAATGTAACACAGTGTTATGTGACAATAACGTTTTGTGTTGGACGGTGTGTTGCGTTTGTTTGTTGCCTGAGGTAATTCTATACAGAAAGCTTTTCTTTGTATAAAAAAGCAGAATTGTGGTTAAGCAGACGGATAATAAAATTCGATAAAATTGTCAATTAAAATAACTAGATGTATGTAGAGATTTCCAAATTGATGTGTAATACTGACTCCTCGTTTGGCAAGAAATTCATCGAACCCCACCCAATTTCTTAACTTCTTGTGTGCATGTGCGCATAAGAAACAATAATATAATTTATTAATTTTTAAAATTTTCAGTGTTATTTAATTATATATAACAATTCGTCTATGCAAATCCTCGCGGCGCACTTGACAAAAGCGCTTAAGACAGTAGATACCTCCTGTCGAGGAATCCCAACCCTTGGATTTTAAGAATACGGCAAGTTTTGAAAAGAAAGTTACAGAAATTTTATACGACTTAAATATTATCTTACTGGTTGCGTGCGAAAGACACGGATGTTTGAACTTTCACAGGATGTACTTCATACTATCAAGCACATCCTGTCATCGATCAGACTGTTTATATGGGAGCATGAAAGCAATACCATAAAACTGCATGTACAAGTCTTCCTGAGGATTAACACTTGGCTGTTCGAAACATGTCGAAGACACTACAATTAAATTGAAACTTTCTTGTAAAAAGCGTGTGTTTTATTCGTTTATGTTACATAGATGTAAAGAAAATGTTGCCTTACTATCTATATTTTTGCCCGATTTCAATAGAAATCTGTACAGCAGATGTCAACGGACCACTGCTTGGCAATTTAGAGTTTCGTGGAAGTCGGCACAGTGGCTTAAAGAAGTCTCTGTCCGTACTTTCCACATTTATTGTCTTATTGAGGTAAAATTCGATAGACGAGATCTGCACATAATACTGCTAGTATTGCGAGTATAGTAAAAACTGGTCGTAATTGTTTACAGTTGAATACGGTTTGAAATTTATACGCATACAGCGACAACACATATATTGCCATCGTAAATTCTGTGTAATGCGTCACAGTGTACACCTTACATAGTCTTCGCGGCTACGAGACGAGAAGGTCAACTGACTCGTGAGAGGCATTTCTCGTTGTTCATGCAATTTTAATTTCTTACCCTTTTTGCGTCATGTTTTAAAATATACACGATTTAGAATGATTTATGGAGATCTTTAAATATGTACTTTATATTTTTATAAGCTACGTCTTAAAATGTGTACTTGATTTTCAAAGATATCAATGCCAACTTCTTTTTCACAAGTTGCAAATTAATAACTACTGGAAAATAACAGTCGTTGTAAACAATATGTTTAGAAGACAGAAAACTTTAAAGAAAAAAAGGATAAAATGGTAGAGTACACTGGCCCATACGGCTTTATTATACGGCAGTGAAAATTGGACCAGAGACGCAAGGGACAAAAGAAGAGTAACAGCAGCAGAGACAAAATGTATGAGTAACACAGCATGATACACTTGGACAGATTATAAAACAAACACAGGTATTGAAAAGAACTAATATGACCCCAGTTTTGGACAAAATACAGGAATACAGAAGAAGTTGGTTGCAACACGTACAGAGAATGCTTCGTTATAGATCAACAAGGAGAATGAAAAACCACGGAACAAAAGGCAAAAGAAACCAGGGGAGACCGTTAAAGAGACTTCTAGAAGTGTGAAACAGGAATGGGTCAACAAGTGACCCGAACCCATAGTAGCTAGATTATTATTATTATTATTTTAATCATCATAATCATCATCTCCTTTATGCAGGGTATTTATACTTATATTCCTGAGACAAACTACGTCCCTAGGGAATACAGTGTTGCAGCTATTCTGTTATTACTGTTAATGGTGCTTATATCGTTAGTTTCAGTTTTGAATTTATTTACTTTTACATTAGAACTCTCCGAAGTATGTGTGCAGTGCCCAATATGGTTGTTTTCTGTAATTCCTTGACTTCATGTTTTCCTGGTATGTTGGTCACGTATTTTCTGAATGACTTTGAAATAGTCCCACCTTTGTTTTTACATTCCACATGCGCTGTATTTCTATTGTAAGGTCTTTATGTTTTAGAATCTTTTCGGCTTTTTAAATTAGTATTATTATTATTATTATCATCATCAAAGTCATAAATTTAGATTTGACAGTAATATGAATTTTTACCTGTGCTGGATAGTTCCCTTCTTAAGGCAATATTCAATTCCACCCGTGAGTGTTCTTTTCGAAGAGTATGTGTTATGCCATTTGGTGTACACTTGTGTTGCGCAGCAGACAAATGTTCGGAGAATGTGTGTCAAGTTTTATGAATTGGACCCTTGCCTGTAAATGCTTCAGGGAATAAGTTTTGCAGTTGTCGGCTGCAAAGACATTCTGTGACAACGTACACTGAAATGTTGCATATAGGAGATCTTTGTAAAGTGACTTCAGTACTACGACAGACCGCTAAATCTTTGTAGAACAGGTCTTTGAAATAACTTCAGCCCACTGGCAGAACTCCCTTAAAGGGACTTCAGAACAAGGACAAAAAAAACCAATGCCTTATAGGACAGACGTCTACCGTAACTTAAGCACACATAATTGTATATTTTACTTATTGCAAAACATTTTGCGATTACTCTTTATTGAAATCTAATATTTATTCTGCTATATAGTCAGTTGAGGGAACACATGTAGTTTTACCTGTTGTTTATTGGACCATGCATCATTGTGATACCTGAAGAATAAAAGACCAACTAGATGCCACTTATTATTTTATTGTACTTCTTATAGGCTCAACATGTTTCGGGCACTACTATGCCCATCATCAGGAGCTCGCGACTATGATGTTGATTACCACGTTGGTCGTTTCGTTCTTGGTTTGCTGTAGGTTGGAGGTTAGTTTTCAGTTAAATTAAATATCTTGCAATTTACGATTTCAAACGCCACTGCAAATTCTTGCAGTATTGCGATTTTAGAAATATGGAGCTGAGATCCCTTTAATATATTATTTTCTGCAACTTTCTCACAGCCTAAAACTTCGACAGTTATACATGTGACTTTCTTATGGGATTTTCAGGGTTGACAAATAAATTTTCTGGAAAACACAGTGCCATATTCTGGTCGGTTATTCTCGGAGGATTTACCCCACAAATTCACACAAAGCTTTTCCGTGTGTTTTGCGACGAAACATGCCAGACTTCTTATAAATGGCTTTTCCTTCGTCGGTATTACGGCAATAGAAGCTGCACGTTCAGAAAATTGAAATAGAAGCTTCTCATTAATAAAGGAGATGAAAGCCAGAGGGCAGATGTTTAATGGTGTAGTGTAGCAATGGAGAGAGGTGCACCGTGTTCGAACGTTCTGTGTATACTGGTTCTGAAACCAGTTCCCCTTTCCCATCGCCAGACTCGAACGGAACAGTAGCACCAGTACAGATCTGTCTGCTTACCTCTAATAACAGGGGTGAACAAAAACATTTTTTTCCTCTAAATATATCACTTAGAAGTCGGTTTGGGAAGTATTAGTCCATTCTAACGCAGTAGATGTATAACTTCCAGACAACTTCCCTAAGTCGCCACGTTATTACGGGACAACAGGCGTATTTTTGTTCCAGTGTTGCGGAGAGTTTATTAAGCAACTGAAAGAAATTCACTTCTATATTAATATTTCTTAATACAGTCTATGGCATTATGTCTACTTCCTCCCTGGGCTTTGGCCATTTTTTGGGGATTCAAAAAGAAGCAGAGATTTTTTAAGGAACTCAGTCCGTTTTACTCCTACGTTTAATGGACGGTGAGGCGCCTACGTGCTTATGTCGGATAGGAAGATCTGTTCTCAATCATGTCACGTAACTTTCGTTATGTTGTGTACGTAAATTATATTTTGTTTGCTAGAGATCAGCACAGTACCTTCACTGAAATGTACAAATTTCAGTGCGAGTTTTAGCTCGTATATCCACGAAGCCCTCTCATGTTCTTATAAATCCCACAATAATAAATTGTCTGAAGAATGACGAGGGGCTTTTGAGTTAGTGTTATAGTGCCGTAAAGGTAAAGTGATCCCGTTACAGACCCGGTGTGGCCCAGAGGGTGGGTAGAGGTATAGCGTGTACTCTTCTACGACCGCGGTACTAGATGGGGGTGAGTGGTCAGCAGCACGCCCCGGCCGCACTTTACCCCCGGGAAAGACCCGGTACCCATTTTACAGGAGGCTGCGCGGGCCCCAGGGCCGGTCTAGATGGGCGGAAAATCTTGTCCCCACCGGGATTCGATCCCGGACCGTCCAGCCCTTAGTCAATCGCTACATTGACTGAGCTACCCGGCCCACGTTATAGTGCTGTAGTGAATAGTAAAATACTAATATACTATATTTGTATTGTGTTTGTTCGGATAGTTAACACTTTATTGATTGGGAATACACAAGGGGACAGTGAACCCCACGCCGTGGTCTAGTTGAAGATGCTACCCCACCAGTTGCCTGGAGGGACTGAGGGGACCACGAAGGACCTTAGGGTAGTTCGTGTTCCGACCGAGATTCAAACTGGAAACCAAAATAAATAAAAGTCAACACCATTACCACGCGAGCCGCCTTGCTGAGTGCTACAACTCACACAGTCCAGACAACTACCAATTCAATGGGACAGGGGTCGGCAAACTTTTGTTATGATCGGCCCACGCTGTAGAGAAGAGAATAAAAAGATGACCAAGTAGGTGTTACATTCAACAGCTGGCAGCAAAAACTCTCAAATATTACTGTGGTCCTGTTTGTCAGTTTCTTATTAAACACACAATTAAGAATTATTCCAGAAATCTTCGGAAGAATATAAAGAAACTTGATGCACAATTTATCTCCAGTATATTTTGTCAAACACCTCTACATATTTCTGGCGTATCTATAGCCCATCATCAGGATGTACGCCGTATGGATACAACAATTGGTAATCTTCCTGGTCATACAGTGTTCAATGATATCAAATACTTTATTGTACAACTAATGCACTCAAAAATACAAAATCGTTAAATTGTTAAAAACCAATTAAACTTATAAAAGCCGCTCCAACATGTTTCGGTTCACGCAGGAACCATCATCAGGGAGCTTCGTCTAGTGCTTAGCTAAAATTACAAGTCTTGTT
>Ga0123352_10017978_pt1 | contig 11264 bp, 4 predicted proteins | sample TergutLab28metaG_FD_89700 | JGI IMG/M metagenome (GOLD analysis project Ga0123352, IMG submission 89700) | Labiotermes labralis P1 segment gut microbial communities from Petit-Saut dam, French Guiana - Lab288 P1 | ecosystem: Host-associated > Arthropoda: Insects > Digestive system > Gut ... | reverse complement strand
TGATATTATCAAAGTTTTATTTATTCACCAACTGATGCACTAGTGAGTTGTCTTAAAAAAACAATATTAAAATTTACATTAAAACAGCTCCGACATGTTTCGGTGTTATAGTTACACCATCATCAGGGAATACATTAATTTGTGCTTACTAAAGTTACAGCTGTTAAAACAGTATATACTGTTTTAACAACTGTAACTTTAGTAAGCACAAATTAATGCGCTCCCTGATGATGGTGTAACTGTAACACCGAAACATGTCGTAGCTGTTTTAATGTAAATTTTAATATTGTTTTTAAGACAACTCACTAGTGCATCAATTGGTGAATAAATAAAACTTTGATTATGTCACTTCCTTTTAATAAACAAAATAATTTGCAAGTGTTTGAAACCAAATTAGGGGAAAATATTTGGTGCTATTCGAAATATGCCGGACTGCTGGTTATGCTGGACTGCTGGCTAGTCAGTATTCGGAAGGTCCTGCAACCGGCCTCCTCGACACAGGTTTTTCTTGGTTTCCCTGTGTCTGTAAGCAAATGCTGAGATGGTTCCCAAGATTCCAAGTTGCCACTACATGCTTCTCGTGTAGCCCTCCAGACTTAAATTTATTAGTAACCATTTTCATATTTTGTATACATGTAAAATAACCACTGCCACCGGGTGACAACCCAATTGCAGTTAATAATAATAATAACAATAATAATATTAATAATATCACAGAATAATAATTGTTTGTGATTTGTGCAGGTCATCTTGTAGTGTTGGGATAGTGCATGTAGGTTATTACTGTTAGTTTTAAGTGTCTTATTTTATTGCTAAGATTGTATAGCATTGATAATGGATGAATGAATGGATTTGATGCATTGGTGAAATAATGCTGTCAGGCTAACAGTGCAGTACTCTGAGTAAAACCTGTCACAGTGCCTCATCTACTTCTGACCTGGGAATGAACTTGGACCTGTGTGAACAGTGGCTGAAAAGTAACTGCCAGAGCACCCTTAGCACTCATTTCTGTTAGAGGCTCAGTCAACACCAAGGTCACGGTGTGGCCAGAAGGATCAAGCCAATGAATTCCAGTGACATTATTGGGAATTGAACATGTGGTGTTCTGGCTTGCCGCCGCGCAGTGCCTCAACCAACTGTGCCGTTGTTAACCCCTCAAATATTGATATGGGACAATCATTTTGGGTTGTGTACTATGAAGTCTGTAGTACAGATTTGCCACAAAGGAGTTATGGATAAAATAATTTCATTATCCCTGAAATAAATTGAAATAATCAAAGCCACTGATTGTGAAAGATTGCAAAGAATAAATTTATAAAGTACATATATTCTGAAATGATATATGAGACCAACTGGATGCAACAATTATGATTTATTAATAATCCATTAGCTCAACATGTTTCGGGCATTGTTATGACCATCTTTAGGAGCACTAGAACGTACATTACTGCATATAGTTTTCAGCACTGTAAGAGATATATCAGAATAAGGTGAATCTGATGTTTATTGGACCGTGCATCTTGTGATAGCTGAAGAATAAAAAACCAACCAGATGTCACTTGCTATTTTTATTTTTCTTCTTAGATACTCAACATGTTTCAGGCATTAATATGTCCATCTTCAGGAGTTTGCGACTATGTTGTTGAACTACCACATTGGCTGGTTTCATTCTTGTTTTGCTGTGTGTTGAAGTTAGGTTGCGGCTCGGCTGGGGTGGTATCTGGGTTGCTGGCTGAAGCACAACTGGTCTATTCAAGTGGTATTTGGGGGCTGGGGGTTAATGACCGTCTGAAATAGCGGGTTTGTTTCTCCGGGGTATTGTTAGGGGATGAGTTTGCTTTCTCGGTAGAGGGTTTGGATATAGCACTGTTTGTATGGAATGAGCATGTTTGGGCTGCTTAGCGACTTTAGCAAGGTCATTATATTGTTCATTTGGCTGTATTCATGCTGGTTTTTTAAAATGTGTAGGGCAAACGCCAATTGGGGGTTATTGCGCCTGATGTACTGATGTGTTCTTGGAAACGTAGCAAACCAGGAACGAAATCAGCCAATGTGGTAGTTCAACAACATAGTCGCAAACTCCTGAAGATGGGCATATTAATGCCTGAAACATGTTGAGTCTCTAAGAAGAAAAATGAAAATAGCAAGTGACATCTAGTTGGTTTTTTATTCTTCAGCTATCAGAATATGGTGTTTGCACTGTGACAAAATGTTTGCTGTGTTAGGTGATAGTTGGTAGCTTGTGTTAAATGTGTTGTAGGGTGTGTTTTGTGTGGGGTCAGGTGGTTCGTGTTCTTATTATGACAGGTTAAGGTGTTGTTGTGGGAGGGAGCTAATGGATTATCAATAAATCATAACTGTTGCATCAAGTTGGTCTCACATACCATTTCAGGCTAAGGTTGCATGGTCACACAAACATCAAATTTACATGTATTCTCTTAGAATGCAATTTTCCACTCTCTTTGTTGTGAGAACTCACCATAATCTCGTGTCGAAGTGGTTCGATAGCAAAGTACTCATCTTCATTACCGCCAACAATAAAATAACACACAGGTGTCGGTGGGTCATCCAAATCATCCACTTCGTCTCTGTCTACTGTGTCTATCAGTCTGCGGCGTTCAGATCCCGGCTCAAAATGCTCTGTGGTAACATAATGACAAAAGGAAAATGTGAACAGTTAAAAGGAAGTAATTGGCTTCCAGCTGTAATTGTATTCTTCCTTGTATGCACATGCATTCTGTTTCTGTAAATTCTGTACCTGTTCTACAGATATGTATAATTTTTCTGGTTGTTTTGTGTGAGTGTGAAACGTGGTCTCTCACAGTGAGGGAAGAACACATAATTAGGGTAGTGAGGAGAACAAACGGAACTGAGAGGGATAACAGGACAAGAGGCTGGTGAAGAGTGCCTAATGAGGAGCTTCACAATCTTCACACTTCAAACATGTATGAGGGCTGTCCGGAAAGTATCCAGCCATTTTGAATATCTCGAGAACTGGTCACATGGCTTTGATGTAACTTGTCAGCCAGCCAGAGGATACCTTACTGTGCATCTGTGAACAGTCACTCTCCTGTGGAGCTAGTCAGTCAGCGGTGAGATGCTGTTGACTGAGCTTGTGTACTGTGTGACCATCACATTCACAAATCTCCTCCCTTTCAACGGAGATTTTAGCTTTGGGAAAAGCCAGAAGTCGCAGGGAGCCAAATGTGGGCTGTAGGAGGGCTGACAGAGCTGGGTGATGTGATGCTTTGCCAAAAAAGCCTGTTTGAGAGCTGTAGAATGGGCAGGCGCATTGTCGTGATGAAGCTGATCTGCTTGCTAACAGTCATTGTGAATGCGACAGTCACACAGTATACAAACTCAGTCAACGGCATCTCACTGCCAACTGACTAGCCCCACAGGACAGTGACTGTTCACGGATGTGCAGTAAGGTCTCCTCTGACTGGCTGCCATGTTACATCAAGGCCACGTGACCGGTTCTCGAGATACTCAAAATGGATGGATACTTTCTGAACAGCCCTCTTATTAGCATGATGAAATCCAGGAGTATGAAATAGACAGGGCATGTGGCACATGTGGGACAGGGTTTTGGTTGGAAAATCTGAATCTAACAGACCATGCAGATCATAGCATAGATGGGAGGATAATACTAAAGTGGATGTTAAGGACATAGGATGAAAGGGTATGAACTGGATTCATCTGACTTTTAGTATAGGCCAGTGGCAGGTTCTTATGATCAGGGCAATAAAACTTGTGGTTTCTTTTTGCACGGGGTTTTTAGATGACTTGAAGAACTGTTAGCTTTTCAAGATGGCCTCTGTTCCATACAGTAAGTTCATTAGTTAGGCTATTTGTTTGTTCTTTCATTCATTTGTTTGCATGCTTGCTTTTTAGATAAATGAAGGGAAATTACTTGAATAGCAGATGGAGCTGTTGCATGTCGAGGAGCTTACTGCATTATACAACCAGCTTAGAACAGTTGGATAATTGAAATGAAGTGAGCTGTAATGCAGGAGTAGGAAAGGAATCGCATGCAATTGTTGGACTGAATACCTTTTGTAACTTTGTTGTCCCAACATGCTCAGTCTGATAGGAGAACCTCTTACCAGGAGACCGGTGTAGTTCACAGAATCACATTTAGTTTTATTTATTTTCTTTTTAATTATGTTTTATTTATTCATCTTATTCTTGATATAAAATAATGGATTGCTATATCCAGTTAACATTTAGATGCCTTATGTCAACTATAGTGGTCGTACCGCACCACTAACCTCTAAAGTTGCATTTTATATATTTATTCAACAAATACAGGTATTGAATATTTTAAACATGGTATATACTCTCCGTTTTTTTCTCTTCAAAATGCAGTTTGTTTCATAATTCTAACTTATTTTGTTCCTGTATTATTCACATTTTATTTACAGGGTGTGCTAAAATTTAAGAAAATAATTCCGGCACCAAAAGGTTAAACAACTAGATCATTTCTAGGCAACTGACGCAATCACTTCTCTGTACTCCCACTTACACCACACTTGTACACGTCTGAATTCGCGCCGGATTGCTAGCGTCCATTATCAGCTCCCACTCGTTTCGCTGCTTAAATCTCTCCCCATGCAACCCCTCCTACCTATCACCAACAGTTCTGAACATCCTTTGACAGATTAAACCCAAAACATACAGCTATGAACCGTTCATAACTGATGCCAGCAAACCTAAGAAACAAATATATCAAAAATGTTCGGCTACAAGACAATAAAGAGAAAGTGGAATAACAGTACAATGTATATTGTGGTAAACTTGTGTGTGTGTGTGTGTGTGAATACAAATTAAAACTGAACTCTATCATGATCAATTTTAAGCCATTCAAGACAGGCATAGGAATAAAATTAGGTGTCTACCAGCCAAGATCAGGATATATCAGTTTTGTGCCTAGCAACATATAGTGAAAAAAAGTGTCATATATTTCACCTTTATAGTGTCTATAAACTATTTAAAAATTAACGACAATGTAAATGCAGAATGGGATTGGAGGACTTGGACTGACTGCGGATGGGGACAGGTGGCTGGCTCTTGCAAACGCAGTAATACACCTTTGAGTTCTATGAAATGCAGGAAATATCTTGACTGAGAACCAGCTAGCTTCTCAAGAAGGACTCTGCTGCATTGCATAAGTAAGCAGTAAGTAAGTAAGCAAATGCAGAACATGTAAAAATATGTAATGCCATAAACAGCATAGCATGCCGTGTGTATTGTTGTCTTCATATGTGTATTTGTTGTACTATGTGTACATTGTTGTTTTTTACTTTAGATGCTGGACTGCTGGCTAGAAGTAAGTATTCGGAAGGTCCTGCAACCGGCCACCTCAACACAGGTTTTTCTTGGTTTCCCTGTCTCTATAAGCAAATGCTGAGATGGTTCCCAAGATTCCAAGTTGCCAATACATGCTTCTCATGCAGCCCTCCCGACTTAAAAATAGTAGTAACCAATTTCATATTTTGTATACATGTAAAATAACCACTGCCACCGGGTAACAACCCAATTGCAGTAAATAATAATAATAATAATTGTTGTTGTTGTTGTGTTTAAGTCCCACGGCATGTGTAGTATACAGTTATGATACCTCATATGCAAGTGAGAAAATCTAAACATACTGATTTATGTGTGCATCTCTGACACATGTTCGTCACTTGGCACAGAAATACATAAAAATATTACGATAAATGACAGTCAGCTACACCATTTGTAACTGAAATTATATTGGTACACGCACTGAGCCACGTACAGCGACCATTCTGATAATACCGGGGTGCTGATAAGTCCTTAGCCCGACCAGGAAGGAAACAAGTTCAGAAGCATGTTGGGGACGCGCGTGATTTCAACAACATCGAGACGCGAGCTGTCATCAAGTTTTTTTCCCTGCAAGGCAAGGCACCAAAGGAAATTCACACCTTTCTGACAGAAACATTAACTTGTTTCCCTCCTGGTTGGGCTAAGGACTTATCAGCACCCCTGTAGAATTCCATATGTTCAGTTACCATGTAATAGATCTGAAATTATACTCATGGGACATTCCAAAGGCAACTTCGCTGACAGACCAGTACAAATTCACTCTTGACATTATATCAATCTGCAGAAGTTTCTGCTGATTGTATTCCTGTACTGTGATTGATTGATTGATTGATTTGCAATTGAGTTCGAGACCTTATGGTCCTGATGCACCTAGGCCTTAATTGACATGCCCTTTGTGCGCCATATCAATTGATGCGAGCCCTCTTACTTTGCTAATGTTCCAGATGTCCCCCAGACCTATACTCTTAATGTCCTCTTGCTCCAAGAAGGAGCCCAGATACACATGTCTGATTGAAGCCAAAGATTCACATTCACAAAGAATGTGGGCCAAAGTTTCAACCTGTGCTCCACACCTCCTAACCAATGGACTGTCTGAGAGCCCCATTAGATGAAGATGTCTCAGGGTATTATGCCAAGTAGGAAAGCCAATAACAGCCCTGGATTGTGTCCTGTTAAAGGACAGAAAACTAGCCTTGGCACCCAGACATGGTTCCGGTGCTTTGCTCTGTTAATCTCCTTTGATTAAATCACACGTGCAGCATGTATTAGCTCTGCTGCTGACAACTGTCATTTACCTTCACTTTCTAATCCTGTAATAATTGGGTTTTAACCAATTTACAAGTGCCATAACACTGGTCTCTATTCGTGCCAGAACTGTATGTACCTGCCTTGTGGTGAAGAATCTTGCTGACTTAGAATGCTATTTACATAGTATATGAAACTAGTGATATGACCTGAGAGCATTTTGGTTTCTTGCAGCTATGTAATTGTTATATAGCTGTGCAATTTGCAAGATTTTGTACAGATGTTGAAAGCTTATGAAGCAAAGTTGTGTTTTGTTTTATTGCAGATAAATAAAGGTTGAATGTCTTCAGAAGTTCACTGTAATGGAATGTCATTGCATTAGTGGAATGTGAGAGGTACAGTTCTGTGATCATCTTACCAGTAAAATTAATGTTGTATTCGTCCACCAGGAACTGCGGTTCGTAGTCGTTCACGTTTCTGATGTATACCGTTAAATCCAAGTCAGATGAAAGTGGAGTTGGGACTCCAAGATCATATGCTTCCACCCGTATCTGCAATTATTATTATTATTATTATTATTATTGTTGTTGTTGTTGTTGTTGTTGTTGTAGTAGCAGCAGTGGCAGTGGTAGTAGTGGTGGTGGTGGTGGTGGTAGTAGTGGTGGTGGTGGTGGTGGTGGTGGTAGTAGCGGTTGTAGTAGTAGCAGCAGCAGCTAGCTGGCTATATCCCCACACAGCCCTGGACAGGCCTTTAAAGCTGCAGGATGTTGAGGCTCCCAGAACTTCTAGAGAGTTGGTATACAAGGGTGGTAAGGTTGTCAGCCCTGTGCACCAGCCACCTATACCCCCAGGAGATAACCCTGGCACTCATTTCTTTTACAGGCTGAGTTGACCCCAGGGTCATAGTGCAGCCAGAAAAAGTAAGTCGGTGAAAAATCCGAGTGATTCCCACAGTCTTCCAGCTTGTAGCGCAGTGGCACCAGCAATAGCGGAGTACTGTATTGTTCCTACATGTTGTAGATCAACATTCTGTTAATGCAGATTTATTTGTTTACAGTTTAGTCAATGCAGGCTATAGAGCAGTGAATGTTAGGATGATGGGTAATGAATTGGAAAAGATGAAGAAAGTGACAATTGTGTCCAAGTGGTGATGCTATACTGGAATTTTCCTGAAGGAATGAGGAAAGGCCACAAAAAACAAGGTTTTTCTTTTTCTTTTCACATTTGTACCACGCATCTTGATATTATAAAAATTTTATTTATTTACCAACTGATGCACTAGTGAATTGTCTTAAAAAAGCAATATTAAATCTTAGTAATTAACCAACTTAATGCACAAATTCTTGTTTTATAATAAGTTTATTATATGCCTCTGCATGTTTCGAGCACTATGTGCTCATCATCAGAAGGTCAAAATTGTATTATACAGCATCCGGTATCATCACACCTGTAGGTGGCCATCCGGTGTGCACAGGTTGAGAGAGGACTGGTTCTTTAAATATTGAAATTTACATTAAAACAGCTCTGACATGTTACGGTGTTACAGTTACACCACCACTTCAGTAAGCATGAATTAATGTACTCCCTGATGATGGTGTAACTGTAACACCGAAACATGTCGGAGCTGTTTTAATGTAAATTTTAATATTGTTTTTTAAGACAAACTCACTGGTGCATCAGTTGGTAAATAAATAAAACTTTGATACGGTTTTCTTTTGATTCGTTGTCTCGATTATGCCATAAAAACCTCATGCTGACTCCCTAAAGTAACAGAGTATACAAAATGATGGTCACTACTGCACTTCTAAACACAGGCTATCTCCTTCTTTTCCCATACTTAACTTACCAGACCTCCTTTCCCACGGCCCTTGTTCTAATTCAGCCCCAGTCTCTGCTACATCCTACATGTCTCTCACATTATTTAAATGTAAATACACTTTGAAAAATCTCTTTGTCACTTTTTCTCATTTACCTTTGTGTTCCACCTACACCCTCACCACACTAATATAAATATACAATGATGTATCAGTCAAACACAATAAAACTTTATTGTGTTTATTATTATATTGGGGCAACATGTTTTGATTCTCATAGAATCATCTTCAGGCCTTCCAAGAAACAGATCCTTACTTAGCAATGTTTAAAATGCGCTGTGGGATCCCAAACGTTTACATTCTTGATATAACTGTGTATAAAATGCATGTGTCGTTATGTTCTTATAGTTATACATATTTATATCAAGAATGTAAGTGTTTGGGATCCCACAGCGCTTTTTAAACATTGCTAAGTAAGGATCTGGGAGGAGCAGCTTTGGTGGTCTAGCGGTAGCATGCTGCCTTTAAGTACCCAAGTTTGTGGGTTCAAACCCGGCCAAAGCCGTCAGGATTTTTCAGGGCGAAAAAATCCTCAGCATGCCTTCCTTCGGAAGGGAAGTAAAGCTGTGGGTCCCATGTCGCAGATTTGCGGCATGTAAAAGATCCCTGAATTGACGTGGAAGTCGCAATTTCAGGCAAAATGCCCACACAGTTCCACCTTTCACTAGTAGGATTTCTCACGTCGTTGTGGACGTGGAGATACCTGGCGGCGAACGTGGGAACGTCCAAACAGGCGGGGGAAGGATAGGGTGAGTACAGTAAGACTTCTAAGGCTGCAGTACATCCATGGTGTAGTGCCTTGTAGAGAACACTTTATTTTATTCTATTCTATTTCATTTCATATATTTCATATATGTTGGTAGCATTTTAAGGATGGCTGGGTGCATCTCCCAGTTGAACAAACAGGAAGTCCAGATCACCTATCATTCACATAACAACAGCAAACAGTTGAAACTGCAGAACACTGTTGCTAGGTGAATGCAGGAAATGCTGACTTTGGCTTAGAAGTGTGGTGTGGTTTTGTAAAGCGACGAGAGAACCCTCGGTAACGACAGACACCTGGGGGAGCAGAGAAGGAGCAAAATTTATAAGATGTGGGCTTTGTTGCTAATTATTGTACCAGATAAGTGCGGTTAAGTTGTTCTGTACCAAATTGAAGTGTAGAAATGATTCAGATTATATTTGGTTTTATTTGAAGTGACCAGACTTTCTTTATGGAAATTCCTTTATAGGAAATTGTAATCTTTGTGTTGGAGAAGCACCCTATGCTGTGCCTTAGATTTTGATTGGGTTATTGTGCTTTCTTTAGTGTTGTATAGTTATGTAATATGTTGTAGTGTCGTAGAATATATTATTTAGTGAAATATGTCATAGTAATATCCAAAGTGGTGGCAGCGAATACTCTTTCTAGGTAATGGTGTCGGTGGTTGGGACGGCCACCGTTCCCCATTACAGTGGTATTAGCTACAGGCTCTACTGACGAAGAAGAAGAAGGATCTGGAAGAAGGGCCTGAAGATGATTCTATAAGAATCGAAACATGTTGCCCTAATACAACAATGAACATAATAAAGTTTTGCTGTGTTTGACTGATACATCATTGTATATTTATATATGTGTTAAACACTTCGGGATGGCAAACATTAAACCTCACCACACTACACGGCACCTCTACTCCTACTGGCCCAGTACCCCAACTGCCTATTCTGCCGAATGCCTGTTTATCCCTTTTTCCCCCATGCAGGTTACTGCTCATATACTACCCCGAAAATAGAAATCATGAGTTCCTCTGAAACATTAGTTCACATATATCAATCTATGTGGGGCACGCGGTGGCACAGTTGGTTGAGGCAATACGCTACAAGTCGGAAGGTAGCGGGCTTGATTCCCAATGATGTCGTTGGAATTTTTCATTGACACTATCCTTTCGGTCACACTATGGCCATGGGGTTGACTCATCCTCTAACAGAAATGAGTGCCAGGAATATTTCCTGGGGGGGTAAAGGCGGCCGGTGTGTAGGGCTGACAACCTTACCACCTTCATGTGCTGAATGTCTTGAAATCTGGGAACCTCAACCTCCTGGAACCCTCTGGGCCTGTCCAGGCCTGTAGTGGAATTGCTGTATATCAATCTATGTGGTGCCATGTCGCACAATACTGGAATCTTCGTCAGTACCATTATGACTACCCCAAATCTCACGAGTGCAAGTAAGTGTTTCATGCAACATAATTCAGTGTGAGGTACTTGCTCTTTTGGGTCGTTATGCACTGTATGTTGGTAGCTGTTTACCAATGTTTCAGGATGGCCTATCGGACCCACCTTCAAGGGTCAAGCAGTATCACTATACTCTGCATAACAACCCAGAAGAGTGAGAAGAGATCTTGGCTCAGTATAATCATTTTAAAAGTAAATATCAAAATATTTTTACTTGTAACATAACTCAATACCATTCTATATCATTACTTTTAATTTGAATTCTTAACTATTAGGTATATTTATATAAATACACATATACAGGGTGTCCCAGGAGGAATGTACCAGACTTCGGGACAGTGTTCCTTATGTTAAAGTATACCGATATAACCCAAACCACCTATATCCAAAGTTGAACGGTCTTCATGGGACCACATAAGCACATTCTGTGAATTATTTATATCGTCCCGGGTAAAAGACACCTCATCTGTGAATAAAATGACGCTTAACAGTTCGGGATGTGCTGTTATCCAGCGGCACAAATCCATACGTTGAGCATGGTCGCCTGGTTCCAGATGTTGTACCCTTTGATCATGGTAAGGAT